>Ga0315275_10004306_pt1 | contig 13293 bp, 18 predicted proteins | sample YL17G03_0_MG_FD_205557 | JGI IMG/M metagenome (GOLD analysis project Ga0315275, IMG submission 205557) | Sediment microbial communities from Yellowstone Lake, YNP, Wyoming, USA - YL17G03_0 | ecosystem: Environmental > Aquatic > Freshwater > Lake > Sediment | place: USA: Wyoming | collected... | reverse complement strand
ACGCAGGGTCTGCCGCGCATGTGGCCGCACCTTTCATCTCGTGTCGGCGCCGCCCAAGGTCGCGGGCAAGTGCGACGCGTGCGGCGACGAGCTCTACCAGCGCGCGGACGACAGCGAGGCCACGGTGGCGACACGCCTCGACGTGTACCAGAAGCAGACGGCGCCGCTGCTCGACTACTACCGCGGCCGCAAGCTTCTGGCCGAGGTGGCGGGCGAGGGCTCGGTGGACCGGGTGGCCGAGGCGATCCGCAGGGCTGCAGGTAAGGCGGTGGCTCGGTGATCCTGCTCAAGTCGCCCCGCGAGCTCGAGCACATGCGCGCGGCGGGCCGGATCCTGGGCGACGTCAAAGCGCTGCTCCTGAACCTCGTCAGGCCGGGCATCTCCACAAGGGATATAGACGGTGAAGTCGAGGCCTTCATCCTCGGCAGGGGCGCCGTGTCGGCCTTCAAGGGCTACCGCGGGTACCCGGCGACGGTGTGCACCTCGATCAACGATGAAGTTGTCCACGGCATTCCGTCGCCTAAGCGAAAGCTCGAGGACGGCGACATCATCGGGCTCGATCTCGGCTGCATCGTCGAGGGCTACTACGGAGATTGCGCCGTGACCCTGCCGGTGGGAGCGGTGCCCGCGAGGGTGCAGGAGCTCCTCGACGTCACGCGCGAGAGCCTCGACAAGGCCATCGTCCAGTGCCGGGCGGGCAATCGCGTCGGCGACATCTCCCACGCCGTGCAGACGCACTGCGAGAGCCACGGCTTTGGTGTCGTGCGCGCGTTCGTGGGTCACGGGATCGGGCGGGCGCTCCACGAGGAGCCGCAGGTGCCGAACTTCGGCGATGCCGGGCGAGGCCCCGTGCTCAAGGCCGGCATAGTGCTCGCCATCGAGCCCATGGTGACCATGGGCTCGTGGGAGGTGAAGGTGCTCGAAGACGGCTGGACGGCAGTGACGGCGGACGGCAGCCTGGCGGCCCACTTCGAGGACACCATCGCCATCACGGAAGATGGCCCGGAAGTTCTCACCCGAGCGGTAGCCTAGGCGATGCCCAAAGAAGACGCGATCGAAGTCGAGGGCACCGTGGTGGAGCCGCTTCCGAACGCCATGTTCCGTGTGGAGCTCGACAATGGACACAAGGTGCTGGCCCACGTGTCCGGCAAGATGCGCATGAACTTCATCCGGATTCTGCCCGGGGACAAGGTCAAGGTGGAGTTGAGCCCCTACGACCTGACCCGCGGCCGGATCACGTACAGGTTCAAGTAATGCAGTGCGAGATGAGGGAGGGCCGAGTGCCAAAGGCACACGGGCATCCCGAGACGAGCGGTGAGATGGTTCGAAAGGACATGCAATGAAAGTCAGACCGTCGGTCAAGGTGCGGTGCGAGCACTGCAAGGTCGTGCGGCGCGCTGGGCGCGTGCGCATCATCTGCAAGAACCCGCGTCACAAGCAGCGCCAAGGCTAGGGGACAGGAGAGCCAAATATGGCACGCATCGCCGGAGTGGACCTGCCGCGGGACAAGCGCGGCGAAGTCGCGATCCAGTACATCTACGGGATCGGCATCCCGTCGTCCAGGAAGATCTTCGCGGATGCGCGAGTCGATCCCGGCAAGCGGGTCAAGGCGTGGAGCGACGAAGAGACGTCCCGGGTCCGCGACATCATCGAGCGCGAATACAAGGTCGAGGGCGATCTGCGGCGCGAAGTCTCCATGAGCGTCAAGCGTCTCATGGACATCGGTAGCTACCGCGGGATCCGCCACCGCAAGGGCCTGCCCGTCCGCGGGCAGCGCACGCATACGAATGCCCGCACCCGCAAGGGCAAGAGCAAGGGCGTCATGGTCAAGAAGAAGCCGGTGGCCGCCTCACCCGCGGCCGCCGCGCCCACGAAGAAGTAAGGAGCCCCACGCATGGCTGACGAAGCGGCAGAGAAGGACGAGTCGAAAGCTCCCGCCACACCCAAGAAGGGCGGGCGCAAGCGCGAGCGCAAGGAAGTCCGCGTGGGCATCGCCCACGTCCAGGCGACGTTCAACAACACGATCGTCACGCTGACGGACAAGATGGGCAACGTGGTCTCCTGGGCGAGCGCCGGGAGCGTGGGGTTCAAGGGCTCGCGCAAGAGCACGCCCTTCGCCGCGCAGACGGCGGCCGAGAATGCCGCGCGCAAGGCCATGGATCTCGGGCTCAAGCAGGTCGAGGTGTTCGTGCGGGGTCCGGGGGGGGGCCGTGAGGCGGCCATCCGGTCGCTCCAGGCCGTGGGCCTCGAGATTTCCGCGATCCGTGACGTGACGCCGATTCCGCACAATGGGTGCCGTCCGCCCAAGCGGCGTCGGGTGTAGGGGAGGAGAGAGCGTTGGCGCGATATCGTGCGGCGGCCTGCCGGCAATGCCGGCGTGAAGGCATCAAGCTGTTCCTCAAGGGGTCACGGTGCTTCGGGGAGAAGTGCGCCATCGAGCGGAGGAACTATCCCCCGGGCCAGCACGGGCTGTCCCGAACGAAGCCCACGAACTACGGCATCCAGCTGCGCGAGAAGCAGAAGGCCAAGCGCATCTACGGCGTGCTCGAGAGCCAGTTCCGCCGCTACTTCGCCATGGCCGAGCGTGAGCGCGGAGGCACGGGTGAGAACCTGCTCAAGCTGCTCGAGCGACGGCTGGACAATGTCGTGTTCCGCCTGGGCATGGCCGCGTCGCGGCGGGAGGCGCGCCAGATGGTCGGCCATGGCCATATTCAGGTCAATGGCCGGAAGGTCTCCATCTCCTCGTATATCGTGAAGGTGGGCGAGGTGGTTCAGATTCGGGCCTCGTCCAAGATGCAGGAGCGCGTCGCGGACAATCTGGGCGCCGGCCGGCAGCAGGTGCCGGCGTGGCTCGAGGTGGACGTCAACGAGAAGAAAGGCACCGTGCGCGGGCTGCCGATCCGGGAGGACATCCAGATCCCGGTGCAGGAGCAGATGATCGTCGAGCTGTTCTCCAAGTAAGGCCGCCGCGCGCGAAAGAAGGGAACGAATGGCACGGATTCCATTTCAGAAGCCGAAGACGATCGAGTGGCAGATCCTCTCGGATCGGTACGGCCGCCTCCTGGCCGAGCCGTTCGAGAAGGGGTACGCGCTCACCGTGGGTAACTCCCTGCGCCGCACCCTGCTCTCCATCATCCCGGGGGCAGCCGTGACGTGGGCGCGCATCAAGGGCATCAAGGATGTCGGGACGCGTCTGCCCGGCGTCGCGGAGAGCACCCAGGATGTGTTCCTCAACCTCAAGAAGCTCGCCGTCAATGTCCCATCGGGCGAATCCATGGAGACCCTCCTCGAGGCTACCGGACCCAAGGTCGTGACGGGCGCGGACGTCTCCGAGGCAACGGGCGTCGAGGTGCTGAACCCCGAACTGCACATCGCCACGCTCGAGGCCGGCGCGTCGCTCGTGATCGACCTCGGCATCGGCGTGGGCCGCGGCTATGTCTCCGCCGACCGGCACCCGGCCGGCAGTGTGCCCGCTGGCGCCATCGCGCTGGACGCGGCCTTCTCGCCCATTCAGCGCGTCTCCTACAACGTGGAAAACGCGCGGCTCGGCAAGATCACCGACTACGACCGCCTGCTGATCGAGGTGTGGACGAACGGCGCCGTGTCACCGGACGAGGCGCTGACGAAGGCCGCCGCGCACATGCGCGACCAGTTCGCGCTGCTCGCCCCCGAGGGCGGCGAGGAAGAGGAGGAAGAGGTCGAGGGCGCGGGAGAGGGCTCGCTACAGGACAGCCTGGCCAAGCCGCTCGACGATCTACCGCTGCCGGCGCGCGCGATCAACGCGCTCAAGAACGCCGAGATCCTCGTGGTCGCGGACCTCGTCCAGAAGACCGACGCGGACCTCGAGCAGGTCAAGAACCTCGGCGACAAGTCGATTGACGAGATCAAGACCGCCTTGGCCGCGCTGGGCCTCTCCCTGGGGATGCGGATCGACCCGAACCTGCTCGGGGCCCTGGGGCGCGGAGGCACGAAATGAGGCACGGCAAGGCCGGGTTCAAGCTCGGGCGGGTCACCGCGCACCGCTGGGCGCTGTTCCGGAACCTGCTGGTGGCGCTCTTCCGCCACGAGCGCATCATGACGACGGAGGCCAAGGCCAAGGCGGTGCGCGGCCTGGCGGACCAGATGGTGACACTGGCCAAGCGCGACACGCTTCACGCGCGCCGGCAGGTTTTGACCATGGTGCCCGACGCCGTCATCGTGAAGAAGCTCTTCGACACCATCGCCGCCCGCTTCGGTGAGCGCCACGGGGGCTATACGCGGATCATCAAGGCGGGCACGCGTCCCGGTGACCGCGCGCTCATGGTCGTCCTCGAGCTGGTGGACCGGCCCGAGGTGACGAAGGAAAAGGCCAAGACGGACGCCAAGGGCGAGAAGAAGAAGGACAAGGGCGAAGCCGCCGCCGGCGCCGCCAAGGGCAGGAAGAAGAAGGCCGCCGTCGCGGCCGGCTAGACGGGCCGCGCGGTTCCGAGACGACAACGGGGGGCCAGATGGCCCCCCGTTTTTTTCTGCCTGCGGCCCCGCGCTACTTCAGGTGCTTCTTGAAGTGATCCACCGTGCGCCTCCAGGCATCGTCCGCCGCGGCCTTGTTGTAGGCGTCGGGACGCTCGTCGTTGAAGAAGGCGTGGTCTACGCCCGGGTAGATGTGGATCTCGACCTGCTTGCCCGCCTTCTTGATCGCCGCCTCGACACCGCGCGCGACGTCGGGGTTGACGAAGCCGTCCTTTTCGGCGAAGAGCCCCAGCACCGGGCCCGCGAGCTTGCCGTAGTCCGGTTTGACGTTGGGGTGGATGCCGTAGAAGTCCACCACGGCGCCGATGGAAGGATTGGTGCAGCCTCCGAAGAGCGCGAGCTGGCCGCCCATGCAGAAGCCGACAGCGCCGAGCTTGGACGTGGAGGAATGGCCGACGAGGTGTGTGACCGCGCCGCGCAGGTCCTTCTCGGCCTGCTCGATATTGAGGGCCATGAAGAGCTTGCCCGCGCCGTCAGGCTCGCTCGCCGTCTTGCCGTGGTACATGTCGGGCGCCAGCGCCGAGAAGCCGGCCGCGGCGAAGCGATCGCACACCGCCTTGATGTGCGGAACCAGTCCCCACCATTCTTGGATGACGAGGACTCCGGGACCTTTGCCGCTGGCCGGCGTCGCGAGATATCCGTCGGTCGTATGACCATTGCTTGGAAACTGAACCATCTTGCCTGCCATGGGATGTCCTTTCGTCTGGGTTAAATGTGGAAGAGTTTGGTTTGGCGGTTCTGCTCCTTCGCGCGAGCGCTCATCCGACCTGCCTCACGGGAGTCCAATGGCCTCGCCTGAATCCGATGCTATGGCGTCGCGGGTGCGGTGATGCGCACGGTGAGGATGCGGCGCTGGTCGGCTTCGAGCACGGTGCAGGTGTAGCGGCCGACCTGGAACTCCTCGCCGACCAGCGGGATGCGGTGCACCGTGGCCAGCACGAGGCCCGCGACGGTCTCGTAGTCGCCCGTGGGCAGGCTCCAGTCGAGCGCGTCGTTGAGATCCTGGACGCGCTCCCGTCCGACCACGCGGTAGCTGCCGTCGGGCAGCCGCTCCACCGTCGCTCCGGTGCGGTCGTGCTCGTCCTCGATCTCGCCGACAACTTGCTCGACTATGTCTTCTACCGTGACGATCCCGACGGCGCCGCCGTACTCGTCGATCACCACGGCGAGCTGCACCCGCGCCTTCTGCATATCGCTCAGGAGCTCGTCGATCCGCTTGGTCTCCGGCACGTACGTGGCCGGGCGCATCAGCGCCTTGAGGTCGGACGCGTCCGCGCCGCGCCGCAGGAGATCCATGGCGGTGACGACGCCCACGATATTGATCACGCGGTCCGTGTACACGGGGATGCGGGAAAAGCCGCGCTCCTGGATGAGCCGGACGGCCTCTTCAGGTCGCGCCGTCTCAGGCAGCGCCACGACGTCCACCAGCGGCACCATGATCTCGCGCACCGCCGTGTCGCCGAGATCGAAGATCTTGTCGATCATCTCGGCCTCGGAGGACGTGACATCGGCCTCCTCGGGCTCGAGCTGGAGCAGGAGCTTTAGCTCCTCGCGCGAGACGAACTGCCTGGCGCCGCTCGTGCGCAGCCCCAGGGCTCCCAGCACCCCGGCCACGAGGGCACGCGCGCCCCAAGTCAGAGGGGAGAGGATGGCGCTCGCCAGCTCCAGCACGCGGTAGAGCCGGAGGCTCAGGGCCGTCGCCCATTCGCCGGCCACCGCCTTCGGGATGACCTCGCCGAAGACCAGCATGAGCGGGACCAGGACTGCGGTGGTGAGCGCGGCCGCCCAACCGCCCGCCACTGGTAAGAGCGCCCAGGTGGCCAAGGACGAGGCCGCGATGTGGGCGACGGTGACGCCCATCATGGCGGCCGAGAGCATGCGCTCGGGGCGGCGGAAGGCCTCGAGGTAGCGCGCGGCGGTGGTGTTCCCGTTTTCGGCCAGGTGGCGGATGCGCACGCGGTTGGCGGCGATGAACGACATCTCGGCGGCAGAGAGCAGGGCCGTGACCAGGACGGCCGCCGCGATGGCCCAGACGTAGGTCATGCCGCCCGGCTCCTGCCCGGTTCGCGTCGCATGGCGACCAGCACCTCGATTACGCGCGTGCGCTCGACTTTCTCCACCGTGACCGTCACGTCGCCCGCCTGCGCCTTCTCGCCGCGGTTCGGGACGCGTCCGAAGAGGTCGAGAACCCAGCCGCCCACGGTGTCGAAGGATTCCTTGGGCAGGTGCAGCCCCGTCGCGGCGTTGAACTCGTCGATGGGCAGCTTGCCCGAGACGCGGTAGCTCGTCGCGTCCACTTTCTGGATGAGGCGCTCCTCCTCGTCGAACTCGTCGCGTATCTCTCCCACCAGCTCCTCGAGCAGGTCCTCGAGCGTCACCAGCCCCGCCGTGCCGCCGTACTCGTCCACCACGACGGCGAGATGGAGCTTCTTGGCCTGGAACTCGCGTAACAGGGTATCCGCGCGCTTGGACTCGGGCACGAAGTAGGGCGGGTGGAGGTGGGAGCGGAGGGCGAAGTCCGGGGGCAGCCCTTTGAGGTGCGGCAGGAGCTCCTTGGTGTAGAGCACGCCGACGATGTGATCCACGGTGTCGTCGAAGACCGGGACACGCGAGTGGAGGTGCTCCCGCAGGAGGGGGAGGATGTCGGCGGGTGGCGTGACAACGTCGAGGCAGAACATGTCCGGCCGCGGGACCATGACCTCGCGCACCAGCGTGTCCTCGAGCTCGAAGACCTTGTGGATCATCTCGCGCTCGGTCCGGTCCACCACGCCCTCGCGGGCGCCCACGTCGACCAGGGTCCGCAGCTCCTCCTCGGAGATCTCCGGCTCGCCGCGTTTCCTCTCCGAGCCGACGAGGCGCAACGTCACGGCGGTGAGGGCGTTCAGCATGGCGCGCACGGGCCACAGGACGGCGGAGAGCCAGGCCACGGGCCGGCTCACCCATGCCGAGTAGCGCTCGGGGTGCTCGACAGCCAGCGTCATTGGCAGGACTTCGCCGAAGACGAGGAGAAGAACGGTCATGGCGGCGATGGAGACGGCCAGCCCCACGGGGCCGAAGAGCGTGGCGGCGATCGAGGCCGCGAGTGCCGAGGCGCCGATATTGGCGAGGGTGATGCCAACGAGCAGGGTGACGAGGAGCTCGTGAGGCCTCGAGAGGAGCGGCTGGAGCGGCGCCTGATCGGGACCGTGCTGCTCGGCCAGTCGCTTGAGACGGGCGCGCCCGAGAGAAAAGTAGGCCGCCTCGGCGCCCGTGAGAAGGGCGGAGACGAGCACGAGCGCTCCGAGGGTCGCGAGCTCGAGGATGGTGAGGCTATCCACGGAAGTGCTCGTAGCCCGGTGCCACTGCCACGGGCTCGCCCGCGGCGTCGAGGAAGGTCACTCCCGTTTCGAAAGCCTCGATCTCGCCGACCACGGTGAGGGTGGTGCCAGTGGCGCGGCGGAGGCCGTCGCAGAGCGCATGCACCGAGGCCGGGGGGCAGGTCAGGAGGAGCTCGAAGTCCTCGCCGCCCGAGGTTGCCCACGAGAGCGCGTTGGCACCGAGGCCGCCCGCGACTTCGCGCGCGGCGGGGTCGACGGGCAGGCGATCGAGCGGGACGCGCGCGCCGACGCCGCTGTCGCGGCAGATGTGGGCGAGATCCGTTGCGAGTCCATCGGAGCAGTCCATCATGGCGTGCACGCTGCCGGTAGCGCCGAGCCAGCGCCCCTCGGCCACCCGCGCCGTGGGGCGGAGGTGCGCCGAGGTGACGGCCTCGAGCGCCTCCGGACGGACGGCGGCGACCCGGGCGCGTCCCGCCTCGAGGACTGCCAGGCCTGCCGCGGAGCGGCCCAGCGTGCCTGTCACCGCCACGGCATCGCCGGGCTCGGCGCCCGAGCGGAGACGCGGGCTACCTTCGTGCTCGCCCAGCAGGGTGACGTTGATGAACCAGCCGTGGGGCGACGTCGCCGTATCGCCGCCGACTATCGCGACGCCGTGGGGCGCCGCGGCCTGTCTCATGCCCTCGTACAGCGCCTCCACCTCCGCGGGGTCCACGGGGGCAGGCAGCGCCAGCCCCACGAGCGCCCAGAGCGGCCGGCCGCCCTTGCCGGCTATGTCCGAGAGGTTGACGGCCATGGCCTTCCAGCCGATGTCGAAGGGAGAGGCCCACGCGCGCCGGAAGTGGACGTCCTCGACGAGGAGGTCCGTGGTCGCGAGCAGGCGAGCGCCCGGCTGCGGAAGCAGCACTGCCGTGTCGTCGCCGATGCCGGTTTCCACGCGCTCGGCCTGGCTGCGCGCCACGGTTCGGCGGATGAGCCGGATGATCTCGAGCTCGGCGGGGGAGGACGAATGCCTTGGAGGGTCGCCTGCGCTCATCACGCCACCTCGGCGGCGCGCGTGAGCCCGAGGAAGTTCCGGAGGAGCGCCTTGCCCTGTCCGGTCAGAATCGACTCGGGGTGGAACTGGACACCCTCAACTGGGAAGCGACGGTGGCGCAGGCCCATGATCTCGCCGTCCTCGGCACGGGCCGAGATCTCCAGGTCCGCCGGGAAGCCCTGCTCCAGCACGACGAGAGAGTGGTACCGCGTGGCCTCGAAGTCCTGCGGGAGCCCCGCGAAGACGCCGCGGCTGTCGTGGTGGATGGTCGACGTTTTGCCGTGCATCTGCTTCCGGGCCCGAGCCACCGTCCCGCCGAAGGCCTGACCGATAGCCTGGTGTCCGAGGCAGACGCCCAGGATCGGGGTGGTTTCATGGAAGCGGCGGATGAGCTCGAGCGAGATGCCGGCACCGTCCGGGGTGCCGGGACCGGGAGAGATCACGATGCCCTCGGGCGCGAGCCCCTCGATCTCCCTGACCGTGATCCTGTTATTGCGCGCCACGCGCATCGTGGCGCCCAGCTCGCCCAGGTACTGGACCAGGTTGTAGGTGAAGGAGTCGTAGTTGTCCAGGACCAGGATCAAGAGCCGCTCTCCTGCTTGCCGACATTGTTCTGGGACACGCGCAGCGCCAGGATCATGCCTCGCGACTTGGAGCAGGTCTCGAGCCATTCCGTCTTGGGATCCGAATCCGCCACGATACCCGCGCCCACCTGGATCGAGGCGCGGCCCGCGTGGCAGACCACGGTGCGGATCGTGATGCACGAGTCGAGGTTGCCGGAATACGAGATATAGCCGACGGCGCCGCCGTAGGGTCCGCGGCGCGTGGGCTCGAGCTCCTCGATGATCTGCATGGCGCGGATCTTGGGCGCGCCCGTCAGCGTGCCGGCCGGGAAGCAGGCCTCGAGGACATGGAAGGCGTCGCGCCCTTCCTCGAGGCGGCCGCGCACATGACTGACGAGGTGCATGACGTGCGAGTAGCGCTCGACCACCATGAACTCCGACACCTCGACCGAGCCGAGCTGGGACACGCGCCCGACGTCGTTGCGCCCGAGGTCCACGAGCATCACGTGCTCGGCGCGCTCCTTGGGATCGGCCTGCATCTCGGCCGCCAGCCTCTCGTCCTCCGCCTCGTTCTTGCCGCGCGGGTGCGTGCCCGCGATGGGGCGCTCCTCGACGCGGCCGCCCTCCATCCGCACCAGCACTTCGGGCGACGAGCCGACGATGCTCGTCTTGCCCAGGCGCAGGAAGAAGAGGTACGGGGATGGGTTGATGGTCCGGAGCGCGCGGTACACGGTGAAGGGGTCCGCGCTGAGCGCCGTGTCCACGCGCCGCGAGACCACGATCTGGTAGGCGTCGCCGGCGGCGATGTACTCTTTGGCCTGGCGCACCCGCTCCATGAAGGTCGCCTGGTCCATCGTCGACGTAAAGCCCTCCTCGCCCATTGCCACAAGCGGCTCCACGGCCGGGAAGGTCAGCGGCGCCGGCGGCCGCGCAGGCCGCGCGAGCTTGTCCAGAATCGCCTCGATCCTCTTCACCGCTTCGTCATACGCGCGATCGAGCGCGGCCGTATCGCGCGTGGTGATGTGGGCGTTGCCTATGACCAGCAGGCGGTGGCGCAGGTTGTCGAAGACCAGCAGGCTGTCGGTGAACATGAACACCGCGTCGGGCAGCTTGAGGTCGTCCTTGGCCAGGCTCGGCAGCTCTTCGACGTGGCGGACCATGTCGTAGGAGATGAAGCCGACGGCGCCGCCCTGGAAGCGCGGCAGGCCCGGCACGGCAACCGGCTTGAAGCGCGCCAAGATCTCCCTGAGAGCGGTAAACGGGCTCTCTGCCTTGAGCTTCTCCACGCGCCCGTCGGCGTGGCGGACCGTCAGGCGCTTGCCCCTGGCCGTGAAGACCATGGAGGGCTCCGAGCCCAGGAAGGAGTAGCGCGCCCACTTCTCGCCACCCTCGACGGACTCGAGGAGAAAAGCATACGGCCCGGGCCTGAGCCGGAGGAAGGCGGACAGCGGAGTGTCCAGATCCGCCGCCACCTCGGCATAGACCGGCACCAGGTTGCCGTCGACCGCGAGCCGGCGGAACTCCTCCCTCGAGGGGGAGAGCGGGGGCAGAGCGCGCCCCACGGTGGTCATGGGGGCGTCAGCTCAGGCGAGGGCGTCCAGCTTCTTCTTGAGCTGGGACTTGGGCACCGCGCCGATCACCTGGTCCATTACCTTGCCGTCCTTCATGAAGAGGATGGTCGGGATGGAGCGAATGCCGTAGCGCGCGGCGAGCTGCGGATTGTCGTCCACGTTGACCTTGGCAAGGCTCACGGAGCCTTTGGACTCCTGGGCCAGCTCCTCGAGTGTCGGCGCGATCGCGCGGCAAGGCTGGCACCACTCGGCCCAGAAGTCCACCATGAGGACTTCCTTGTGTTTGCCGATCTCGCTGTCGAAGCTCGTCTCGGTCAGATGCAACGTTGTCTCTGCCATATGAAGCGCGTCTCCTTTAGTGTGGTTTTCTGCGTGCCCGCGCGGTGTCCAGATACCGGACCATCCACTCTCGCGCCAGATCCTTGCAGCCGAGCCCGAAGGCCAAGGCCAGTGCCAGCGCCACGGCCCCAAAGAGGATGACGAAGGCTGAGCGTACCAGTTCTGGCGCGATGCCGAGCTCCTCGAGGGTGACGGCCGCAGTGAACGCTACGACGGCATAGCGGACTAGGGTGGCAAGCCCGCCGCTCTCGGCCATTCCGGCGTTGACCGCGGCGGCGCGGACGACCCCGGCCAGGAAGCTCGCCAGAAATAGCCCGAGGATGAGCACCAGCACCGCCGCGATGATCTTCGGAGCATAAACCAGGCACCGGCTCAGCAACTCTGAAACCTGGGTCAGCCCCAGAGTGCTCACCGACCCTACGAGGCTGGCGAGAAGCACCAACCAGTAGACGAGTACCGCCACCAGCTCGGCTGGGCTTTGCCGGATGTCGGCCCTCCGGAGCACGTCGTCTATCCCAGCCTTCTCCGAGGCGACGTCGAAGCGGGCCGTCAGGAGGGCCCTAAACACTAATCCTTTCAATAATTTGGCTGTGATCCATCCAAAGGACAGGACGAGCAAAGAGGCCAGCAGGCGGAGGATGAAGACTCGGCCGGGCTCGAGGACGGCGGCTGGCAGATCCATAAAAACGCACAGTCACGCTAACATACCGCCTACCATACCGCAAGGCGGCATGGCGGTTTCCCTTGACACTTTTGCCGTCCAGAAGCCATTCTAAAACTCTCAAGGTTACGATAGGTTGCGGTGCATGACAGGGGCGACCTGCGGCCTCTCTGGGCCCTCCGCGGGCTGCCCCGGCGGCTTCAGAAGCCAGCAGTGTCACGAGGAGGACACTCGACGCAATGGCCAAGGTCATGGTGGTGGACGACGCCTACTCGGAGCTGAAGCTGATGGAGGGCATCCTCAAGTCAGCAGGCCTCGAGGTTGTATGTTTTCCCGACGGTGAGCGGATCGAGGAGCGGATCGTCCAGGAGCAGCCCGACTTGCTGCTCCTCGACATCGTCATGCCCAACCGCAACGGGTACGAGATCCTGCGCAGCCTCAAGCGTGACGGCCGCACCAAGAGCACGCCCGTGGTGCTCGTCAGCTCGAAGAACCAGGAGAGCGACAGGGTCTGGGGTAAGCGACAGGGCGCCGACGAGTACCTGGGCAAGCCCTTCACGGCTGAGCAGCTCGTCACCGTCGTCCGGCAGTTCGTCAGGTGAGCGTCCGATCGGCTGCGCAGCCGTGACGACGCTGCCTGCGGAATCGAACCCAGCCCTCCACCAGGCGCGCGTGTGCGTGGTCACGCTCGCGGGTTATCGCTTCGCTGTCGAGGTGCGATCCGCGCGGGAGGTGGTCGTGTTCGACGACTACACGGTTGTTCCGCTGGCCCCGGCCCACCTGCTGGGCGTGGCCAATCTCCGGGGCAATATCATGCCGGTCGTGGACATCCGCCCGTTCCTGGGATTGACGCCCGCCTCAGCCGACCGCGAGGTCCGTGCCCTCGTCGTGGAACGTGACGGCGTCCAGGCGGGGCTCTTGATTGACGAGGTGCTGGGGCTCGAGCCTCTCGAAGGCCTGGTTCTCGCCGAAGAGGATGATGGCAGCGGCGCCTGCAATATAGTCGCGGGCCGACTCGAGCGGGAGGGTGGCGCGGTCACACTCCTCGATGTTGGAGCAGTGCTGGCCGCCATGGGTGGAGACATCGGGGTGCAAGGCGAGGCGCGTCTGAGATGAACCGGCGGCGCTTTCTGGAGGGCTTGGGATCCGGCATCGTTGCGGGGGGCGGCATACTCGGGCCCGGCGGCCGGTCATGGGGAGAGGCAGGGGCGCAGGCGGGCCCGGGGACACGTCCCGGCGCCAAGCCGGCCGCTTCACCGGTGGAGCCGCCAATGGCCAGTGCGCCGGGGGTCAGCGCGCG
>Ga0315275_10004305_pt1 | contig 13293 bp, 15 predicted proteins | sample YL17G03_0_MG_FD_205557 | JGI IMG/M metagenome (GOLD analysis project Ga0315275, IMG submission 205557) | Sediment microbial communities from Yellowstone Lake, YNP, Wyoming, USA - YL17G03_0 | ecosystem: Environmental > Aquatic > Freshwater > Lake > Sediment | place: USA: Wyoming | collected... | reverse complement strand
CGGCGCCGGCTTCGTGCTGGCCACTCACGACCTCGAGATCCGCGGCGCCGGCGAGCTGCTCGGCGACGAGCAGAGCGGCCAGATCCAGGAGATCGGCTTTGCGCTCTATATGGAACTGCTGGAGCGCGCGGTGAAGGCGATGCAGGCAGGCAAGGCGCCCGAACTCGAGCGTCCCCTGCACCACGGCCCGGACATGGACCTGCACCTGTCGTCGCTGCTGCCGGAGCAATACCTGCCCGACGTGCATGCCCGGCTGGTGCTCTACAAACGCATCTCGAGCGTGGAGTCCGTCGCGGATCTCGACGACCTGCAGGCCGAAACGGTGGATCGCTTCGGCGCCCTGCCGGAACCGGCCAGGCAGCTGTTCCGCATCGCGCGCCTGAGGGTGGTAGCCGCGCGCTGCGGCGTGGAGCGCTTCGACATCGGCGCGGGGAGCGGATCCGTCACGTTCGTGGACGATCCGCCCGTCGACACCGGCGCGCTGATTCTCTTCGTGCAGCGGCACAGCAAGACCATGCGCTTCGACGGGCCGAAGAAACTCCGCTTCAGCGGCGCATGGCAAGAGACCGAAGAGAGGTTCGCGGCGGCCCAGGCTCTGCTCGACGGGCTGGCAACGTGCGTGCCGGACAAGCAGTGCGCCAATCCCGCCTAGGCGATCTCGGCGGACACCACGCAGTTACCACCCTTCCCTTGCGCCCGTTGCAGCGCTCGCTCGGCGGCTTCGAGAATCGACTCGCAAGCCTTGTCGCGGGGCGGCGCCACGGTGACGACGCCGGCGCTCATCGTGAGATAGCGACCAATCGTCGAACGCGGGTGATGGATGGCCAGCGAGCGAATGCGCCCGATGATCTGCTCGGCGAAGCGCTCGGCATTTACCGGGTCCATCGACACGCCGAGAACCACGAATTCGTCGTCACCGCGCTTCGCCACGATGTCGCTGGCGCGCTTGGTCGCGGTGGCGATGGTGCGCCCGACCTGGCGCAGGACGTTTTCGCTCGCCCCGCGCCCGAATACTTCGTGATAGTCGCGCCAGGCGTCGATGTTGAACCGCATGACGGTCACCATGCGACCGTCGCGTTGCGCGATCGACCAGTCGCGCCGCAACACCTCGATCAGGTGCTCCGGTGTGCTGAGGCCACTCGCGCGCTCCAGCGCCGCGGCCAGCGCCCCGGGGGCCGAGCGCGGCACGGGCCGGTAATAGAGCGCCAGGCGTGACTCCGGGAGCATGACCGCCCAGCGCTCGCATTCGATCGTGGTGCCGTCCACGCGTTTGAGGCGCACGCGCACCCCGACGCTGGTGCTCGTCAGGCTCGGGTCGGCGGGCGCCTCGATCTCGATTTCCTCGAGCGCCCGGCCCTCCAGCCATTCCTCGGGGCGGCGCAGCAGCGCGGCCAGCGTTGCATTGCCGTAAGTGACTCGTGGCCCGCTGTGATTGCCGGTGACGACCGCCACCCCATCCAGCGCGTGCCGCAGCACTTCTGCCAACAGTTCCGGATCCGTGCTCGTACTCAACTGCAATCCCCCGATTGGCTCATATTTACTGCTATGCGTTCAACTGCAGGCTCGGCGCGTCCATGCAGTGATCGATCGCCTGGCGGCATTCGACCCAGCGCGCCGTCTGCTCCAGGTCCTGGCGCCCCGGCATCGGCCGGCCGTGCAGGCGGGCAAGGCGCACCTGGCTGATCGGGTCCGCGGCATCGGCCAGCTGCTCCAGCGTGTCGAGTACCGCCGGGCGGTCGTTGCAGACTGCGAGCACGTCGCATCCGGCGGCGAGCGCGCGCCGCGCTCGCTCCGGCACGCTGCCGGCAAACGCCGCGCCGCCCATGCTCAGGTCGTCGGAGAACACCGCGCCCGTGAATCCCATGCCCCAGCGCAATTCCTGGTGGATCCAGCGGCGCGAGAAACTGGCCGGAGAGTCGTCCACTTCCGGAAACATCACGTGCGCCACCATGATCGACGACAGCCCGTTCGCGATCAGGCGCCGGTACGGCAGCAGGTCGCCCGTCAATTCTTCGAGTGGACGGCGGTCCACCGGCAACGACTTGTGCGAATCGGCCACCACGGCGCCGTGACCAGGAAAGTGCTTGGCGGTTGCTGACATGCCGGCCGTGCGCATGCCGTGCATGCAGGCGACTGCGAGTTTCGCGACCACTTCCGGATCGCGGTGATACGCGCGATCGCCGATGACTTCGCTCGCGCCATAATCGAGGTCGGTGCAGGGCGCGAAGCTCATGTCGACGCCGGCCGCCCGCAGTTCGGCGGCAAGCACCCAGCCGCATTGCCAGGCGAGGCGCCGTCCCGCTTCCGGGTCGAGGTCGTAGGCGTGGCCGATGGTCCGGTTCGGCGGCAGTGCGGTGAATCCCCGGCGGAAGCGCTGCACGCGGCCGCCCTCGTGGTCGACGGTCACGATCAGGGGCGGCTTGCGCACCGCATGGATCTCGCGCACCAGCGACTCGAGCTGCGGCACGCTCACGAAGTTGCGGGTAAAGAGGATCACGGATCCGACGAGCGGATGCGCGAGCACGCGGCGGTCTTCCGCCGTGAGTTCGGTGCCAGCCACATCCACCAGCAAAGGCCCGAGTGTCACGTGCTCTCCCTTGTCGCTCTTCCGGCCCAGCCGCTCCAGAGCGCCGGCGCCCGGCTCGAATTGTAATGGCGCACGTCCTGCGTGACCTCGGGGCCGACCCGGTGCCAGTACTTCTCGACCCGGCCCTCCTCGCACAGCGTGTCGAGGATCTGGTGGGCCTCGACGACCGGGATGGGGTGCCCGTACTCCGGCCGGCTCCTGCCGATGACCCGCCCCTTGAGGCCCAGCCAGGCATCGTCCGCCACCAGGAACTTGCGCTCGATCTCTACCGGCATCGGCTCATCGGTCGAACACCGCCATCGCTTCGACGTGCGTCGTGTGAGGGAACATGTCCATGACTCCCGCCGCTGAGAGGCGAAATCCATGCTCCTGGACCAGCAAACCCGCATCTCGGGCGAGGCTGCCCGGATGGCAGGAAATATACAAGACCCGCAGGGCGCCGGATCGGCTTATGACAGGTAGCACTTCACGCGCGCCGGCACGTGGCGGATCCAGCAGCACCCGTTCGTAGGTGCGCCTCGCCCACGGCAGTCCGCTCACGTCGGTGAACAGGTCGGCGACGTGGAAGGCGGCATTACCGATGCCGTTGCGCACTGCGTTGTCGCGCGCCCGGCCGACCAGGCCCGCATCGCCCTCCACCGCCACGACCTCGCCCGCGCGGCGCGCGAGTGGCAGCGAGAAATTGCCGAGCCCGCAGAACAGGTCGAGGACGGCTGCGTTGGCAGCAGGTTCCAGCAGGTCGATCGCGCGGTCGACCATGGCCGCATTCAGGGCCCCGTTGACCTGGATGAAGTCCGCCGGCTGGAACTCGATGGTCACTGCGAACGCCGGCAGCGAATAGTGCAACGCCGGTGCGTCCCCGCTCAGGGGCGCGATGCTGTCCGGCCCGGCCGGCTGCAGGTACACGCGCACGCCGTGCGCGCGTTCAAAGCCCCCGAGGCGCACGAGGTCGTCACTCGAGGGCGGTTCGAGGACGCGCAGCACCAGCGCACAGGCATCCTCGGCCACGGCGACTTCCACCTGCGGCAGGCGGCTGGCGATCGAGAGCGATTGCACCAGCGCCGCCAGCGCATCGATGAGCCGGTCCACCGGCGGTGCGAGCACGCGGCATTCGTGGATATCGGCGATGTAAGGGGCGGAACGCTCGCGAAAGCCGACGAGCACGCGGCCCTTGCGTGGCACGTCCTTCACGCCGAGGCGCGCGCGGCGACGATAGCCCCACACGGGCCCGGTCAGCGGTTCGAGGACGCGCTCCGGCTTCACGCCACCGATCCGGGCAAGGTTCTCGATCAGCTGGGTCTGCTTGAAGACGAGTTGCGCGGCCGGCGCGAGGTGCTGCAGCGCGCAACCACCGCACAAGCCAAAGTGCGGGCATTCCGGCCCGACCCGGTCGGGGCTGGCTCGCAGTACCTGTTCGCACACGGCTTCGTCGAAGTTCCTGTGGCGCTGCGTGCGACGCAGCAGCACGCGCTCGCCCGGCAACGCATCCGCGACGAAGACCGTCTTGCCGTCGATGCGCGCGACGCCCTTGGCCTCGTGCGACAGATCGACGATGTCCGCTTCCTCGGGTTCAGCCGTAATCCGCTTCACGCGCGCCACGCCGTCAACGCGCGGGCCACGCAGACGCAAATTCCAGCAGGTGCGCCTGCTCCGAGGTCTGCAGCCATGCGCGTACGCGGCCGCACTCGTGGTCGTGTTCTTCGTGGGTCAGGTGCCCGCGCATCAGTTCGAAGCGCAGGTAGATCAGGTACGTGTTGATGACGTCGGCCTCGCAGTAATGGCGAATCGCCGCGGTGCTGCCGGCAAGATGCGCCTCCCAGACGCCCTCGCCCGACATGCCGAGCTTGCCGGGCAGGCCGAGCAGCTGCGCCATGCTGTCGAGGCTGACCCGGCCGCGCCCCTGGAAGCCGGACAGCACGTCCATCAGGTCCACATGGCGCCAGTGATACCGACTCAGGTAATTGTTCCAGCGGAATGATGGATCTTCGTCACCCATCTCCCAGTACCGATGCGCCTGAATGTTGTGGCGCAGGGCGCGATAGTGCAGAACGGGCAGGTCGAACCCGGCACCGTTCCAGCTGACGAGCGTCGGCGAGAAGCGCTCCAGCCCGTCATAGAACCGCCGCACCAGTTCGTCCTCGGGCGAATCGACCTCGCCCAGGCTCCACACCTTGAAACCGTCGCGCGTGCGCATGGCCACCGCGATCGCGACGATTCGGTGCTGCTCGAGCGAGAGGAACTCGGAACCCGTCTGCTCCCGCTGGCGGGTCTGCATGACGTAGCCGACCTGCTTGTCCGACAGCCCCTCGAGCCCGTGCAACCGGCGGCCGAACTCCACGTCCGGGATGGTCTCGATGTCGAAGGCGAACACGTTGCTGATCGTCATGACCCGTTCTCCCGCCGCCGCATGAGCACGGCCACGGCCACCACCAGACCCGCTTCGTCGGTCAGCGTGACGTGCCCGTCCCCGGCGCCGAGCTGGTCGCGTAGCTTGCGCCCGCGCTCCGACCAGATGACCTCGGGCCGGCCCCACGCGTTGGGCTGGATGCCGACATCGCGAATCCAGATGCCGTGCGCGAATCCTGTGCCGAGGGCCTTGACGATCGCCTCCTTGGCGGCAAAACGCATCGCCAGGAAGCGGACCGGTCGCTTGTACTTGCGAAAGCCGGCCTCTTCGGCCGGCATCAGCAGGCGGCGCACGAAGTGTTCGCCGTGTCGCTCGAAGACCGCCTGCACGCGCTCGAGCTGCACGACGTCGGTGCCGATGCCGAAGATCACGCGAGCGCCCTCAGCCGCCCGTGCGGAGGCCGCGGCGCGCCTCGAGCATCAGCGCACACATGTCGCGAACCGCACTCGCGAGGCCATCGATGACCGCGCGCGCGACGATGGCATGACCGATGTTGAGTTCGACGATTTCGGCAATGGCCGCGACCGGCTGAACGTTGTGGTAGTGCAGGCCGTGTCCGGCGTGCACGGTGAGCCCGATCTGCACGCCGAACCGCGCGGCTTCGACGAGCCGCATGAGCTCCTTCGCCTGGTGCTCGCCCGTGGCGTCGGCATAGGCGCCCGTGTGCAGTTCCACGACCGGGGCGCCCGCGGCGCGCGACGCCTCCAGCTGGGCGAAATCCGGATCGATGAACAGCGCGACTCGGCTGCCGCTCTCGCGCAGGGCCGCGCAGCAGTCCTGCAGCCGGGCGACCTGCCGCGCGACGTCGAGCCCGCCTTCCGTCGTGAGCTCGGTGCGCTTCTCGGGCACCAGGCAGACATCCTGCGGACCCACCTCCCGGGCGATTGCAAGCATGGCGTCCGTCGCCGCCATCTCGAGGTTCATGCGCGTCTGCAGGGCGGTGCGCAGGCGGCGCACGTCGTGATCCTGGATGTGACGGCGGTCCTCGCGCAGGTGCAGCGTGATGCTGTCCGCGCCGGACTGCTCGGCTACCAGAGCCGCGTAGAGCGGATCAGGGTACGGAGCGCCGCGCACCTGCCGCAGCGTGGCCACGTGGTCGATGTTGACGCCGAGCTTGATGGGATGCGTAAGCAAGATGATTCAACCTCCGTCCGCCTTGGCGCCGTGTGCCCGCATCTCGATCAGCACCTCGCGCGTCCTGAGCGGACGGCCGTCGAGGCACTGGTCGAGGGCCGCCCGGAGCAGCCGCCGCGCGTCGGCAACGCTTTGCGGGTCGGCCAGTTCCTCGCGGGCGAGCGACAACAGCGACGACCCGCAAAATATCAGGGTTCCTTCCGCCACTCCATCGAGTAACTCGGGCCCGCCGTCGATGCGATACCGGTAGCTGCGCGCCGGGTCCACTTCCGCATCCGTCGTCGTGTCGTGCTCGAGGTTGAGTCCCCAGCCGAGTTCGTCGAGCAGGCGCTTCTCGAAGATGCGCAACGCGCGAGTCGCGTCAGCCTCGGCATCGAGCAGCCGCTCGACCAAGGCCGCGTAAGCGTCGAACAGACTGGGGTGCGGATCGTGGCGCTGCAGGAGCTTCAGGAGCAGTTCGTTGGCATAGAACCCGCTCATGAGGCGGTCGCCGGCCAGGTGGCCGGGCGGCCGGACACGCTCTGCGCCGGTGAGCTGGCCGGCCTCGCCCCGCCCCGTCCAGGAGACCAGCAGTTCGCTGAACGGCTGCAGCGCCGCGCCCAGGGCAGAAGACGCCTGGCGCGAAGCCCGGGCAAACACCGAAACGCGGCCGTGCGTACGGGTCATGAGCTCGAGGATCCGGCTCGTGTCTCGCCAGGGGTAGTGATGCAGCAGGAAGGCGGGTTCCAGGCTGACCCGCCGGGCCGATCCGCTCACGACCCGTACCCGAACTTCCTGAGCGCGCTCTCGTCGTCGGACCAGCCCTCCTTGACCTTGACCCACAGTTCGAGGTGCACGTGACGGCCGAAGTGCTTGTTGAGGTCGAGGCGCGCCGACCGGCCGATCTCCTTCAGCCGCTCGCCCGCCTTGCCGATGACGATCGCCTTCTGGCTGACCCGCTCGACCCAGATCACCGCCTGGATGACGATCTTGCCGGGTTCGTCCTCGGAATCGCCCATGCCTTCGATCTCGACGACGAGGCCGTAGGGCAACTCCTCCTGCAGGCGCAGCATGAGCTTTTCGCGGACGATCTCGGCCGCGATGAAGCGGTCCGTCGCGTCCGTGATCTGCTCCGCCGGGTAAAGCATCTCGGACATCGGCAGGTGCCGCGCGATGATGTCGGGCAGGCGGGCGAGGTTCGAGCCCTTCGTTGCCGAGATCGGCACGATCTCCGCAAAGGCCGCCTTCGTCGCCAGCTCCTCGATGAACGGGAACAACCGTTCCTTGGGATGCACGCGATCGACCTTGTTGATGAGCAGCAGGATCGGCCGCCCGGCCGCTTTCAGTTCCGCGAGCGCACGCGCGTCCTCATCCGTCCAGCGCGCCGCCTCGACGATGAAGAGGTTGACGTCGGAATCGGCGAGCGACGACAGCGCGGTGCGGTTCATGTACCGGTTGATCGCTTTCGGCTGATTGGCATGAATGCCGGGCAGGTCCACCAGCACGATCTGCATGCCGGGCTGGGTCAGCACGCCGAGGATGCGCGTCCGCGTGGTCTGCGGCTTGGGGCTGACGATGCTGACCTTCTGGCCGAGCAGCGCGTTCAGCAGCGTGGACTTGCCGACATTGGGCCGTCCGACCAGGGCGGCGAACCCGCAACGCAGCGTGCCCTCGCTCTGCGCCGCCGGCACCGTGGTCGTGCCTTCTGTTTCGCTGGTCATTCCTGCTCCAGTTCACGGGCAAGCATGGCGACAACGCGCTGTGCCGCCTCCTGCTCCGCCTTCCGTCGGCTCGACCCCTCGCCGCGCTCGCGCACGCCCAGGGCGGGCACCTCGCAGCTTGCGACGAACCACTGCTCGTGCGGCTCGCCGGCCACCTCTTCGACAGCATACTTCGGCAGCGCCAGTCCCCGGCCCTGCAATTCCTCCTGCAAGCGGGTCTTCGGGTCCTTCAGGTCCTCAGCGGTCGGCAGCTGGGCCAGCCGCAATCCGAGCAGGCGGCTGATCACCGCACGGGCCGGATCGAGCCCGCCGTCCAGGTAGATGGCGCCAAAGAGCGCCTCGAGCGAATCGGCGAGGATCGAGCCGCGGCGGAAACCGCCGCTCTTCAACTCACCGCCGCCGAGCCGCAGGTGCTCGCCAATCTGCAGCTCGGCCGCCACTGCGGCCAGCGTGTGGCTGCTGACGAGGGCCGCCCGGTAGCGGCTCAGGTCGCCCTCGCTGCTCTGCGGGTAATCGTGGAAGGCCAGCACCGCCACCACGAAATTGAGGACCGCATCGCCCAGGAACTCGAGCCGCTCGTAATTCGCCCGGCCCGCGCTGCGGTGCGTGAGCGCAGCGTCCAGCAGCGCCGGGTCGCGGAAGCGGTAACCCAGCCTCTGCTCGGACCATTCACCCGCAGAGAGCAAGCGCGTGTCTTACTGCTGTACCGTCACGGTCTTGTCGAACTTGACCAGCAGGTAGATGTTGTAGAGAAACTGCTGCTCGACTTCGTAGCCCGCGTGGATGTCGTAGCCGTCGGCGGTTTTCTTGATTTCGACATCCTTCCAGAAGATCCCGGTGATGTCCTCGACGTCCCAGCGGCGCTCGAGCGACTTGCGGATCAGCATCGGATTGGTGTCGATCGCCGCGTGCTCGTCCCGGACCTGCTCCATGGAGCGAGCGACCTTCATGTAGTCGAGGTAGATCGGTACCAGGCGGATACCCGCGTAGACCGCGGTGCCGAGGATGAGGAGGATCGCGACGATGCCGAGGAACGTCGCGCCGCGTTGACGATGCTTCATGCTCTTTCTCCCTGAATAGTCAGCGGATCGCACTGCCGATGCGACCCCAGATCGGTGCGTGGGGCAGGTTCCAGTTAAGCCAGATGCGTACGGCCCTGCCGACGACGTTGTCGGCCGGCACGAAACCCACTTCCGGGAAACGACTGTCGCGGCTGTTGTCGCGATTGTCGCCCATGAAAAAATAGTGGCCGGCCGGCACCACGTCGTCGAAATCGACTGACGGACGTTCGGCAATGTAGAGCGTGCGATGCTCCCGGTCGCCAAGGCTCTCGACGCCGACCTGCGCCAGCGGCGTGCTGTTGAACGGCTCGAACATGCCGTCGAGGCGGACGTCCTGCAGCACGTCGTTGACGTAGACGCGCTTGTCGCGCACGACGATGTGGTCGCCAGGCAGGCCGATGAGACGCTTGATGTAATTGGTCGCCGGATCGGACGGCAGGCGGAACACGACGACATCGCCGCGCTGCGGATCGCCGAGTGCCACGACCTTCGTGTTCACGACCGGCAGGCGCAACCCGTAGGTGAACTTGTTGACGAAGATGAAATCGCCGTCGAGGAGCGTCGGCATCATTGAATCGGACGGGATGCGGAACGGCTCGAACAGGAACGAGCGGATCATCAGCACGATGAGGATGATCGGGAAGAACGACCGCGCGTACTCGACGACCACCGGTTCGGCGACGGACGCGGCGTCCGCCGGCGCGGCGGCCTGCAGCCGGCGGCGGCGGAAAACCCACGTGTCCAGGCCCCAGATCAGGCCCGTCAGGACCGTGGCGGTCACCAGTACGAACGAAAAGTCGAAAACCAAGCGTCACCTCATGAAACGGGCGGCAGTATTGAGTATTTTTCGGGCGCCATCAATGCTTTACGTCACGGCCGCGACATCCGGCCCGCGGCTCAGTCCTTGCGACCGACCTGCAGCACGGCGAGGAAGGCCTCCTGAGGGATCTCGACCTGCCCGAGCTGCTTCATGCGCTTCTTGCCTTCTTTCTGCTTCTCGAGGAGCTTGCGCTTGCGGCTGATGTCGCCGCCGTAGCACTTCGCGAGCACGTTCTTGCGCAGCGCCTTGACGGTCGAGCGGGCAATGACGTGGGCCCCGATGGCCGCCTGGATCGCCACCTCGAACATCTGCCGCGGGATCAGCTCCTGCATCTTGTCCACCAGCTCGCGCCCGCGCTGGTAGGCGCTGTCGCGGTGGCTGATGATCGAGAGCGCGTCGACCTTCTCGTCGTTGATCAGGATGTCCAGCCGCACGAGCGGCGCCGCCTGGAAGCGGTCGAATTCGTAGTCGAACGAGGCGTAACCGCGGCTGCAGCTCTTCAGGCGGTCGAAGAAATCGAGCACGACCTCCGCGAGCGGCAACTCCCACTGCATCGACACCTGGTTGCCGAGGTACAGCAGCTTTTTCTGCACGCCGCGCTTCTCGAGGCACAGCTTCATCACCGGACCGACGTGTTCCGGCGGCAGCAGGATGTTGGCGATGATGATGGGTTCGCGCAGCTCGTCGATCCTGTCCACCGGGGGCAGCTTCGCCGGGTTGTCCACGTTGACGATTTCACCGCCGTTGGTGAGCACCTCGTAGATCACGGTCGGCGCGCTGGTCACGAGCGAGAGCTGGTACTCGCGCTCGAGCCGTTCCTGGACGATGTCCATGTGCAGCAGCCCGAGGAACCCGCAGCGGAAACCGAAGCCGAGCGCGGTGGAGACTTCCGGCTCGTAGTGCAGCGCCGAATCGTTCAACTTCAGCTTCTGCAGCGCGTCGCGGAAGGCCTCGTAGTCGTCGGAACTCACCGGGAACAGGCCCGCGAACACCCGCGGCTTGATCGCCTTGAAACCCGGCAACGGCGCTTGGCACGGCTTGGCGTCGGTGGTGATGGTGTCGCCAACCGGGGCGCCGTCGATTTCCTTCACCCCGGCAATGACGAAACCGACTTCGCCGGCGTAGAGCGCATCTGCCACCAGCGACTTGGGCGTGAAACGGCCGAGCTTGTCCACCTGATGCGCGCGGCCCGTGGTCCAGATGCGGATCTTCTGCCCCGTCTTGAGCGAGCCGTTCATGACGCGCACCAGCGAGACCACGCCGACGTAGCTGTCGTACCAGGAGTCGATGATCAGCGCCTGCAGCGGGCCGTCCGGGTCGCCCTGCGGCGGGGGCACGCGCCTGACCAGCTCCTCGAGCAGTTCCGGCACGTTCTCGCCGGTCTTGGCGCTGACGCGGATGGCATCTTCGGCCTCGATGCCGATGATCTCCTCGATCTCCTTGATGACCTTGGCCGGGTCGGCCGAAGGCAGGTCGATCTTGTTGAGGACCGGGACGACCTCGAGCCCCTGCTCGAGCGCCGTGTAGCAATTGGCGACGCTCTGCGCTTCGACGCCCTGTGCGGCATCGACGACCAGCAGTGCGCCCTCGCAGGCGGCCAGCGAGCGCGAGACTTCGTACGAGAAGTCGACGTGCCCGGGCGTGTCGATCATGTTGAGCTGGTAGATCTCGCCGTCGCGCGCCTGGTAGCGCAGCGAGACGCTCTGGGCCTTGATGGTGATGCCGCGCTCCCGCTCCAGATCCATGGAGTCGAGCACCTGGGCCTGCATCTCGCGGTCCTCGAGCCCGCCGCACAGCTGGATGAAACGGTCGGCCAGCGTCGACTTGCCGTGGTCGATATGCGCGATGATCGAGAAGTTACGGATGAGCTTCATGCGGTAAGGTGATCCGCCGGCGCCGAAAGGGGCGCCAGCAAAAGGCGCGATTATAGCCGCAGCGACTGGCGGACCCGGGCCCGATCGTAGGCGCCCTCGCAAACCACCTGGCCCGCCGCCTCGAAAAGCGGCACTCGCAGTCCATACTGAGCGGCCAACGCGGGATCCACATCCACGTCCACCACCGCCAGTTGGTCGAAGAGGGACCCGAGATCCAGCGACAGATCGAGCAGGAACTGCTCGCAAAGGTGGCACCCGGCGCGGACGTAGAGCGTCAGGGGCATGGCAGGGCAGGTTATCCCGGGAGCGCCCGGCTGCAGCGGCCGGCCACTGGCATGGTCTCAGCGCTCCGTCGCCGGGGCCGGGGCCGCCGTCTGGCCCGTCACGGGGACGACGGACGTGGCGACCTCGCGCACGGTGGCCGCCGGAACCTCGCCCACTGCGGTCACGACGTGACCCTGGATGCTGGTGGAGTAGGCATTGGCGGAACCCACGCCGGAGGACTCCGGCGGGGACGGGCCGGTCGCGGAACCCGGTTCGATGAAGATCGAGATCGCCGCCATGCCGTCCGAAAAAATCAGGTGCTGGGCCGGCACGGGCGAGCCGGGCAGGACCTGCAGGCGGCTCGCAACGAGCCGGAATCCCGGGGGCATGCGCAGCGGCCGCCAACCATTGCTCTGCGCCTGCGGCGGCGGGACGAGCTTGCGCCCGGTGCGGATCCAATGGTACCCGGTGGCGTCCACGGACGGCTCGATTTCCTTGTCCGCAATCCGCTTGAGCATTTCGAGGCTGGTGAACGAGATCTGTTCGACCGCACGTCCTGCACCGTCACCGACGACCGAGCGCAACGGCATGGCCGTCTTTTCGTCGAGCCAGAGCCGGTAGCCGTAGCGGTACCGGTCGCGCGGCCGGATATCGACGATGCGCACGTCGCGCCCGAGCAGTTTGTTGCCCTTGCTGACGGCGAGGTCATAGAACGCATCGAGGCGAGCCCCGGGGCTGGGCAGCGCCTCGAGCAGCGAACCCTGGTCCGAGCGCGGCTCGACCAGCACGACGCGGCGGTCCGGAAGGTACGCGTGCACCTCCTCTCGCGTGCGGATGATCTCGCGGCCGCTGCCGTCGAGCGACACCAGCCGCTCGAGGCTATTGCCGTTCTCCACCCGATGCACGATGCGCATCGATTCGGATTGCGTGGCCGTGCTGTGCGTGAACAGGCCGACGTAGTTGCGCGTGGCGAGCGACTCGGTCATGCGCTCGAGCCACTGCCTTGCCTCATCCGGCGACGCGTTGGCCGTCTGCGCGACGACGGCCAGGCAGGCCGCCGCAACCCAGCCGGACGCTCGCTTGAGGGGGCTGGCTGCGTTCAAGGGGCGTCGGGTATGTCGTAGGAGACGCGCATGAGGCTCGGATCGGCGGCGAGCACCCCCGACCAGACGTTCCGCCGCCCGATGGGCGAGGAGAACTGGCTGTGCGCGACCAGATAACCCGCCAGGCGCTGACTTTGCGCCGGCGTCGGGCTCGCTGCACCGGCCATCGCCCACTTCTCGACGACAGCGGGCGCCATTGCCGGCCCGGCAAAGGGTTGCACCAGCACGACGGCGATCAGGGCAATGCTCGCGGCAATGGCCGTGGCGAACGCGGGGCGCTTCCACGACGCGTGCGACGCCACTTGCGGTGTGGCGATGACCGTGGCGCTTGCCGGCGCATCGA
>Ga0315275_10004304_pt1 | contig 13294 bp, 10 predicted proteins | sample YL17G03_0_MG_FD_205557 | JGI IMG/M metagenome (GOLD analysis project Ga0315275, IMG submission 205557) | Sediment microbial communities from Yellowstone Lake, YNP, Wyoming, USA - YL17G03_0 | ecosystem: Environmental > Aquatic > Freshwater > Lake > Sediment | place: USA: Wyoming | collected... | reverse complement strand
CTGCTTGAGCAGAGCGACTGCCGCCGCGAGCTGTGCCTTCGTGAGCTCGTACGGATCGGTGATTCCGAGCGACGGCTTGGTCTTGGACAGATAGAGTGCCGCGTCGGCGATCTGGATCGGGTTGTCCGGGATCGTGATCTTGCCCTTGTTCTTCGGGTCGTAGAGCGTCGCCCACGACGTCGGCTTCTTCTCCTTCGCCGTGTTGTAGAGAAGCAAGTTCGGCCCGAACTGCACCGAGACGCCGTAGTGCTTTCCCCCAACCGTGTTGCTCGCGGGCGACTGGAACGCCTTGTAGAAGTCCTTGTAGGACGGGATCAGGGCCATGTTCGTCTCCGCGACTGCGCCCGAGAAGATGAGCCGCAGGCTCGCGTCACCCGACGCCGAGACCATGTCGTACTGGCCGCCGCCACCCGAGGTCATCAGGTTGAACATGTCGTTCGAGCTGCCGGCGTACTTCGCCGAGACCTTGCAGCCCGTCTGCTTCTCGAACGGCGTCACCCACTGCTTCTCGGTGTATCCCTCCCAGGCGACGAGCGTGAGCTTGCCCTCGCCCGCCCCGACCGACGTGGGCAGGGCACTGCCCTTCGACACGCCCGCCGCGGGAACGGCAAGGGCGGTCACGAGCGCCGCAAGCGCGACGTGCACGAAGCGAATTCGCTTCACCTTTCCTCCTCTTCGATGACGAATTCCACGTCCGGGCTCCAGCGGAGCCGAACGCGCTTCCTCTCCAGCTCGTGGACGTCCTCCGAGGACGTCTCGAGGTTCTGCTGCACCACCGTCAGCTCGCCACCTCCGTCGAGTGCGACGATGAACTTTGTCACGGGCCCCAGGTAGACGGCCGCCGTGATCGTCCCCGGCTCACCCTCGTCTGCCTCACCCGTCAACAGCCGGATCTTCTCGGGCCGGACGGTGAAGGTGCGGCCGGCACGCTCGAGGATGTTCGAGGTGCCGATGAAGCCCGCGACGAACTGGGTCGTCGGATGCTCGTACATCTCGGCGGGCGTTCCGATCTGCTCGATCTTCCCCTGGTTGAAGACCGCGATCCGGTCGCTCATCGTCAGCGCCTCTTCCTGGTCGTGCGTGACGTAGATGAACGTCATCCCGAGCTCCTGCTGGATCTGCTTGAGCTCGATCTGGAGCTCCTGTCGCAGCTTCAGGTCGAGCGCGCCGAGCGGCTCGTCGAGCAAGAGGGCTCGCGGGGTGTTGACGATCGCGCGCGCGAGAGCGACCCGCTGGCGCTGGCCGCCCGAGAGCTGGCCCGGCTTGCGGTCGCCGTAGCCCTCGAGCCGCACCAGCGAGAGCGCCTCGGTCGCCTTGAGCCGCCGCTCCGCCTTCGGCACCTTCTTCACCCGCAGGCCGTACTCGACGTTCTGCTGCACGGTCATGTGCGGGAACAGGGCGTAGTCCTGGAAGACGGTGTTGACGTCGCGATCGAAGGGCGGCAGCGATGAGACGTCCTTCCCGGCGAGCTCGACCGTGCCGGCGTCGGGCCGCTCGAAGCCGGCGATCATCCGCAGCGTCGTCGTCTTGCCCGAACCGGAGGGGCCGAGCATCGTGAAGAACTCCCCGCGCCCGATCTCGAGATCGACGCCCGCAACGGCCGCAACCTTCCCGTAGCTCTTCCGGAGCCCACTGACCCTGACGTCGGCGGTCGCGGCCGGCTCAGAGAGCTGCGTCAAGCGACTCCTCCAGCAGGGTGAGGCCCTCCTCGAGCACGGTGTCGTCCACGGTCAGCGGGGCGAGCAGCCGGATCACGTTGCCGTACATGCCGCAGGCGAGCAGGATCAGCCCCCGCTCGAACGCGGCGGCGACGATCGCCGACGCCTGGTCGGGGGCCTGCTCGGCGAGCTCGAAGGCGAGCATCGGGCCGAGGCCGCGCACCTCCCCGATCGCCGGGTGCTTCGCGGCCACCTGCTCGAGACGCGAGCGCATGGTGTCGCCGAGCGCGCTCGCCTGAGCCAGGAACTCCGGGTCGGCGACGGCTTCGAGCACCGCGACCGCCGCTGCGCACGAGAGCGGGTTGCCGCCGAACGTGCCACCGAGCCCGCCGGGGGGCACGGCATCCATGAGCGAGGCAGCTCCGGTGACAGCCGCAAGCGGCAGGCCGCCGCCGATCGACTTGCCCGAAATGAGCAGGTCCGGGGCAATGCCGTCGTAGTGCTCGACCGCCCACATCTTCCCCGTGCGTCCGACTCCCGACTGGACCTCGTCGTCGACGTAGAGGATGCCGTGCTCACGGCAGAGCTCGGTGAGGCGCTGCAGGTAGTCGGCCGGCATGGGCAGGAAGCCGCCCTCGCCCTGGACGGGCTCGAGCACGACGCAGGCGACCGCGGTCGGGTCGACCTCGGCCTTGAAGAGCTGCTTCAGCCCGGCGATCGCGTCGTCGGTCGTGATCCCGCGATAGAGGTTCGGCACCGGCGCGCGATAGACCTCGGGCGCGAACGGGCCGAAACCGGCCTTGTACGGCTTCACCTTGGCAGTCATCGTCATCGTCAGGAGCGTTCGGCCGTGAAAGGCGTTGTCGAAGACGACGACGGCGGGCCGCCCGGTCGCCGAGCGGGCGATCTTGACGGCGTTCTCGACCGCCTCCGCACCCGAGTTGACGAGGATCGACTTCTGCTGCTCGCCGGCGCACGGCGACAGCTCGGCGAGGCGGCGGCAGACGTCGACATACGGCTCGTAGACGCCGACCATGAAGCACTGGTGGAGGTACTCGTCGGCCTGCGCCTTGATCGCGTCCACGACCGGAGCAAAGCGATGCCCGGTGTTCTGGCAGCCGATGCCTCCGGCGAAGTCGATGAACGTGCGGCCGTCGACATCGGTGACGCGGGCGCCGTCGGCGTGCGAGACGACGAGCTTCGGGGTGGAAACGCCTGCGCTGACGTAGCGGGCGCGCTCGGCGAGGATCTGGTCGTGCGCGGTGGTCTCGGTAGTGGGGTTCATCGCGAGAGTATGCCGCAGTTCGGCTCCAATTTCCTGGTTCAGACCCTCGCATTGCGCAGATGTGGCCCGTATTTTCCGACGATTTCGCAATCTACACCGAAAATCGTGCGAATTTCGTGATTCGCCAGGAGTGCGGTTGCCCGTACCGCGCACCTACCGCCGCATCTGCCACGATGATCGCGTGGCCCCGAGCGTCCTGATCGTCGACGACCATCCCAGCTTCCGCGCCTCGGCGCGGGCGATCCTGGAGGCGGACGGCTTCATCATCGTCGGCGAGGCAGTGGACGGCGCGTCGGCACTGGCTCTGCTCCGACAACTGCGTCCCGACGTGGTCCTGCTCGACGTTCAGCTCCCCGACATGACCGGCTTCGACGTCTGCACCGAGTGCGGCGACCTCGACACGACGTCCGTCGTGCTCGTCTCGAGCCGGGATGCCGCCGACTACGGATCGCTGATCGAGTCAAGCGGCGCGCGCGGCTTCGTCCCGAAGGCCGAGCTGTCGGGCGCCGCAATCACCTCCCTGCTCGGGTGAGCGAGCGATGAGGGCGGCGCGGTTCGGGCTTGCGGCCTCCGTGGCCCTCGTCGAGGCGCTCGTCGTCGTGACCCTCGTTTCCTCGAGCGATCATCACGGCCAGCCCTGGCTCACCGCCGCCTTCGCACTCACGGCGGGTGTTTCGTTCGTCGCGGCGGGGCTCGTGGCGCTCTGGCGCCGGCCGGACAACTCCACCGGCGCCTGGCTGGCCGCCATCGGCTACCTCTGGTTTCTCGGCTCGCTGACCGAATCGAGCAGCTCGGCCGTCTGGACGGCCGGGTTCGTGCTCGGCAATCTCGCCCTCGTCTGCTTTGCGGCACTCGTCCTTGCGTACCCCGACGGAATCCTCGTCCCGCGCGACAGGACCCTCGTCGCGATCGGAGCCGTGACCGCGATCGGCGGCAACCTCCTCGTTGCCCTGCTCGACGAGTCACCCGCGACGGGGTGTGACGACTGCCCGGGAAGCGCGATCGCTGTGGTCGACTCCCAGACCGCGGCGAGTGCGGTGACGGTCATCGGGTCGGCCATCATCACCGCCCTGCTCCTCACGATCGTCGTGATCCTCGTCGGCCGCTGGCGACACGCATCTCCGACGAGCCGCCGCGCCCTGCGACCGGTCTACGTCTCCTCCGGCGTCGCCGTCCTGTTGCTCCTCTTTTCCGTGGCGACCGAGCAGATCACGAGCCGGGCGTACACCGTCAACTGGCTCCTGTTTCTCCTCTGGTTCGCGATCGTCCCGCTGGCGTTCCTCTGGGGCGTGCTCCGCAGCCGCTTCGACCGGGCTGCGGCAGCGCGCATCCTCCTCTCCCTCGAGGAAGGCGTGGAGTTCCGCGACGCCCTGGCGCAGGCGCTGCACGATCCCTCTCTCGAGATCGTCTACCAGCTCGACGACTCCGAAGGCTGGGTCGACGCCGCCGGCCACGGGGTTGAGGAGCCGGTGGCGACTGCCGACCGTGCGGTGACGACGATCGAGCGCAACGGCCGTCGGATCGCGGCCCTCGTCCACGATCCGGCGCTCTCGGACGAACCGGGACCGATCGACCTCGTTGCCTCCGCGGTCGGCTTGCCGCTCGAGAACCTGCGACTCCAGGCCGAGCTGCGATCGCAGTACGGGTTCCTCGTCACGCTCGTCAACACGGCCCCGAGCCTCTTCATCCATCTCGATGCCGACGGCAGGATCGTCAACCAGAATGCGGCCGCGGTCGAAGCCGCGGGTGCCGACGACGAGGAGGCAATCCGCGGGGAGCTCTTCTGGGACGTCTTCATCGACCAGGCGCAGCGCCCTGGGGTCGTCGCCCGCTTCCGGGACGCGGCCCCGGAGCACCCGGCCGTGGAGTACGAGGACACGTTCGTCAACCGGCGTGGCGAGAAGCACGTCGTCTTCTGGCGCTCCGCCCCGCTTCCCGACGAGCAGGGGCGGGCCAAGGGGATCATCGCCGGAGGGATCGACATCACCGCCCGTCACGAGGCGGCTGAGGCGCGCGAGCGGGAACGCGTCTTCCTCAATGCGATCGCGAACGAGGCGCCGAGCCTCCTCTGCCTGATCGACGATGAGGGTGTCCTTGCACCGCTCGCCTCGAACAAGGCGTTCGAGCGGATGCTCGAGGTCGATCCGGAGGAAACCGGCGGAACCGTCTTCTGGGAGCAATGGATCGCCCCGGAGGAGTCCGCCGAGGTTCGCAGCCTGATCGGCCGCGTGGCCGCCGGCGAGACGGTCGGCGATCACGACAGCACATGGGTCTCGAAGAGTGGACGACGGCTGTCGGTGTCATGGTCGTGCATCCGCCTTCCCTCGATCGACGACCGCCGGCTCCTGCTCGTCAGCGGCGTCGACGTGAGCGAGCGCAAGCAGCGCGAGGTGCAGCTCCAGCGCGAGCGGGACATCACGAGCACCCTCATGCAGGCGATCCCCAGCATCGTCGTCGTCGTCGACCGCGAGGGTGTGATCGTCGACAGCGGCGTCGACGAGACCCGCGCAGGAGTGAACGACGCCTTCCGCGAGACGCTCGGCTGGGACGACGACCTGCTCGTGCGCACGAGCGTGCTGAGCCTGATCGACCCTGTCGACGGCGACGTGGCGCGCACGGCGATCGCGTCGGCCGCGAACGGGGTGCCGAGCGGCGAACGCGAGACACGGTGGCTGAAGGCCGACGGCGATCACGTCGTGATCGCCTGGACGGCGACGCCTGTCGCGGACTTCACGTTGCGCGAGGCGTCGCTCGTGCTCCTGTCCGGCATCGACATCACCGAGCGCCAGCGCCAGGACGCTGAGATCCGGGCGTCGCGCACGCGCATCATCGACGCAGCCGACAACGCACGACGCGTGCTCGAGAGGAACCTCCACGACGGCGCCCAGCAGCGCCTCGTGGCGCTGTCGGTCTCGCTCCGGCTCGCAGAGGCGCGGACGGCGACCGATCCCGCGGAGGCGGCGGCGATCATCGGAGCGGCCCGCGAGGAGCTCGCCGCCGCCCTCGAGGACCTGCGTGAGCTGGCGCGCGGCATCCACCCCGCCGTCCTGACCGACCGGGGATTGGCCGCGGCGGTCGAGGCCCTCGTGGCGCGGACGCCGCTGCCGGTAACCGTGACGATGCCGCCGGAGCGGCTTCCTGCCGCGGTCGAGGCTGCGGCCTACTACGTCGTCGCCGAGTCCGTCACGAACATCGTCAAGTACGCAGGCGCGACGGCGATCGAGGTGGCGGTCGAGACCGCCGAGAGCGGCGTCACGGTGATCGTCTCGGACGACGGCTGCGGCGGCGCCGATCCCTCGGGAGGAACCGGCCTGCGGGGGCTGCGTGACCGTGTGGCCGCGCTCGAGGGGACGCTCGAGATCGAGAGCCCGACCGATCGCGGCACGAGGATCGTGGCCGAGATCCCGCTCGAACGCCGCGGCGAGGTGCAACGCTGACTGCTCTAGACTCGGATCCGATGAGCGCCGAAGCCGGGACGGTCGCGTTTCTCCTCTGCGACGTCGAAGGGTCGACCCGTCTCGTGCACGAGACGGGTCCGGACTACGCGACGATCCTGCACAGCATCAGGCGGGTCATCCGGGAAGCCGTGACGGGCAACCGGGGCACGGTAGTCGACGCGTACGGTGACGAGGTCTTCGCGGCCTTCGATTCCCTCGACGACGCGGTCGCCGCCGCCGTTGACGGCCAGCGGGCCCTGATCGAGGAGCCGTGGCCCGGCGAACGTGACATCCGGATCCGGATGGGCATCCACGTCGGGCAACCGCACCTCACCGAGGACGGCTACACGGGGATCGACGTCCATCGCGCGGCGCGAATCGGGTCGGCGGGACACGGTGGCCAGATTCTCCTCTCGTCCGCCGCCTCTGCGCCCGCCGGGTTCAGCGTCCGTGACCTCGGCACGCACCGGCTCGCCGGCCTGCCGGAGCCGGAGCACATCCACCAGCTCCTCGCCGACGGCCTCCCCCGCGACTTCCCGCCGCTGCGGAACACGATCGCGCTGCTCGGGAACGCGATGACGGTGGTGATCGCCGAGGACTCCGTTCTCCTCCGCGAGGGTGTCGTCCGGCTGCTCGCCGAGGCCGGCTTCGAGGTGGCCGCGCAGTCGGACAACGCAGACGACCTGCTGCGCCACGTCGCGATGCACAAGCCGTCCGTCGCCATCGTCGACATCCGGATGCCGCCGACCCACACCGACGAGGGGCTCGTGGCGGCGCGCGAGATCCGCACGCGATTTCCGGGGACGGGGGTGCTCGTGCTCTCGCAGTACGTGGAGCCCGGGTACGCCGTCGGGTTGCTGGAGGGAGGTGCCGATGGTGTCGGCTACCTGCTCAAGGACCGTATCTCCGACCTGGAGGAGTTCGCCGCCGCGGTGAGGCGTGTCGGCGAGGGCGGCTCGGCACTCGATCCGGCCGTCGTCAGCCAGCTCGTCGGCCGCCGCCGCACAGACGACCCTCTCGACGCCCTGACGCCGCGCGAACGCGAGGTGATGGAGCTGATGGCCGAGGGTCGCTCGAACCAGGCGATCGCCGAGCGCATGTTCGTGACGCTCCGGGCGGTCGAGAAGCACGTCACGAGCATCTTCACGAAGCTCGACCTGCCTGCCTCGAGCGACGACCACCGCCGCGTGCTCGCCGTGCTGACCTTCCTCAGGGGCTGAGACAATGCGGCGAAGCCGGGGAGAGGCTTCAGCCTCTCCCCGGGGTTTCTCCCCGCTCGAGCGCACGCAACCCCGGCGTCCGGCTGAAGCCGGACACCCCTACCCGAAAAGGGTGCGGTTTACCCCACCCCAAGACGCCTGACCGCCGCACTGTCAGGCGCGGCCAAGGGTGCGAGCCTTGAGAGGACAGAAACAACGACTCTCGAGGAGAAACCGCATGTCACCCCTGAAGCAGAGCACCAACATCGCGGCCCGGATGGGTCGCTGGAGCGCAAGGCACAGAAAGACAGCGATCTTCGGCTGGCTCGCGTTCGTCGTCGCCTCGTTTGCGATCGGCACCGCGGTCGGGATGAAGACGATCGACCAGAACGACATCAACGTCGGCGAGTCCCGCACGGCCGACCACATCATCCGCGACGCGGGCTTCAAGCTCGACCAGCAGATGGAGTACGTGCTGGTGCAGTCGGCGTCGAAGACGGCGGCCGATCCGGCGTTCCGCGCGGTCGTCAACCAGACGATCGCGAAGCTCGAGTCATTCCCCAAGGTGACCGAGCTTCGCTCGCCGCTCGCGCAGGGCAACGAGGGCCAGATCTCGGAGGACGGCCACGCGGTGCTGATCCAGTTCAGCCCCAGGGGCACCTACGAGGAGGCCACGACGTACATCGACACGATCACGGCCGGCACCGCGCAGGTGCAGAAGGCGAACCCGGGCTTCACCGTCGTCCAGGCGGGCTCGGCGTCGACGGGCAAGGCACTCGACGAGATGTTCGGCTCGCAGCTTGCACGCGCCGGGATGATCTCGATCCCGATCACGCTCGTGATCCTGATGCTCGTGTTCGGCTCGCTCGTCGGCGCGGCGATCCCGCTCGGGCTCGCGCTCACCGCCGTGTTCGCGACCATGGGGCTCGTCGCCCTCCCGAGCCAGATCGTGCCGATGGACCAGGCGATCTCAGAGGTGATCCTGCTGATCGGGCTCGCGGTCGGCGTCGACTACTCGCTCTTCTACATCCGGCGCGAGCGCGACGAGCGCCGGGCCGGGCGGAGCGAGTCGGCCGCGCTCGAGGCCGCCGCCGCCACCTCGGGCCGTGCAGTTCTGATCTCGGGAATCACCGTGATGATCGCCATGGCCGGCATGTTCTTCTCGGGCGACAAGACGTTCATGTCGTTCGCGATCGGGACGATGATGGTTGTCCTCGTGGCGATGATCGGCTCGCTCACCGTCCTGCCGGCGATGCTGTCGTGGCTCGGCGACCGGGTCGACAAGGTGAAGGTGCCGTTCATCGGCCGGCTCAAGCGGGACGACGGCGAGAGCCGATTCTGGGGCGCGATCCTCGGCGCGGTCCTGCGCCGGCCGCTCGTCTCGGCGATCGGCGCGACTGCCGTCCTCGTCGCGCTGGCGCTGCCGGCGCTGAACCTGCACACGAGCCAGTCGGGCCTCGACGCCCTGCCCCAGTCACTGGCCGAGGTGCAGGACTACAACAAGGTGCAGGACGCCTTCCCGGGCGGCGCGACCCCCGCGGTCGTCGCGATCAAGGGCAACGCCTCGGATCCGGCGCTCCGGGCGGCCGTCGCCGACCTGAAGCGGCAGGCGCTCGCTTCGGGCAAGGCGCTCGACCCGATCTACTCCGAGACGTCACCGAACGGCAACGTCACCCGCGTCGCGATCCCGCTCGTCGGAAGCGGCACGGACACGACGTCGAACGACGCGCTCGCGACGATCCGCACCGAGATCCTGCCGGCCACGGTCGGCAAGGTGGCGGGCGTCGAGTACGCGGTCACGGGCGACACGGCAGCGTCGCAGGACTGGAACGAGAAGATGAAGTCGTCCGCCCCGCTCGTGTTCGTCTTCGTCCTCAGCTTCGCGTTCCTGCTCCTGCTCGTCTCGTTCCGCTCGATCGTGATCCCGATCAAGGCGATCCTGATGAACCTGCTGTCCGTGGGCGCCGCCTACGGGGTGCTCGTCGCGATCTTCCAGTGGGGCTGGGGCGCGAACCTGCTCGACTTCCAGCGCAACGGCGGCATCGCCTCCTGGCTGCCGATGTTCCTGTTCGTGATCCTCTTCGGCCTCTCGATGGACTACCACGTCTTCATCCTCAGCCGGGTGAAGGAGTACTTCGACCGCGGCCTCTCGACCGAGCAGGCCGTCGAGAAGGGAATCCGCTCCACCGCAGGCGTCGTCACCAGTGCAGCCGTCGTGATGGTGTTCGTCTTCGGCGTCTTCGCGCTGATGCCGATCATCGACATGAAGGAGATGGGCATCGGCCTCGCAGCCGCCGTCCTGATCGACGCCACGATCGTGCGGGCAGTGCTGCTGCCCGCGACGATGAAGCTCCTCGGCGAGTGGAACTGGTACCTGCCGACGTGGCTCGAGTGGCTACCGACGCTCGAGCAGGAGCGCTCGGCCGACCTGCCGGCGATCGACGCCGAGGCGGCGCGGGCAACCGCCTGAGCTCCATCTCATCCGGCAGAGCAGCCGCCGCGCCCGAGGGCGCGGCGGCTGCTCTGCGGACCCGTTCCGCGTGACGCTCTACGCGGCTGCGAGCTCCTGCTCGGCCCGCAACCAGTGCTCGGCGGCATCGCCCGGCTCGCCCTGCTCCCAGAGCAGGTACGCCAGGGTCGCGACGTCATGCGGCTCGACGGCCGCGACCGTGGTCGTCTTCCTGGGCCGCGACGTCGCGGCCACCGTCTTCTTCTTCGTTGCCGCCGGTTTCGGGGTCGACGCGGCAGCCTTGGCCCGTGAGGGCCGCTTGGCCGTCGTCTTGCCCTCTGCGGCTTCCGTCTCTGCCTTCGTGGTCTTCTTCCGGGCGCGCGCTGCCCGTGGCTTTTCCTCCGCCATCGGTTACCTCCTTGGCTTTCCCTTTGCGAGGATGGAGGCGACACCCATCGTCGGGCGCCGACCGCTCCGGACGAAAATGGTAGCTCATGGGGCGGTCGGGCCTCGGATCTCGCCGGGGCCTTCTGCCTCCCCCGGTGCTACACGGTGACCGGCACCCGGACCGTGAGAGAGACGGCGAAGCTCCTGATCTCGTCCCAGTCGCGGTGGTCGCCGGCGGTCATGCGGCTATAGGGGAACGGCATTCTGTCGGGGTCGATGACGCCGCCGAAGATCTCCGTCACGACCGGTTCGAGCTCGGGATAGCGCTCGAGGCCATGTTCGAGCTGCGGCCGCACCTTCTCCTTCTCGACCGGATCGTCGCTGAGTGGCCCCATGGCGAAGACTGCAAGGGGAAGGTGTGCGAGCTCGTTCCGGTGGTGGCGCAGGAAACGACGTGCCTCGCGATGGAGCCGACCCATGTAGAGCCCCGTCCCGAGCACGACGAGGTCGTAGCCCTCGAGGTCGCGCGCCTGGCGGGCGGCAACGACGTCGCAGGCTGCTCCGCGATCGCGCAGGACCGCGCCGACGTACCGGGCCACTTCTTCGACCGAGCCGTACTTGCTTGCGTGGGCGACGAGCACTCGGGTCATGGTGATCTCCTCTCGCTCACTTCGAGCGTCGCACCCTGCAGGCGGCCCTGCATCGGGTGCTGCGCTGATTGGTGGTGGCGGTAAAGCCGCAGCAAGGCGCGCACGACTACGATGTTCGGGTCGCCGGAGTAGCTCAGTTGGTCAGAGCACGCGCCTTGTAAGCGCGGGGCCAAGGGTTCGAATCCCTTCTCCGGCTTTTCCTGTTCCGATCTCCTGATTGTTGTCCATCCGAGCAACATCGTACCATTCGTCGAATGGATCATCCAAAGGACGTTGGAGACCGGACGACCCTCGCCGTCATGCTCGCACTGCGCGAGCACGGTTACGGCGTCGCCGTCCCTTTCGGCGAGAACACACGCTACGACCTCGTCCTCGACGACGGCAACAGGTTGCTGCGGGTCCAGTGCAAGACCGGACGAATTCGGCTCGGGGCGGTGGAATTCGCGACCGCGAGCTCCTACGCTCACCATCCGAACGAGAAACCGACGCAGCGTCACTACCACGGACAGGTCGACCACTTCGCCGTGTACTGCCGCGAGACGGGTGGTGTCTACCTGATCCCGATTGGAGTGCTTCCGCTCGACCGGGCGTATCTCCGCGTCACGGCTCCGCTGAACGGTCAGCGTAAGCGCATTCGCTTCGCGAAGGACTACGAGATCGCGCGGGTCGACTGCGTCGCGACCGACGGTCGCGCAGAGGTACTTCGCCGCGATCTCCGAGAAGAAGGCAGCGGCGAGGCATGAGAAGTGTCGTCCTGCTCGAGAGCGCGGCGCAATCGTCATCCTTCCAGTACGTTTTCGGGCCTCGTGGCCGATCAGCTGTCGGACGATCGCGCGCTCGCGTACCTCGAGCTCCTCGGGGTCGACGCCAGGACGGGCGACGTGGACGCAGCCACGCTCGCGGCGCTCCAGCGGGCTCACGTCACCCGGATCCCGTACGAGAACATCGACATCTACCGCGGCCGGCCGCCCGGGATCGAGCCGCTCGCCTGCGTCGAGCGGGTGCTCGCCGGCCGCGGGGGCTATTGCTACCACCTCAACGGCGCGCTGGCGCTACTGCTCGAATGGCTCGGGGCCGACGTCACCCGACACGTCTCGGGTGTCCAGGGCGGCTCCGTCGAGGTTGCCCCCGGCCCGGACGGCAACCACCTCGGGATCACCGTGCGCACCCCGGAAGGCGTTGAATGGTTCGTCGACGCCGGGCTCGGAGACGGCCCCGCCGAGCCTCTCCCGCTCGTCTTCGGCCGCTACGAGCAAGAAGGGTTCTCCTACGAGCTGCGCCCCTCGAGCTTCGACCCGGACGGCTGGCGCTTCGAGCACGACCCACGCGGCTCGTTCGCCGGTGCGGATTTCTCGCGTGCCGCCGCGACAACCGAGCAGTTCCTCGAGATGCACCGCGAGCTCTCGACGTCACCGGCATCGGGCTTCGTCAGGGTCGCCGTTGCCCAGCGTCGGATCGACGGCGGAGTCGAGGTCTTGCGGGGCTGCGTGCATACGACGGTCACGGGGGTGGGCGGCGAGAGCCGCGACGTCGACTCCGAGGACGACTGGTGGGGGATCGTGATCGACGGCTTCGGGCTGGCCTACGCCGATCTCCCACGGGAGGAGCGAGCCCGGGTCTGGGACAGCGTCCGCGGCGCGCACGAGGAATGGGACTCGACCGGGCGCCTGTGAGCACTCGCCGTGTCCCGCGGTCCGGGCTCATACGGTCGACGCAGCCCTGCGCCTGTGACCCGGCCACCGACCCGTCGTCGGCTGCGCTCGGCGGTGACCCGCGGGCGCGGGCGGTCGCGCACCGGGTGCTCCTGCAGCATGTCCTCCCACAGTGGCTCGATCAGGTGGTAGGTGACCCACCGCTCGAGGTCGTGGTAGCGGTCGAAGCCACGCTCGGTGAGCCGCAGGCGGCCGTCGACCGGCTCGAGGTGGCCCGTTCGCCGAAGCACCTGCAGGAAAGGAATCACCCAGGGCGCACCGGGGAAGAGCCGTTGGAAGCGGTCGAGGTCGATGCCCGGCGCGTAGAGCTGCCAGAAAGCGTAGTAGAGCGCCGCCCGGCGGGGATCGAGGTGCGCCCGCCGCGCGATCGGGAGCCGGGCCTCGGCGAGCGCCACCTCGTACGGGCCGAGGCCGAAGTGGTTGACGAGGAAGTCGGTCCCGGTGAACGTTGCAGCTCCCGCGCCGCAGCCGAGGTAGAGCTCGCGGGCGATCGATGCGTACAGCGGCCCGCCTCGGC
>Ga0315275_10004303_pt1 | contig 13295 bp, 8 predicted proteins | sample YL17G03_0_MG_FD_205557 | JGI IMG/M metagenome (GOLD analysis project Ga0315275, IMG submission 205557) | Sediment microbial communities from Yellowstone Lake, YNP, Wyoming, USA - YL17G03_0 | ecosystem: Environmental > Aquatic > Freshwater > Lake > Sediment | place: USA: Wyoming | collected... | reverse complement strand
GCGCGTCCGCCAATTTCCAACGTCACAGGCACCCCGTCCGGCGAAGCTGACAGTTCGAGGTTCGTCACTATCCACACAGCCGCTTTCTCCCGTGCCTCAATGCAGGCAACCGTGATTCCGTTCCCGCAGCTTCCTTCGCGAACCATGCGGCTGCGATCGTAGCGCAAGGATGCAAGAACAGTAGGGCGGGCCGGCGTCTATCAAAGATGGTGAGATGGTGATACACGGTACCCATGGGTGGTAGTGGGTGGCCATGACGCACCACGCCAGCACCGACAGGCCGTGCTCCCTTGTGACCCCGCGGATGACCCCGACCAGCGCGGCGGCCTCGCGGGCCTCCGAGAACACGGGCTCATCGCGAGCGACCCGGCAGTAGACGTGATAGACCGCACCGGACACAAACACCCTCACTCGCCGAGGCATCACCCACCTCCCCCGCTCAGGCAGAGCTGGGTCATTCTACGACAACAAAGTGAGATGGTGATACCTGGTACCTATTATGGAGAAGGGTCTCGAGGTGATCAGGAACTGGCCTGCCTACCGGCCGGTGAAGTCGGCCACGCAGTAGTTCTGGTTTTTCTGGTCGGGACGGCGGGATTCGAACCCGCGACCCCTTGAACCAGCCTCAAATGTGGGAGCGTCGTCGCGCGGCGGCCTCGCGGGCCTCCGAGGACACGGGCTCACCACGGGCGACCCGGCAGTAGACGTGATAGAGCGCACCGGACACAAACACCCTCACTCGCCGAGGCATCACCCACCTCCCCCGCTCAGGCAGAGCTGAGTCATTCCACAACAACAAGGTGAGATGGTGATACCTGGTACCTATGCGTCGATATTTGTGTATTGGATTCGCTGCAACCCCTTGATGTCTGACGGCGGCTCTGCCTTCTTTCCGCGCCCAGGCTTGAACAAGATGTAGTAGTCCTTGTTCAGTCCCTCGGCGAGACCGAGTTCCAGCGTCACGTTGGCGTTCCAGTCTGTGATGTCGAACATGCTGAAGTCACAACGAACGATGCCCCGGCGGATGCGCTCCATGACATATGTGGTCTTGATAGCGCTGTCTGCGTAGTGAAACTCGAGTGGGACCCTCTTGAGCGCTTCTCGGAACGCCTTGAACGTGGCTGCCGGCGTGTAGGGGCACGCCACGAACACCGAGGGATGTTTGAAGGGAGCTTTTGCCATTTTATCCCCTACCCCCATTCACGCGGCCAATGCCGTGCTTCGGCTGGGATGCTGCACTCTAGCACCAACCGCCCTTCGTCCAATTCATCGCCCTGATGAACGGCCCCGGTCCCTGTGTCGTCGGTTGAGCCGGGCAACTGGTGTCCAGTTGTTCAGCCACTGGGTCAAGTCACGGTCCTTGTTCTTGAAGTCACCTCGTGCGACCTGCAATTGGGCAGCATGACTCAGGCCCCTCGTATCCCAACACTTGTCCCGCTCTGTAACCGAGATGTAGACCTGAAAGATCTTGCGGTGGCCATGTACCGCCAGGAGAATTCTCAGCAGCTCGCGGCGCGGGACGACCACGCAGTCGGTGCTTCGGCTAGCGAAGCCTTGAAGCACAAAGACCCAGTAGTCTGCCGGGGAGTTTGCCAGCTTGTCACGGTTGATGGTCCACCACCCACTGGCACGCAGTTCTTTCTGGAACTCTGGCCCCATGTGGGTAACCAGAAAGTCCTTCGAGAACTTGACCTGCAGGGACACGGTCTTCTGGTTGTGGCTGTCCGAGACTAGGAGGTCTATGCCAGTGTCGCGGAGGGGAATCCACACGTTAACGCGCTTGAACTGCAGCTCAAGTTGCGCGCCAACGAGGTACTCGCCCGCATGCACGGTGAAAAGTGACTTCATCCCTCTCCCCCCACATCCGTTCCACACCTGCTCTCAATGACGGCGTGGCCAAGCAAAGGCCACACCGGACAGTAGGGGCCATGCTAGATGAATGGACGACCGGCGTGACCTGCCCTACCCCAGTTGCGGCACCAGATCTTATGTTAGTCCTCCCGAAGTCCTGATTCACGACGTACCGCTGGCGAAGCTTCTCGGGGCCGGTCAAAACCGCCAACCCTTGATTCGACCTTTGAGGGTGGCGCAAGCCAACACTATGGGCACGCCTCCTGCTTTACCCGCCCGCACGTCGCCCGGATCGCCGAAAAAGGCGGTCCAACGTCGTGGTTCCAACCTACAGCCGGGCCTATCTCCCCGCTGGATCTCGGGTGCAGGTCCTGTGACACTGGCAATGGCCAAACTAATAACCAGCCCCTGGACGGGCTAAGCCACCTCCACCTTCGCTGTCCCCGCCCGCTCCCCAAAACAGCCTCATGATGCACATAATGGAATCTCGAAGGAGGTTCGAGAGTTTCATGAGCCGATCCCGGAGACACCACCCAAGCCTCTCCAAGTCGGATACCCTTTGCACCATTGTTCGCCTCGTCTCCGTTACACCGCATGGGAACACACATGGCAGTCGTCGCCACTGATCTCGAGTGGGCCTACGAGCCGGCCGATTTCTTCGAGGAGCCATGGTCGCTTGACTTGGACCTTGGCACGCTGACGCTGGACAATGGCACGGCTCGCCTACGCCTCGCCGCCGCCGCTGACCCGGTGCCGCTTGACCTGCGTGAACGCGCCCACGCACAGGTGGCATGGGTCCTCGATGCGCGACTGCTCCTCGAGGGCCGGCCCTACAGCCTCCGCGGTCCAAACATTACCCAGCACGAGGAGGGCGGGATACGGCACACGGTGGCTTTGCTCGAAGGCGATGCATTGAAGGTTGGCCTCGGAAGAGTGGATGTCGTCATAACAGACGCTGCTGGCGAGGTGCTGAGGGACACGAAGGCCGAACGGCTCCACAACGATCGCGCATTCGTCTGTACCCTCACACGAAAGGCTGCCGGCTCACCTCGTCTGACCTCTCTCCTGCGTAGCTATAAGGCTGCAGTATCAGACCCGGCGAACGCTCTCGTTCACCTCTATGAGATCAAAGACGCGCTTTCCTCGACGTTCGGCGGCGACGAAGCCGCTCTGCAGGCACTCGGCAAGCCAAAAGAGGAGTGGAGAGAGCTCAAAAGGCTCGCGAATGATGAACCGCTTCAAGAGGGACGACACAGGGGCAAGCACACTGCCAACATTCGCCCGGCCACGCCCGACGAGCTTGTCACTGCCAAGCGCATCGCCAGGCTTCTCATAGAGCGTTTTGCAGAGACACTGCCTTAGCCGACGTGGGGTGTCCCCTCTTACTTCGGCGCTGGCAAAAGGTTACCCACCATCAACCGGCAACTCTAACCTTGCCCTTGAAGGATGGTGAAGATCAAGCCGCCGAGAGGACTCAATGGGTAGATTGGCGCACCCATGCGCAGAAAGATCGGGCGCCTCGTGTGTCCGGTCCCGGCAACCGTCGCGCCTATGTGCCCCCCGCACCCCTGACGCCAGCGGGATCTGGAAATTGTGGCTTAGGAGGCCCACCCAAGCACACAAACATACTCCGCCACAACGGTGACCTCGTCCTTGCCCTTGGTTTCCACAATAATCGGGGCGAACTGAGGGTTGAGTGATGACAGGCTAACCCGCGTGTGCCGCCACGAGCCATTCGGCTCAGAGATCTTCTCAGACGTGTACCGCTTCACCGTGAACGCACCGCCAGTCTCGGGGTCTGTCGGGCCGCGGTATTGTGCCAGCACGATTTTCCCCTGCCGCGAGCCAGCAGGCTTGGCGCGGAAGACGCACAAATCGCCGTCATGGATCTGTGGCTCCATTGAGTGCCCAACCGCGCGCGCAACAAACATCCGCTCGTCCAGCCTGCCAATGCCCTCAGCTTCCACCCAGCCTTCTGGCTCAACTGTCTCGCCACGCCCAAAGTAGCCAGCCGCAGCCTGAAGTGAGTACAAGGGCAACAGAGTCTTGAATGCCTGGTCTGCGGCGCCAGGATCGTCAAACGGGAACAGCTTGAGCTGCGGTTCTGCTGGAGCAACGATAAGGGCCTCGACGAGCTGGGCAAAGGTGTTCACGCGCGGGCCGAGCGCCCGCTCAAACTTCCTCTGCTGCACGAGGACCTGCCGCCACGCCCCATATTGAGTGGCGCTCATCTTCTGGCACCAGAGCTGGGCAGCCTCGAGCTTGACAGCGGTGTTGGGCCGGATCTCCCCTTTGGTCTCGACGACCCAATTGATCTCGTGGCCCTCGCCATCACGCACCACCACAACGAAGTCGGGGTAATACTGGCGCGGGCGGTTGTTCTCGTAGTAGGTGACTGAAAACCCGAACCGCTCGTTCTTGACGTAGCGCTCAACATCCTTGGCGGCATCCAAGAAACCCGCGAACCGGATCTCGAGGTCGTTGTGGCAAGGGACCTTGTTGGTGTGGCACTTTCGGCCCGGCGCAACCAATGCAGGCCAGAGGAAGCTGCGGAGGTTCTCCGTGTCAAGGAACTCCGGCGACGACAGGATCGGCATGGCGCGTACGCTGGCCACGCCAGCCGAGCGGATCGCCGTCTCCAGCACATTGAGGGTGCGCTGCCGCCAGTAGTAGATCCCGACATCGCGCAGGTCGCTGGTCCCGATAGCACTCACCCGCACTGCTAGGTACTCCTGCACGACCTCGAGAAGCTCGTCGAACGTTGGCCCTAGCCCAAGGTCCCCACTCCCCCCGGGGTTGGTCACGTCGAACAGCTCGTTGGCTAGCATGAACGCAGTCCGCAGGACCGGGTACTCGGCCCGAAACCGCTCGAGGGTCAGTAGGGCTTCAGGCTTGCCACCTACAACCGGCTTGACGTGAATCTCCGCCGGTGTGTCCTTCGGGTTGATTACCAGCCCCGGCAACTCCCGCACACGGATGACTTCCGCTAGCGGCTCGGAGATTCCTACGCCCCATGAGCGCACGTTTGGCACGGAGACGTGGAACTTGGCCTTGGCGCTGTCCTTCTCAATACGCGTTGACCCGCCGCCTCCACCACCAGTCCGAGGTCGCCGACGCTTCTCCACTGGGAAACCCACGAATGGAATGCCGAAAGCGTCAACCGTCTCTTCGGTGTCGGGCCCGCGCTCCTCGAGGGGTTCGTTCAGGACTGTGTAGTCGGTTCGCCGAAGCCCTCGCCCGATCACCTGCTCAGTAAGGAGAGGCGAGCCAAACGCGCGCAGGCCGAGGATGTGGGTCACGCTCTTCACGTCCCACCCCTCCGACAACATATTTACACTGACAATGCAGCGAACACGCTCGCCTGTCCGGTCCTTTCTGCCAACCGTGCTCACCATCTCGCGGAGGACTGCTTCTTTGCCCTTGTCGGCGTCAAAGACCCTGGAGTCCACTTGGATCGTCACCCAGGACGTAGGGTCCTCGCTGTCGCGGTTGCGCAGCAGCCCGTAGTCGCGCGTGAGATGGTCGAACAGCCAGGCAGCACGGGTGGCGTTGTCGGCGACCACCAGCAAGACCGGCGCCGGCCCAGCAGGTGCGCCTTCCGCGACGAGTTCGCCTTCCTTACCTTTGCCAAATCCGAATGACGACTGGTAGGCCTCAAAGTCCTTCTTCCAGCTCGAGTAGATGGCAGCAATCGCACTCTTGCAAGCCGAGAGGTACTCCTCCTTAGTCTTGGCATCCTTGACGAGGTCCCAAAGGTCGATGAAGACGTTGCCTTCCTTTTCCTGGGGATCGGGCAGACGTACCACCTTGACCAGCCCGGACTCGAAGGCGTCGTACACAGAGAAGTCGCACGCGAGCCACTCGAACAGTGTCCCGTCGGGCCTTGGTGACCCGGAGCCGTACCACGGTGTGGCCGACAGGTCCACCACGAGGCTAATCCGAGCTGCTTTGCCGATCCGTTCGATGATCTTTGACCACTTGATGTACTCGGGCTCCTCGCCCTTCCTGGTCCGTTTCTCCCCGTAGACGTGGTGCGCCTCATCGTTGAGGATCACCAGATCCCGCCAGCCCTTGAGCAGCCGCCGGATGCCGGCGTTCGGATCTTGCCTGGCGCGCCGTTGCAGCGCCCACAGCACCGAGGCGGGGACAAACCGCCCTTCCCCGACGATCTCCTCGCTGACCCAGTCATCGCGTTTTGCCTCCAGCGGGATAGACTGCCAGTTACGGACAGCCACATTAGGGTGGAATTCATCGCGGTACTCTGGCGGTACCGTGTCAAATGCATCGTAAAGGTTCTCAGGACCTGCTGGATCCAGCCCATCACCACGGGGGACGCCCGACACCCGGTCGCGCACGGTGAGGTTGGGGGCCAGCGCGAGGAAGTTGGCCGACAGGGTCGAGCCTGCCACCTTGCGCTTGTGCAGCGTCGCCCAGGTGATAAGCAGCGCCATAACCACGGTCTTGCCAGTCCCGGTCGCAAGCTTCAGCGCATAGCGCAGCAACTCGCCCGTCTCCGGCAAGCGGTGCCGGTTCTTGACCTCGTAGAGGTAGATCACCGTCTCGATGGCTTCGCGCTGGCAGAAGAACAAGCGCTTGCCGACCGCCCTGCGCTCCTCCTCCCGCTCGAACCACCACTCGAGCAGGCGCCGCGTAACCACTTTTGTGCCACCGTAGGCGTTGCCAGCCCAAGGCCCATCGCCGTCGCGCCAGGCGCGGACCTCCTCCCGCAACGCGTTGACGAAGTCGTTCTGCTGCTCGTAATCGGCTGCCAGGTCCTCAAACAGGCTCTGCTCTTTGCCGACGATCCCCGAAACGCCGCCCCTGGCTTCCTTGGCCGAGGCAAGAAAACGCATGGATGGCCTGCGGCCCTCCATGAGTTTGGACCGTCCGCCGGCAAGGACACGGTAGTGCTTGTCTGGCTCGGCGTAGGCGTCGCAGATGACGACGCGATCAACGAAGTAGCCCATCGCGCCGCCCCCTACTCGAGTTCCTTCACCAACGTCGATTCGTTGCCGAAGACGTCCACCACCTTGACCGCTACGCGCCGGTACTTCCCCGGCGCGAAGGGCTGCGAGACGAGCTGGAGCGTGAACTCCTCGGGCTCGATCTCGGCGCGGAGTGCCGCCTTCAGGTTTGGGGTCTTGCCGAAGTCGAAGAACATCTGGCAGTCCACGAAGCAATCACCGTCGTAGTCTTCGTCGAGGTACCAAGCTGCCACGTAACCCGAGTCGGCGCCGTAGTAGTCAGTCGTGCGCTTCTTGCGGTCGAACACACCGACGCCGTCGAGCTTCACCATGACCTTGCTGTCTCTGTGTTCGACGCGCACGTCGGGCAACGCAAGCGGCGAGAACAGCATCTCGGGCTGCGTGGCCTTGAGCCCCTCCGCAAGTGTGTCGGGGCGGATCATGATCAGGTGAACCTTGACCTTGCCGCGCGACTCCAGGTGTGACTTGATCTCGCCAACGTTGGCCTCGAACGCCCACCCCAGCACGTGCACCTCGAGGATCCCAAGTGCGAGCGCGTCCTGGACAGCGTCGGTGAGCTGCTTGGCGGTTACTCGGCCAGAGATCGGTCCTACCGAAATGCCGATCTTCTCGTGCTCCGCCTCGGCAACTGAGTGGATGAGCCCGGCGGCGCCCTGGATCGCCGCGTCCCGCCGGTAGAGCCGGCAAATCACCGCGATGTAGTTCTCCAGCTTGGCCGGCTCGCCGTACTCCGATGCCGCCTCGCGGACCACAAACCCTTTCCAGTCCTCGAGGGAGTACCGGCCGATGGACATCACCTCGAAGGGGCCACAGACCCGCACCGCCGACGTGTCCACCTCGGGCTGGTCAACCAACTCGACCCTTTCCGGCTCGAGGCCGTAGGCGAGACTCTTGAGCGTGACGTGGCCCACGGTCTTGTACTGAAAATTTGACGACACCTTGCCGTTGCGCGTCTTGTAGTGCGGAAATACCGCACCGAGAAGGCGCTTGCGCGCCACGTTAATGGCAACCCGCGATGTATCGCAGGTTATCCATCGGCGTCCGAGCTTCTCGGCGCAGTAGGCGGTTGTGCCGGATCCGCATGTGATGTCGAGGACGAGGTCGCCGGGGTCAGTGGTCATGAGGATACAGCGCTGGATGACCTCCGGAGCCGTTTGAACCGCGTAGATTTTCCCTTCTGTTCGACTTTGGATGCCACCAACATCTGTCCATACGTTCGATATCGGGAAGACGGGGAAGTCATCCATGAAGCGCAGGTATCTAAGGCTATTGCCCTCCACCAGTAGCCGCCCGGCGGTAGCCAGCTTTGCAAGTCCATCGACCGTGGTTTTCCAGTGGAGCCCTGCAGGAGGGCGCCATGTGCGGCCCTGGAAGTCGAAGTCCTGAGCCGACGCGGTCTCGCCTTGCGACGTCAGCTGATCTGACGTCGCAAGGCGAGAACTCTCGAAAGCCCCGTCAGTTACGGCGGCGATCGTGGACACTGGCCTGTACTTCGAGGCACCCTCCTCACCAGCGCTCTTCTCGCTAAACAACTGCCGGTAGGCGGCGCGGGTCTTGTCTTTCGCGAACCACACGAGGTAGTCGCACACGGACGACAGCAACCGGCCTGAAAAGCCAGACGTCTTCGTGAAGGCCACGATGCACGCCTCATTTGATGAACCGAACACCTCCGCGAGCAGACCCTTCGCAAGGTGGAGGTTCTCTTGGTTGATCTGGAAGAACACGGAGCCGGTCTCCGCCATTAGCTCCCGGCAGAGGTACAGCCGCTCCTCCAAATACGACAGGTAGGAGTGAATGCCGAGCGCCCACGTGTCGCGGAACGCCTTGATCGTCAGAACGTCGTCGGCGTGGTCCTTGTCATCGTTCTTCGTTGAGTCCACCCGCTGCTGGAAGTTGGAGTCGTACTTGATGCCGTACGGTGGGTCGATGTAGATCATCTGCACCTTGCCGCGCAGCCCCTCGTAGTGCATGAGCGACTCCATGACGAGCAGCGAGTCGCCGCAGATCAGCTTGTTCTTCCAACCCTGGTCGTGGGTGTAGAACTCCAGGCGTTTACCGCGGTCCAGTTCGCGCAGCGCCTTCTCGTCGTCCTCGAACAGGGAGAGCTGGCCGCCGGCCTCGTCCTTCGCCGCCCGCTCGCGCGCGCGCTCAACGATCTGGGCGATGCGCGACTCCGAAACGATCTCGTTGCGCTGCAGCGGCAGCACGGGAATTTGCCTCCGGTTGCGCTTGCCCGCCCACAGCAGCACGGGATCAGCTGACGGGTCCATGTCCACGACGACGGTCTTGCCGTCATCGGGTAGCTTCGCCACCTCGATTGCCTTCCCCCACCCGTTGTCCATCTCGAGCGTGACAACCTGCTCCTCAGAGGGCAGCAGTTGTGTGTGCCCCGTCTCCGGCGACGCCGGCTCCTTCACCTCCTCGTACGTGTACCTCGTAACCTTCTTCCCATTCAATTTCTTCTTGGCTCTTACCATGGCGTTGGCTCCCGTGGCCCGTCTTTAACTGCGCGACCCAGAAATGGCAGGCCCTGGTGTAACGGATTCTCTCCTAGATTTGAGATCAGCCATTCGGACCCCGATAGACTCGGCTCACCTCTCGCGCCGAGGTATCGTATTCCCAGATTTCGACGCCTTGGGGGATGAGATGGCCGTAGCGGCTTACATAGTGCGCAGCCAGCGTCTTGCCCGCCTTTTCGTCACGCAGCACAAAAAGGATCATTCGGAACTGGGTTGGCGCGCAAGCGAAGTAGTACATGGCCTCGTTCCATACCGTGAGCTTCGCGCTGGGGGCATTGCCCCCTGCCGTCCAGGTGTGAGACTTGCATTCGACTAGTGTGGGAGGGGTGCAGCACCCAAGATCGAACTTGTGGGGGCGCTTCTGGGGACCCGCGCCCACCTCAACCGTGAAGTGCCGCTCCAGCATGAGATTACGCCTGGCGAACAGGGCAAAGGCGATACCCTCGAAGTCCGATCCCTTGCGGGGGTTGTCTTTGTTTGCCACTTCGAGTCTCACACTCCTCAGGGCGCGCCCATTCAGGCCTCTGGCTATCGCACCCTGCTTCCCTTTGCTGGCACGGCGTTTCGCGCTGCTTTGCCCAGGCAGATACCGAGCACATCACAGGCGTCGCAGATCGTCTGGTGGGTCTCGATGCGTTGGAGGGTGTTCGTTCGCAGCTTTTCACCTGCATCTGTGACCGCTTGAAGAATCTCTCCGAGCATACCGCTGTCAATCTGCTCGCGCTTCGAGCCGCCTTTGTCGAGGTTATGAACCTCGATCAGATCGGCGCTCTTGCCGAAGCGCTGAGCGTAGCCGAGCGCGTACACATAGAGCTGGGCAGTACTGACATCGTCCGCCTGCACGCGCTCCTTCGACTTGAAATCGACAATGGCGGTCTCGCCGGTGTCAGTCCGCCGGATGAGATCGATCCGCCCGTGAACCATGATCCCGTTCTCGAGCGAAAGCTGAATATCCTCCTCGACGTGCTCCAGACGGGAGAGTTGATCGCGGTGCTCGCGTAGGTAGCGCTCGAGTGATTCATGCGCCGAAGCTCGCAAGGACTCCTCCAGCTCGGGATAGGCATAGCGCAGGTATAGGTGTCGCTCGAGCAAGTCGAGGACGTTTGCATCAGTGAGGATCGTCCCCTTGAGCGCCTCCCGGTGTACCTCCGCGAGCGCGTTGTGGAGCGAGCGGCCATAGCCTAGGGCTTCGTCCAGCGAGGGGTTGAAACCGTAGAGGAAGCGCAGCTTGAACTGGTACGGGCATTCAAAGAAGTACTTCAACTCGGAGAACGAAATCTCGACGTTCACCAATGGTCGCCGTGGCTCCTGTGGGAGTTTCGTGACCTGCTTGGGTTTCGGCTCCTTGGTAAGGAATTGTTCCCTTTCGGACAGTTCCTCAAAGAAGGGCGAAGGCTTGCGGTACAGCTGGTTGTCAGGCTTGGGGGCCCACGAGCAAAAGAGGTACTTTTCACTGCGGGTCAGGGCAACATAGAGCAGGCGCCGCTCATCCTCGATATCGCCGTCGTAACGATCGGCGTTCTTGACGGCTTCTCGAGGGATCAATGACCACACACGATTAGCCTGCTTCTTGGAGGGGAAGCGATTCTTCTGCAGGCAGGGCAGAAATACCACCGGGAACTCCGTCCCCTTAGCTTGGTGGACCGTCATTATTCGCACAGCGTCAGGGACGGCGTAGGCGACATCCTGGCCCCCCTCCGGGTAGTAGCTCGGGGCCTGGTGATGCAGAAAACCGACGAACGACGCGTACTTGTCCTGGGGCTTGCTCTTGAAATGAATCTCCTCGAAGTCTGAGATCACCTGGCTGAACTTCCCAAGGTTATAGAAGACCACCTCGCCGCGGCCCCCAGGGACACGCTCCTCGGTAAGGCCCACGGTCTCCAGGAAGCTCAAATAGCAGCGTTGGAGGTTATATGCTGAAAACCGCTTGCCGGTTTTAAACTCCCGCATCTCCGTCAAGAATGCGGCGCCGCGCTTGAGATCGGCGTCGGACAGGCCGACGTTTGCTTCGCGCCACAATGACCGGAGGTCCTCTTCGTCGATCTCGCCGACCATGAAATCAAAAATGCTCGCTGCCGCCTGCGCCTCGGTGGTGTCGAACAACCCCGTCATGCCGGTGACGATGTTGGGAATGTTTTCGGCTCGCAGCGCTTCGACGATGGGGCTTGCCGAGCGCCTTACGGTTCGAAGAAGAACCGCGAAATCAGACCAAGAAAGGCCTCGCTTGCTGCCTTCCTTGGACTCAGCATAGGGCGTCCCGACCATTCTTCGGATCTTCTCGGCGATCCAGGTTGCTTCCTCCTCGGGATCATCGAACTCGAGGCAGAGCAGATCGCCCCGATCGAAGGGGCGCTTCTCCGAGCTGTTCATTGCCTTCGGGAGCCGCCGCTTGTTCTTCACGATAGCTTTGTGCGCGATGTCAACTACTGCCTTCGTACTGCGAAAGTTCTTAACCAGTGGGACCGTGACTACCTTCGGGTAACGTTTGGCAAAGGTGCGGATTGTTTCCACATCGCTGCCCCGCCATTGGTAGATGTTCTGATCATCGTCACCAACAACGCAAACGTTTGCACCCAACTTGTGGAGTTCGGAAACCAGCATCTCTTGGATCGGGTTTACATCTTGGTACTCGTCTACCGTGAGGTACTTGACGCGGTCAGCAAGCTGCTTTCTAACCTGTTTCTGACCAATCAGTTCGCTTACTGCGCGCACAAGGATCTCGTCGTAGTCGAGATACCTGTGTTCGTCGAGAAGATCTTGATACGTCTCAAGGGCAGCACGAGCAGGATGTTTCTTGAGTTTCTTGGCGTCAATGGAGGACTCACGAAGGACGCCAAGCATCCGGATGTACAGCCACGACTCGATCCACCGCTTGAGCGGGCCTGAGCGCGTCTCGAGGGAAGCCATTCCGCATTTACGGTAATGGCGGTCAATGAAAAGCTGCTGCTGGACCTCGTCCAGCACATCGCACTTTAGGTAGTCGGGCAGATAGCGCTGGAGAAGGTCGAGGCAGAAACCGTGAATGGTGCCGATGTACATGCCCCCGAGGCCTTCGATGTGACCAAAACGTGCTCGGTAGAGCTTGGTGATGCGGTCGCGTAACTCACCCGCTGCTTTTTCCGTGAAGGTGAACGCCACAACGTTCTCTGGAGTGATGCCCTCGGCAGCCTTCGTGGCCAGCACGTTGACAATGCGCTCCGCGACCACCGCCGTTTTGCCAGAGCCAGCACAGGCGATGATCTGAAGGTTCTGATCAGTCGTCTTGATGGCGGTCTCCTGCGGTTTGGTGTAGTTCATCGTGCGCACCCTTCTGCCCGAACCGGGAATCACGGTTACCCAGGATTGTAGGCCCTTTACGACGCCAAACCGGGCGGGCGGAGTAGGACGGTCTAATGCGCAAGAATCTGTCTCCCGGCAAGGCCCGCTGCTAGGAGGCCTCAAGACTTGTTGCTCATCCGACTGGCCAGACCTGCCGCGGGCGAATCCCGTGAAACCCAGCAGCACTTCGGGGACTCGAGCCTTGGCCGCAGTACCACCGCGGTACGACTTAACACAAAGGCGTGGGGGGACTGACTGATTCTGGTCGGAAGAAACACGTAGTAGGGAGCGGTTCTGGGCCAGCGCGCCAAGAGGGAATCGCAGCCCGAAGATTCTGACTCGCACCAAGACCGACTCGGAATCGCTAGACCCTGTGAACGCCGATCTGGAATGACACCGAGGAACGATCGAAGGCCTCCAGGACGCGAGGGGCGCAAATGGGGCGCAAATAGCCCTCAGAGACTTTGAAAGCCACCCCTCGGTGGCCTGTAAGTCGTTTGTTTTGTTTGGTCGGGACGGCGGGATTCGAACCCGCGACCCCTTGAACCCCATTCAAGTGCGCTACCAGGCTGCGCCACGTCCCGACCGGGTCACTTCAACAGCGCGAGGATGTCTTCCAGCT
>Ga0315275_10004301_pt1 | contig 13301 bp, 9 predicted proteins | sample YL17G03_0_MG_FD_205557 | JGI IMG/M metagenome (GOLD analysis project Ga0315275, IMG submission 205557) | Sediment microbial communities from Yellowstone Lake, YNP, Wyoming, USA - YL17G03_0 | ecosystem: Environmental > Aquatic > Freshwater > Lake > Sediment | place: USA: Wyoming | collected... | reverse complement strand
CTCTTACCATGGCCTGCGACAACTCTGACAGGACACCGACCAGCATACCCTGGAATACGGGCAAAGACTTCGAGTGGCTGTTGATCAGGGGATTTCCGGCTATGCCGTTGGCCAGAATGACGGCCGTATCGTTGGTGCTCATGCACCCATCGACCGAAATGGCATTGAAGCTTTGATCGACGGCTTTCCGGAAAATTCGATCCAGAGCAACGCCATCGATGTCGGCATCAGTCATCACGTAAGCCAGCATGGTGGCCATTCGCGGTTCGATCATCCCCGCGCCCTTGGCCATACCGCAGAGCGTGATTTCCTTGGCGCCGATCCGGCCTTTCCTGATGGCGATTTTCGGAAAGCGGTCCGTAGTCATGATGGCGTCTTCTGCATCCGTTATCCCTTCCGGTCTTAAGCCCTTGATCAACTTGCCCAAGCCGGATTCAATCTTTTTCAAGGGTAGCCGGTGACCGATCACGCCGGTGGATGCGACAAGAACAAGATCATCCTTAATCTTAAGTTTTCCGGAAAGGGCCGACGAAGTTGCCAGCGCGTCCTCATAACCTTCCGGACCGGTGCCGGCATTGGCATTTCCGCTATTTGTCAAAATAGCTTGGGCAAGTCCCGATTTGATCCGTTCCATGTCCAGCAAAACCGGCGCCGCCTTGAAGGCATTGGTGGTAAAAACGGCGGCAGCCCTTGCCGGCACAGTCGAATAAATCAGGGAAAGATCCTTTTTGCGGTCATCCTTGATGCCGGCATGGATGCCATTGGCCAGGAATCCGGGAACAAAATATGTTTTTCGATCAATGATCATATTTCCTCTTCTTCGATGTTTTCCAGCTTGCACCCAATCTGCTCAACAAACGATTCTCTCATTTTCCGCAGCACTTCTTATATTTTTTACCGCTGCCGCATGAACAGGGATCGTTTCTGCCGATCTTGTCATGCTCCCGCTTGACGGTTTTCGGTTCCGGCGTGTCTTCACCCCTGCTCATGATATAATCCTGCCGCTGCTTTTCCCGCATTTCCTCAATCTCTTCATCGCGCTGGATCTGAACACCGCAAAGCTTTAGCAGCGTATCGGCCTTGATGCGGTAGATCATTTCCATAAACATGGCATAGCCTTCCTTCTGATACTCCCGGACAGGGTCCTTCTGGCCGTACCCCCTCAGGCCGATCCCCTCCTTCAGATGGTCCATGGCCAGCAGGTGATCTTTCCACTGGGTGTCGATGGATTGCAGCATGATCATTTTCATGAGATGCTGCATCAGGGGCTCGCCGAAATCCTCCTCCTTTTTTTTCAGATGGCCTTTGACGGCGGCAACAATGGTTTCCCCGATTTCTTGGCTATTGAGACCTTTTTCCGGATCACTGAGATTGAGCTTCAGGAAAAACTGTTTGTAAATCGTGTCATCGAGTCCTTTGAGGTTCCACTCTTCCGGGTGCTGCTTTTCATCGATAAAGTCAGGGATCAATTCTTCCACAACCTCATCAAGCATTTCTTCGATATCTTGCCACAACTGCTCGCCCCGGAGCACTTTCTTCCGCTGTTCATAGATGACCTGCCGCTGACGATTCATGACGTCATCGTATTCGAGCAGATGCTTGCGCATGTCGAAGTTCTGCCCCTCCACGCGCTTCTGGGCATTTTCAATGGCTTTCGAGATCATCTTGTGTTCGATGGGCTGGCCTTCCTCAATCCCGATCTTGTCCATAATCCCGGAAATTCTCTCAGCCCCGAAGATCCTCAGGAGGTCATCCTCCAGGGACAGATAGAACCTTGATGACCCGTTGTCCCCCTGCCTTCCCGAACGCCCCCGGAGCTGGTTGTCGATCCGGCGGCTTTCATGCCGCTCCGTTCCGAGGATATGAAGACCGCCCAGGCTGGCCACGCCTTCCCCCAACTTGATATCCGTACCCCGGCCAGCCATGTTGGTGGAGATGGTCACCTGCCCCGGCCGGCCGGCCTCCGCGATGATTTCGGCTTCCCGTTCATGGTGCTTGGCGTTGAGAACATGATGTTTGATCCCTGTGCGGGTCAGGTACTTACTGAGCAGTTCTGATTTTTCAATGGAAATGGTTCCGACAAGAACGGGCCGTCCCGCCTCATGCATCTCCTTGATTTCCTCGATGACGGCGTTGAACTTCTCCTGTTCCGTTTTGTAGATCACATCGGTATTGTCTGTCCGGATCATGGGCATGTTTGTGGGCGCCACGAGCACTTCCAGCTTGTAGATTTTATCGAACTCTGCCGCCTCCGTATCGGCGGTTCCGGTCATGCCGGCCAGTTTTTTGTACATTCTGAAGAAATTCTGGAAGGTAATGGAAGCCAGGGTCTGGTTCTCGCGTTCAATCTTGACCTTTTCCTTTGCTTCGAGCGCCTGATGCAGGCCATCGCTGTAGCGCCTGCCCGGCATGACCCGTCCCGTAAATTCATCGACAATGATGACTTCCCCGTCCTTGACGACATAATCCACATCCCGCCTGAACAGTGTATGGGCCCTCAGGGCCTGGTTGGTATGGTGGAGCAATTCAATGTTTCTGGGGTCAAAGAGGTTTTGCACCTTGAGATAGGTCTCGACGCGGGGCACGCCTTCCTCCGTCAACACAACGGTGCGGCTCTTTTCTTCAACGGTATAATCTTTATCCTTGCGCAGGCGCGGGATGACTTGATTGATCCGGTAGTACTTGTCGGTTGATTCTTCGGAAGCACCGGAAATGATCAGCGGCGTCCGGGCCTCATCGATCAGAATGCTGTCCACCTCGTCCACAATGGCATAATGAAATTCACGCTGGACATAATCCTCCAGCGTGAATTTCATGTTATCGCGCAGGTAATCAAATCCGAATTCATTATTTGTTCCGTAAGTAATATCGGAATGATAGGCCTTGCGTCGGTCATCGTCATCAAGACCATGAACGACCACACCGACGCTCATGCCCAGCATACTGTAGATGGGTCCCATCCATTCTGCATCCCGCCGGGCCAGGTAATCATTGACGGTGATCAGATGGGCGCCCTTGCCTTCCAGGGCATTCAGATACAGCGGCATGGTGGCCGCCAGGGTTTTTCCTTCACCGGTTTTCATTTCCACAATCTTGCCTTCGTGCAGGACCAGCCCACCGAGGATTTGAACATCAAAGGGTCTCATGTTCACGCTACGCCGGGCGGCTTCCCGGACGACGGCAAAGGCTTCCGCCATAATATCTTCGAGTAAAGTACCCTGCGTGAGTTTTTCCCTGAAATAGGGCGTCTTGGCTGCCAACTGGGCATCCGTCATTTTTGAAACAGACGCCTCCAGATCATTGACTTCGTCCAGAATCAACGATAACCGTTTCATTTCACGTTCATTCTTGCTGCCTATAAATTTTCTGATGATGGCGCCGAACATTTTTAATCCTTCAAAAAAAAGCCGGCAGCCTTGACCGGCGTTAACAAAAACACCACAGACGCCGTGATAACCGGTCGTCTGTGGTGGGTACCTACAATAAGAACAGTCGAACGTCAAGCCGTCAATTACGACGGCGCCTTATTCTACTCCTTGCTGATATTCATGAGGGGATCTCCGACAGTCACCTTGTCGCCCGCGGAAACGTGCACATCCGTCACTTTGCCGGCCACCTCCGAAGTGACGTTGTTAAGCATTTTCATGGCCTCCAGAACGAGCAGAATCTGCCCGACCGCCACCTCCTCGCCTTCCGTGACACACACTTCGTTGACCGTGCCCGTAATCTGGGATAGCACCTCTCCCGCTTTGGCCGCCGCCCCTATTTCCTTGAGGCTCAGGACGGCTTTTTTCCTGCCGGGGCCTTCCTCCTGGTCCATTTCGGTAACAATCGGCTCCGGATGGTGATCGATAATCAGGTAGGTGGCCGCATCGCCGGTTTTGGTCCGTCGCTGCGGACCAATTTCAATCGAATGCAGACGGCCGAAAACATCCGGCACTTCGAATTTTTCTCCGAGACTGAAGCCACCCTCCCGGAACCAGATCTTCGGTGAGAGCACCCATGTTTTTCCAAATTTCGCTTCAAATTTGAAGAAATCTACAGCATCGTTGGGATGCTGCAGATAGAGCACGAGTTCATCCTCGGAAGCAGCGCGTCCCAGGCGATGCTCCAGGACCTTCTTTTCCACATCGAGATCGATATCTTCGATCTTCTGATAGCACGTGTCGCATTCAACGATTTCCTTCCATTCGGGGCCGAAAACAGCGGCGTAGATGTCGTCGGCCGGACGGTAGAAAGGAAACTCGCCATAGCGTCCGAGCAGCAAGTTTTTCAGATCGTCACTGACATCTTTATAACGAGCCCCTTTCAAAACGTTGTTGACGGCGGTGGTCCAGAGAATCTGTGAACCCGGTGTGACGCTCCACCAGTTCCCCAGGTCAAGCTGTACCCGGGGCAGTTCTCTCTGGAGGATTTCGGGCATGCGATGCAGAAAATCCCCCTTGACCGCCTGCTCAAAGCTGGAACCGGTCGCACCGCCCGGCAGCTTGTGGATTTGTGCCGATGGATCAAATCCAAGAAACTGGGATTCAAAATTCTTATAATACTCTCTTTCTGGCCTCAAAATATTGGAGGTTTCAATGACGGCATGTCGGTCAATTCCGGCGGCATGATAGCCGTAGTCATTGAGCAGATCCAGAACGGTCAGGATCGGTGGCGGACCGTAAAAGCCCGTAAAGGCATGGTCGCTGGCATCGGCGATCTTTGCCCCCTTGCGGATGGCTTCGACGACGCGTCCAATATCAGCGCCATCGGTGTTGTGGCCGTGATAATGGATGATCAGATCGGGATATTTTTGCAGAATCGCTTCGACGAGTTCGCCGATCTGCCTGGGCGTTCCCAGTCCGCCGTGATTCTTGATGCATAAAATGATATCTTCACCGGTCACATCCAGAATCTGACCGACCTTCCCGACGTAGAATTCATTCGTGTGTTCCTTTCCGGTGGAAAAACAGATGGACGGCTCCAGGATCCGGCCGGCTTTTTTAACTTCCTCAAATACCTGAATCATGTTGGGGATGTGGTTCAGAAAATCAAAAACCCGCCAAACATGCACATAGCGCGCGAAGCTCTGTACCGTCGCCCGAATGACATTTTCCGGGTAGGGCCGGTATCCGAACAGATTGATCCCCCGGCAGAGCGTCTGGAACAGCGTATCCGGCATGCTTTGACTGAGCACTTCCAGCTTTTCCAGCGGATTGATCTGTTTGCGCAGCATGTCCACATGCACGCTGGCCCCGCCGGTGATTTCGATGGAGAAATAACCCGCGTCATTGCGTGGTTTGGCTGCGAGGAGCTGCGTGTGGGGCATAATCCTGTTTTTGAAGTCCGACTGCGAGAGATCCCTTTCCGTATTGGTCAGGAAGTAACCTTTCTGCGCCCGGATCTTGTCGAGGACAGGATGCACTCCCTTGTCCTGTAATTCCCTGGGATTAATTCTTTCGTCTAAAAGGTGTGACGACACGTTCATAATGTTTCGATCCTGCCTTCGTTAATCGACTTTAATTATTTTTTCCATAGCACCCTCTACTGCACGATGAAGCCTGATCCGCTTCTGTCAGGAGGCATAGGGATTGGTTTTCTTTGTATGTATCTCCGCAATGAGCTTCGCCAGCTTCGCCACTTCGCGCTCCGGCTCCGGATAGCTGAAAATCCCCGGGTGCGTTTCGAGGTATCCCGTGTCAAATCGGCCCGCCTGAAAGTCAGGCTCCTCGCAGATTGAAAGATAAAAGGGGATAGTCGTTTTGGGGCCGACAATCACAAATCCGTTCAAGGCCCGTTTTAAACGCTGCAGGGCTTGTTTCCAGTCATAGCCGCGGATCGTCATTTTGACGAGCAGTGAATCATAATCCATCGGAATCTTATATCCCTGGTACACTGCCCCGTCGAGCCTGACCCCCGGTCCGCCGGGCGATTGGTAAACGGCAACGCGTTTTCCGCCTTCAGGCATGAAGTTGTTTTTCGGGTCTTCGGCATTGATCCTGACCTGAACGGCTTTGCCCAGCAGGGTCACACGATTTTCAGGGATGTTGAGGGCCTGCCCCTCGGCAATCCAGATCTGCTGCCGGACAATATCAATCCCGGTGAGTTCCTCCGTCACTGTATGCTCCACCTGCAGACGCGTGTTCATTTCCATGAACCAGAACGCATGGGTCTTCGAATCGACCAGGAATTCAACCGTACCGGCATTGACGTATCCCGTTTCCCGCGCCGCCTTGATCGCACAAGCGTACATGGCCGTTAACACATCCTCCGGCAGGTCGGCGGGCGCAATTTCGAGAAGTTTCTGATGCCGCCGCTGGATTGAGCAGTCCCGTGAACCCAGATGAATCGTGTTTCCGTGATGATCCGCCAGGATCTGGATCTCAACGTGACGGGGCGATTCGATGAATTTCTCCATATAGATATTTTCATCGTTGAAGGCCGACAGGGCCTCCGCCCTGGCCAGGGGCAACTGCACGATCAGATCCGCCTCGTCGATCACCTTGCGGATGCCGCGTCCACCGCCTCCCGAAGAAGCCTTAAGCATGACAGGATAACCGTATTTATTTGCAAAGGCAAAGGCTTCGTTGATCCCGGCGCTTCCCCGGGCAAGGTCGCCTGTGCCGGGAATAGAGGGGATGCCGACCCGCTCGACGATCTTGCGCGCCACCACCTTGTTGCCCATGTCCCGGATGGCCTGCGGCGGGGGACCGATAAAAATTATACCTGCTTTCTGGCAGGCTTCGGAAAAATCCGCGTTTTCGGCGAGAAATCCATACCCCGGATGGATCGCATCGGCGCCCGCTTTTCCGGCCGCCCAGATCATTTTATCGATATCCAGATAATCCCTGCGCGGACCATCGCCAATCATAATGGCGTCATTTGCCAGTCGGACATAGTAGGCCTCCCGATCCGGCTTTTCGTAAATAACAACCGCATCGAGCCCCAGTTCCTGAACCGTTCTCATGACCCGTAGTGCAATTTCACCCCGATTTGCTATCAAGACCTTCTTAATTTTTCTTACTTTTGTTCCCATGCTCGCCCTTCCTGTGTACTCCTGTCCGCTTGATCGGGTTATTTGGATTGCACGACTGACTGCGGCATTGTGACTGTTGACGAATTGATCCTCGGCAATACGACGCCCTTATACTGATAACAAACGATTATGTCAACCCAATTGTGTGATTTTGTCGTTTAGAATTGTCTTGACTTTGAAAGAACGCTTAGGCTAAACAGCACGACCACATGGAACGTGCGTTCTTTGCATAGAAAGGGGTATTCATGGCAAAATATGACTCGAAATCTTTAAGGAATGTGACGATAATCGGACATGGCGGAACCGGGAAGACGTCTCTTTGTGAATCATTTCTTTATATTGCTGGAAAATCGGACAGACCGGGCCGCGTGGATGATGGAACCTCGAGCATGGATTATGAGCCGGAAGAACAGAAACGGCACGTCTCCATCAGCGCCGCAACAAATTTTTTTGACTGGGACAAGCACAAAATTAATATCATTGACACGCCGGGTGATTCCAACTTTGCCTATGATACCCAAAACTGCCTGCGGATTACCGATAGCGCCATTGTCGTGATTGACGCGGTGGGCGGAGTTGAATTTCAGACCCAGAAGGTCTGGGAGTATGCCGATGAATTCAATCTCCCACGGATGATCTATATCAACCGGATGGACCGGGAGCGGGCTGATTTTTTCAAAACCATGGACAGTATCAGGGAAAAACTGGGGAAAAAGGCAACGCCCCTGGTCCTTCCTCTCGGTAAAGAAGATCAATTCAAAGGCATTGTGGACCTGCTGTCCATGAAAGCCTACACCTTCGATGATCCCAAAGGGGGCTACAAGATCATTGATATTCCTGATGATATGACTGACCAGGCAAAATCTTGCCGGGAAACGATGGTGGAAGATATTGCGGAATGCGACGAAGCACTCATGGATAAATATCTGGAGAGCGGCGAGCTCTCTCTGGAAGAGATCAAGGCCGGCCTTCGCAAGGGCGTGATTTCCGGCGCCCTGCTGCCGGTGATTTGCGGGTCCGCGACGAAAAATATCGGCCTGGCCCCCCTGATGGATATTATCGTGCAGTATATGCCATCGCCGGTGGACCGCGGTCCAGTAAGAGGCAAGAAACCGGGAACGGACAACGTGGAAGAACGCCCGCCGGAAGAAACCGCGCCCTTCGCCGCCATGGTTTTCAAAACCATTGCCGATCCCTATGCTGGCCGGCTGACCCTTTTCCGGGTCTATTCCGGAACGCTCAGCACCGAAGGCGCCATCTATAATTCTTCCCGGAAAATTCACGAGCGGTTCAGCAGTACTTTCTTCCTGGAGGGAAAGAACCAGAAACCGGCTGAATCCCTGGTTCCGGGCGATATCGCCGCCGTGGCCAAGCTTAAGGAAACGGCGACGGGAGACACGATCTGTAACGAGAAAGCACCGATCGTCTTTGAAAAATTGGCCCCTCTCCCGACGATCATGTCCTTTGCCATCGAACCCAAATCCCGCGGCGACGAGGAAAAAATCGTCTCCTCCATTCACCGGCTGACTGAGGAAGATCCGACGCTGACCTTCCACAGAAACGGTCAGACCAAGGAAATGATCCTCTCCGGCATGGGACAGATTCATATTGAAGTCGCCGTCGAAAAAATGAAACGAAAATTCGGGGTGGAGGTGAATCTGAACATTCCCAAGGTGCCTTATAAAGAAACCATCAAGGCAAAAACCAATGTACAGGGCCGTTACAAGAAACAGTCCGGCGGCCGGGGACAGTTCGGCGACTGCTGGCTGGATATTGAACCCCTGCCCCGGGGCAGCGGTTTCGAATTTAAGGACAAGATCGTAGGCGGCGTCATTCCCGGGCAGTACCGCCCCGCCGTGGAAAAGGGAATCGTCGAAGCCATGGAAGAAGGCGTCCTGGCGGGTTATCCCATGGTGGATCTGAAGGTCTCGCTGGTGGATGGTTCCTACCATACGGTCGATTCATCGGAAATGGCCTTCAAGATTGCGGGCTCCATGGGATATAAAAAGGGCGTGCTGGCCTGCCAACCGACGCTGCTGGAGCCCATTGTCAACATTGATATCGAAATCCCCGATGAGTACATGGGCGATGTCATGGGCGATCTGAACAGCCGGCGGGGGCGCGTCCAGGGCATGGATACCAAAGGAACCCATCAGATCGTCAAGGGCCAGGTGCCGTTGGCCGAAATTCTGAAATATGCGCCGGATCTGCGATCCATGACAAGCGGCCGGGGAACGTTCACCTATACCCACTCCCATTACGAGGAAGTGCCGCCCTTTATTGCCGAGAAAATTATTGCGGCGTATAAGGCCAAAAAGGAAGAGGATTGACGCAACCGCCCCATTCCGGGAGAGAAGCACAGAATGATTATCCAGGCCGGCGTTATTACTGTCAGTGATAAGGGTTCAGCGGGCCAGCGGGAAGATCAGAGCGGCCCGGAAGTTGAAAGGATGCTCAAAACCGTCGGGATTGAAGTGACCCGACGAGCCGTCATTCCCGATGAAATCCATCAGATCCGGGACGCCCTCGTCGATTTCGCCGATCATCAGAAGATCGACCTGATCGTTACCACGGGGGGCACCGGCGTCGCGCCGCGGGATCTGACGCCGGATGCGACCCTCGGCGTCATCGACAAAGAAGTCCCCGGGATGGCGGAGGCCATGCGCCGGGAGAGCCATAAAATAACCCCCCATGCCTTGATCTCCAGGGCCATCGTCGGAATCAGAGGCCGGACGCTGATCGTGAATCTGCCGGGCAGCCCCCGCAGCGTGCGTGAAAACCTTGCTGTCATCCTGCCAACGCTGTCTCATGCGATCGAAAAAATCAAGGGAGATCCAAAGGAGTGTGCTGTCTGAAAAACGGGGTGGCCATTTTCCGATGGGCGCCGGACCAGTAAATTTTACCGCAGTCCGGACGTCTTCGGAACGGACCGGAATGCAGATAACCCCGTTCAGGGATTCGATGAATCGGTTTCCGCCGGATTTCGATACTGGGGATCTTCGATGATGGACGGCGACTCATTCGCTCTCAAATCCCGCCTTAATTCCCGGATGGTTTTATTCAATTTATTGATCGTTCGTGAGAGCCGGAAACGCTCGACAATCCCCATAAAGCCGGCAAAGATGATGCCTGCGAGAAAGGTGACAAACAGCAGCATAAACGTTTGCATGGTAATGTGATAGTTCAGGTACTGCAGCGTGACATCGGCAGTATTCTCCAGGGAAAAGGTAATGATAAAAAGCATGATGAGCATCACGATAATCGTATAGACAATATTCATCTCAATCCTCCCGCTGGGATTTCCGGAAACAGGGCAGGAGGCGGTCCCGGGTTGCGAAAAGGTCTTCCGGGATTACGCGTATTTTTCCCACCGTGCTCATGAAGTTGGTATCTCCGCCCCATCGGGGAATCACATGGGCATGCAGATGATCGTCAATGCCCGCACCGGCCGCCTTTCCCAGATTCATGCCGATGTTGAAACCGTGAGGCTGCATCGCTTCCTTCAACGACCTGACGGAAAGCTCAACCAGGTCAAACATCTCTACCTTTTCGGCCACTTGCAGATCTTCAATCTCGCTCAGGTGGCGATAGGGAATAATCATGAGATGACCGCTGATATAGGGATAGAGGTTCATCATCACGAACACCGTTTTCCCCTCATACAGGATAAAATCGTCCTGACGAATGGAATCCCTGCAGAAAACACATCCGTCAGGTTTACATCCCGTTATGTAAGTCATGCGCCAGGGCGCATAAATGGATTGCATCATTCCCTCCGCTCGGACGATGACCGGACCCCAGCGTTCCGGCCTCAAACGGTTCACCACGTATCATGAGGCACCCCAAAAAAACAAGATTTTTTTCAAATGATGCCGGGAAATCCTTATGGGAACGCCAGGGGCCTGAACAAAAAACGGATCCATTTTGGTTCATCCGGTTGATGCGTACTTCATGAAGTCGATAAAGAGCATCAAGGACAGGATACGCCAGACAGCAAATACAAAGTCACAATTTTGGTTATCAAGGTATACTTCTGAATATTAAATGAAATGTGGCATTATTGGGTGGATGATCGGGGGGCTACACTCCTTCCTGAAATGTTGCATGCCTACTTTTTTCCATCCATTCAACTGTTCAAACGGAAATCCATAACATCTAATAATTGCCATTTGGTGATCGTTGAAGTATAAGGAACATGGTTTCGCGGTATTGGGGTCTGAAAACTTATAATAAGGAGAAGGACATGCCCACATACGAATATGAATGCCAGGGCTGTAAAAAGAAATTTACGCTCATTCAGAGCATTTCCGAGCATGGCAAGACCAAAGCTTCGTGTCCGAAGTGTAAAAGTAAAAAGGTGAAGCAGAGCATCTCCGTCTTTACGAGCAAGACCAGCCGGAAGAGCTGAGAGGCAACAGATATTCGCCTGTTTATGTATCTCCATTCCGGCGCGGATACGGTCCCTCTTCCTTTGCCCGAAAAAAGTTCACGGCTGGTTTGAGCCTCTTTTTGATGGTGATTTTTCGGATGCTCGGTTGTCTGAAATGGCTTGAGCCCTTAATGAAGGGAGTAATTCTTTCTGTTATGTTGTTTTTCGAGTTGTGTCCGTCAATACGCCATTTCAAAATGTAATCTTTTAATGATATTTAACTGTCGAAAATACTACACTTTATTTAAAGGACCACAATGATGGATGCTTCGCGATATGATATTAATCATCAGGTCAGGATGGTATTAAATAGGCACTATATTGATCTTACTAGGATCGACTACTCTTGTATTGGCCATACGGTCTATCTCTCCGGGGAACTGCGCAAGACCAGCGAAGACGATCTTGTTCCACCTGTGATTGAAAGCCTGTTGAAAGAAATTGCCCGTTTATCGAATGTACATAGCGTACAATGTGCTTTTCAGAATTGGAACATTAGTTCCGATGAAAATGCATGGCAAATTACAAAAAGCAAGAAAAAGTTGTACGACACTTTTGGCGTTCCGGAGTTCCAGCAGGGTGGTGTAATGTCCGAGGCGGCTGAGGAGGTCTATATCAAGACCAGCGAGAAGATCACTGATGTTTTGAAAGACATGAAAAAGAAACCTGAACAGCAAGATTGATAATCAGGATTGCCATAACAAACGCAGAACCGGGGCGTAGGCATTTAAGAATCAGGGTAGAATCTGTAAATCTTAATTAGGTACATCGCGGTAAAACTTCTTCCTGAAATACACAACTATTCGGAATCATGAAATATTGCTACTTTCTTTTGGCAATAATCACCTCTATCGTGCCACAAATTGCTCCTGAGATGTCTATATTCCTGCACGCCTCATCAAAAAAGGCGTGCAGGAGAGGTCTGTCTGAATGGCGCTCAAAAATGCCTTCCTGACGGGTGACTCGATCACAAGGTGAGCCTATTTCTCTAAATGATGGACACCGCTCCACCCCCCTTTCCTAACCGCATCGCCAATTCCTGCTTTTCGAGGCCATATATCCCTTGACAACCAAAAACAGTCCCCCTATGCTACCATCCATCGTAAGCAATATCGACTCAAAGTCTCATCGAAAACGATTTTTTTTGGCATGTTCTATGTTCATGGTCATGTATAACAAAAAACGCAGGAGGATTGTGAAGTGACGGCTGCTCTATTTAATAACGATGAAGTGGAGAAAATCGGCAAGGCAAGTCAGGCCTGGCGGGATAAAGCTTATTCCTGCCATAAAGAGCTCAAGAAGAAGTATGAAACCCTGTCGGGGTTTGAAATAAAACCTCTCTATACGCCACAGGATTTGCGTGACGGAGATTATCTTCGTGACCTCGGTTTTCCGGGAGAGGCACCCTATGTCCGCGGCGTCCATCCAACGATGTACCGGGGACGGACCTGGACGCACCGGCAATTGGCCGGTTTCGGTCCGCCGGAGGAGACGAACAAAAGGTATAAGTTTCTCCTCAACCAGGGCGCCACGGGGATAAACGGCGTCTTTGATTACCCGACCCTGCGGGGCTATGACAGTGACGACCCCGATGTTTATGCCGATGTGGGACGGGGAGGCGTTTCAATCGATTCCATTGAGGACATGCGCATCCTGTTCGAGGGCATTCCCATTGATGAAGTCAGTGTTTCGCTTGTGACCTGCCAGCCCCTTTGCAACATATCGGTTCAGGCTATGTATTTTGCCAATGCCGGTAACAGGGGGGTGCCGCTGAACAGATTGGCGGGGACCAGCCAGAATGATTTTCTGATGGAAACTGCCATCACCATCGCGCCCGGCGTGACGCCCCCGAAG
>Ga0315275_10004300_pt1 | contig 13303 bp, 10 predicted proteins | sample YL17G03_0_MG_FD_205557 | JGI IMG/M metagenome (GOLD analysis project Ga0315275, IMG submission 205557) | Sediment microbial communities from Yellowstone Lake, YNP, Wyoming, USA - YL17G03_0 | ecosystem: Environmental > Aquatic > Freshwater > Lake > Sediment | place: USA: Wyoming | collected... | reverse complement strand
CCGTTTGGCGTGGCGGACGGCGATGCGGGTGTCCCGGCCGTGCGGTCTGTGGTTGAATTGGCGGATAGCCCGGTCTTGGTTGGCTGCGCGCCGCAGGCTGCCGTTAGACACACGGTAAGGATCAAGAACGCGGACGGAATGGTATGTCTTCGATTCATGGCAGTGAAGGAATGTCGAGGGCATGTGCCGGCGGGGCTTGCCCGGCAATTCGTATTTCGCCGCGGCTCAGTTCCACCAACGCGGCGATCAGAGCATCCAGGCGTTCTTCCGGTACGATCACGTGCCAGGTAACATCCGCATCGAAGGTGCGTTCATCGACGTGCGCCTCGTAGGAGGGAAACAGCCTGTCCAGAGCCGAAATCCAATGATAAGCGCCGCTGAGCTTCAGCGTCCGTAGTCTTACCTTTTCCTCCAGCGGGAGTAGGGCCAGGGCGGCTTTGACGCCGCCGCCGTAGGCTCGAACCAGGCCCCCGGTGCCGAGCTTGGTGCCTCCGAAAAACCTTGTGACCACGGCGGCGATGTCCCCCACCCCGCTGCCGAGCAGCACGGCGAGCATCGGACGTCCGGCCGTGCCGCTTGGCTCGCCGTCGTCGCTCATGCCGATTTGCGCCGTAGATCCGGGAGGACCGGAGACATAGGCGAAGCAGTGGTGCGTAGCGTCCGGGAACTCGGCCCTGATCTCCGCCACAAGACCGCGCGCCAACTCCGGGGTTTCAGCAGCGGCTACCGTGGTGATGAATCGTGAGCGGGCGATAATTTCCTCTACGCGGACGCGCGCAGCAGGGATCGGGTATCGGGCCATCCTCTAGGAGACCCTCGCAGTCTTTGGGTTTCGGCAGAAGGCTCTGCTCATGACGACAGCTCAAGCAGCGCCTTGGCCTCCCGCAGGTCTGCCGTCGTGAGCCCTTCTGTGAACCAGCCGTAGGTCTCTGCCAGGAGAGCCCGAGCCTCCGTCCTCTTTCCCTGCGCCTGCCACAGCCGGGACAGGCTCATGGCCGCCCGAAGCTCCAGTGACCTGGCTTCCTGCAGGCGGGCTATCTCGAGCGCGCGCCGATACTGCGTCTCGACCTCGGCGGTGGGCTCGCCCTGCGACAGCAGCAGATCGCCCCGTAGCCGGTGCAGCTCGGCCGCGTAGTGACGTATCTCGCCATTGTCTACCATGGCGAGCGCTTCGGCGAGCAGCGCCAGCCCCTCCGCGGCCTGTCTCGCCTTTCCATGCACCTCAGCCAACAGGGCAAGCAGGTGTGGTCGGGTCAAGTACTGGGAGAGGGCCCGATAATCGGCAAGGCCCCGGCGCATCCCGGCAATCCCTTCCTCCCTCTGCCCCCGCTCGGCCTGCGCCCAGCCTCGCAGAACCCTGGCCATTGCCAGCCAGAGCACAAAGCCCTGTTCCGTCGAAAGAGTAACGGCTGCTTCGGCCAGTTCCTCGACCACTGCAATCTCGCGGCAGAACTGGTGCAGCACGGCGGCATAACAGAGGGCAAAAGCCAGGCTGAAGGGGTGCGAGCTATCCTTACCCAGGGTCACTGCGTCCTGGCTCATGCTCAGCGCCTGGTCCGGATAGCCGAGGTGCCACAGGATCCAGCTTCCGTGTGACAGCGTAGCCACCCCGGGGTCCTGGCCGTAGACGTAGGCATGGGCGCGGTGCCGCTTGGGATCATAGAGTGCGAGGGTCTGCTCGAGATGCTGGCGGGAGGTCACCAATTCCCCCCGATGGAACGACGTCTCATCCATCATCCGATGGGCTTCCATCAGGAGCGCCGGTTGTCCCGTCTTCTCGGCCACGGTGAGGGATTGCTCCGCCAGGTCGCGGGCGATGCGCAGATCTCCCCGGACGAGATTATGTCCCCACAGCCCATACAACACCAGGAAGAGCTGGTCCGCCTCGCACCCCTCCTCACACAACTCTCGAGCGCGATCGTAGGCCTTCCCCAGCTCCGGGGCTGCATAGCCCTTGGCGCCAGCCAGTGGAGCGAATAGAGCGATCTGCAGGGCCAGCTCCTGCTGGTTGCGCTCGGGGGTCTTGGGCAGGCTTCCCAGCAGCGCCAGCCCTTTGTAGAAGTGCGCGAGGGCCTCCTGGTTCGCAGACAGGCGCACCGCTCGATCCCCCGCCTGTTGGTAGTAGCCGACCGCCTTGGCCAGCAATCCGGCCTCTTCGAAATGCCGGGCCAACTCCACAGCGATCTCGCCTGTCTGCCCACCGAACAGCCGCTCCATCTCGTTTCCGACGCTCTCGTGCAGGTAAGCACGCTCTGTGGGATCCAGGCTTTGGTATAGGTATTTCTGGAACAGGATATGCCGAAAGCGATAGCGGGACAGTAGCTGGCCGTCCGGGCTTAGCCGTCGACTGCCCTGGTTCCGGATCAGGTGATGCTGCCTGTCCAACTCACCTCCCAGAAGGCGGACTAGCAGCCGCTCATCCATCCGCTGCACCCTGGCAACGACTTCCGCTGTGAAAACCTCGCCCTCAACGCTGGCGATTTTCAGCAGCTCTCGCGAGTTCGGCTGCAGCCGGCCGATCTGCTCTCCGATGACCCCTTCCACGCGCGCGGGCAAGATTTCCCAGTTCAGGGCAGGCCCCTCGACCCACCGTTCCTGCTCATCCCTGACCAGGTCCCCTCGCTGCTGCAACCCTCGCAGCATTGCGACCGTGAACAGGGCGTGACCCCCGGTGTGCTCGTACAGCGCCTCTCTGAACCCTGACCCCAACCGGTTGGGTTCGGCATCCAGCAGTGCGTCTACGAAGAGTCGGCCTTCAGCCAGGCTCAAGTCTACCAGAATCTCACCGAACCGTTGCTGCAGCTCATGGACCAGCGATTCAAGCGGATGACGTTCCATCTGTGCGACGCCCGCGGCATCCTCGGCGCGCTGCGAGACTGCCGGCCGCCCGAGCGCAAGTTCAGAAGGACGGTAGATTCCCACGATCAGGACGCGGCCGCGAAGCCGCCGTCCCATGTGGAACAGCAGGCCGATGGAGCCCGTATCCGCCCACTGGAGGTCGTCCAGCACCAACACCAGCGGTTGTGTTGCGGCCAGTTCCTGGATCACCCTGGTGTACTGTTCAAAAAGGTCCGTCTGTTTCGGGCTTACCGGACCACCGGCCGGCGCGTGGCGCGCTACCAACTCCTCCAATTGGTCCTGCCAATGGGGTCCGTCAGCGGCGGCCATCCCGGCGCGAGCTACCAATGCCGGGCCGGGGATGAAGGTGTCTACCAGGTCGGGGCCAGCCCGCACCAGAGCCTGGATGGTGTGGGGCATGAAGGCCTGCAGCCGGCTGTCTGAGCCACTGATCGCACCGGCCGCCCATGCCGTCTCGGTGTCGCCCGACATCACCCCCAGGATCTCGCGGAAGGGTAGGTACGGATCCCCGATGCCGGTGTAGGCGTTGCAATTGCCCCCAGCAACGATCAGGCTTATATCTCTTGCCTGTGCTCGCCGGGCGAACTCCTGGACCAGGGCAGTCTTGCCGCTCCCCGCCTCGCCGATGACGAATACCGTCTGGGCGTTGCCGGCCATCGCCCGCTCCAGGTGGCGATCCAATTGCATCAGCTCCTGCTCGTGTGCAACGAATATAGGGCGTTCAATTGGGTCCGGCTGCTGCTCGCCGACGCCAAGGGGAGACGGCGTCTGAGTCGGCGCGGCCTGCGCAACAGAAGGGGGATGGGCAAGCGTCGCGTGAAGCTGCTCTTCGAGGGTTGTTTGCGGAGGGCGGAGCCGCCCGGCCTTGATCGCTTCGTAGAGTTGAGTCGTCTGCGCAGACGGAGGAACGCCGAGCTCCTGATCCAGGGTGCGGCTGCATTCAGCGTATTGGCGCAGCGCAGCCGAATGCTGTCCCGTCACGGCATACAACCGCATCAGAGCCCGGTGAGCCGATTCCTGCAAGGGATCGAGCGCCAGCCACCGCCGGGCGTAGGGGATGGCATGAGCCGCCCCTTCTTCCCCGCTTGTGCTGTGCCCTCGCACCAGGCGCTCCAAGGCTGACGCCATCTCTGCGCGCAGGCTCTCGGCCTGGAAGAACTGCCACTCGTCGAACTCCGGACTATCTCGGAGGGTGAAGCCGGCGAGGAACTCACCCCGATAGAGTCCCACAGCCTCTTCGAGCAAGGGCACGCATGCTGCGCAGGTGGCCGTCACCGGATGCCCGTGCGTCTCGCACGCCCTCAACAGGCGATGGAACTCATCCAGGTCCAGCCAGAACGTCGCGTCTGGGGCCGCAGGTGAGGCGGCGCCGCGCTTGAGGCGAACGCTCTCGTGATCGATCTCGAGCCAGGCATGACCCAGCCCCTTATTGAGCACCGAGAGGTCGCGTCGCAGAGCTGTCCGGGCCGCGCTCTGGTCTACCTCGGGCCACAGCAGCGTCGCCAGACCATCCCTGGGATGTGCTTCGTTGGTGACGGCCAGGTAGACCAGAAGCGCCAGGACCTTACGCCGTTGGAGGTCGACCGGCTGGTCGTCGAGCTCGAAGCGGGACGGGCCGAGCAACCAAAGTCTGAGACCGGGCATACGCTCCTCCATTCTTGCCTCTCATTATATCCGAATGATGGCCAATCATCAAGCAATTCTGTCTGGGGCGGTTCTTGGCACGTTTATGGTGACGATCTCGGCACGTTAACCGGATATGATATGCACTAGTATAGCAGAAATAACGTGCATACTGAATGAGTCCAGACAGGGACGTTCCAGAGAGGAGAGTGGGTGATGAGTACGGAAGCACAAACGGTCTTGACGTTGGTTATTGGGGGTTTGAATATCAGGCGGGTGGTTCAAGCGGCCTCCGCCTGAAGTAGACGAGTCCAGCTATCGCAGCCAAGAATTGGAGGACAACATGAACATGCAGGAACGGATGATTGACAAAAGGCCATTTCGGATCGCAGTGATCGCCGTGGCGGCGGCGGTTCTGCTGGCAGCGGCCGCCTATCTGTTCGGCGCCAACCTACGGGCCGACACGTCAGCTTCAGTGGCGCCCTCACCCCTGGGATCTAGCCTGACAGTCGTGAGGGAAGCCCGATCCGTAGCACCTTCCGCCCGCGGCGCGAACTCCGCGGATGCGAGGGGAGCCAGAACGATTGTCTCGGCGGCCAGGGCAGCCTCGCTGGCGGCGCTGGCGAACAGCCGCTCGGATTTCTACGGCGACCGGAACTCGGCGGCGGCCGCTTCGAGGTGGGCCTCGGTGGCAGCTCATGACGATAGCTTGGCGCGCTTCTATATCGCGGTGAACGCCACGAACGCCGCCGCGAACGCGTCGCGGTCGGCCTCGCTGGCGGCGCTGGCGAACAGCCGCTCGGATTTCTACGGCGACCTGAACGCCGCGTCCACGGCTTCGAAGTGGGCCACCGTGGCAGCTCGTGACGTGAGCTTGGCGCGTTTCTATATCGCCGTGAATGCCACGAACGCCGCCGCGAACGCTTCTCCGACCGCCGGTATGTATGCGGCCGGGCAGTACCAGTGGATCAGGCCGGTGGGGATCGAGGCGTCTGGGGCAAAATGACCAACCCGCGCGATCGCTTGAGATTCCCGGCGCTGTGGGAGTGTGTGTGACTCCCGGAGTCTGCGAGACTCCGGGAGTCTCTTTGTTGAACGATCAACCAGCGTCAGGTCGAACGGCGCGACTTAGTGCAGAGTAGATCTGTGGGGCGAGAGGGGGTCGAACCCACAAGGTCTTCCGACCGGCGGATTTTACTCCGCTGCGTATGCCGATTTCGCCACCGCCCTGGATAGGCGGGTTCTAACATCCCGGGTAGGGCCTGCCATTCAGGTCCAGGTCCATTGGCCGGAGCGGCGCTTGATGCGTGCCTCCAAGCCGTTAGGGGACGGCGGCCATGGCGCCCACGTGCGCCAGTGTCAAGGCCAACATATCGACCCGCCGGACGCCGGACGGCGCCCGGGAACCCAAGACTACGATCGCCGACAGCGCCGGCAACGCGGCTCCGGGTCAGGCTGTTCTCGCCGACGACCCTGCCGGCACCGCCTACCTGGCGTGGATCGAGCACCGCGACGGGCAATCGGGCTGCGCTTTGCGATGACAGTGTGCTTCTCAAGTGCTGCTGGGGCTGCCAAGCCCTTGGATGCCGCCATCGGTCATCCGAGTCGCGTCAAGCAGCCTATCGGCTTCTTCGGCTGAGAGGTAGCCTCCGGCAATAACCACATCGCGGATCGTGCGGCCGGTCGCCGCTGCCTCCCTTGCCACCTCGGCTCCTCGGAGATAGCCGATGACTGGGTTCAACGCGGTGACAAGGACCGCATTCCTGGCAAGCCAGCCTTCAGCCTTGGCGGGGTTGGCCTGCAGGCCTCGCACGCACCGTAAGGTGAAGGCGCCGATCGCGCCGGTGAGGACGTGCATCATCTCGAACAGGTCGTGTGCGATGACCGGCATCATCACGTTCAATTCGAGCTGTCCCGCTTGCGCCGCCAGCGTCACGGTCAGATCGTTGCCCAGGACATGAAAACACGCCATGTCCAGCATCTCGGCCAGCACCGGGTTGATCTTGCCCGGCATGATGGAAGATCCCGGCTGGACAGCAGGCATGCGAATCTCGTCCAGCCCGGTCGCAGGGCCGGACGCCAGGAGGCGAAGGTCGTTCGCGATCCGGATTAGGTCCTGAGCTAACGCCCGTAGCGCGCCGGAGAAGAACACGAAGTCGGCCATCGATTGCATGGATTCGAACAGGTTGTCGGACTCGTAGAGCTGGAAGCCGCAAAGCTCTGACAACCGCACGACCATGCGGGCGTGGTATTGCGGGTGCGCATTCAGGCCGGTGCCTGTCGCCGTACCGCCGATGCCCAGTCGCCGCAAGCCTTCCGCCGCCAGCCGGATCTTGTCGCCGGCCCGGGCCACCGCTTTGGCATACGCGCCGAACTCCTGACCCAGCCGGACCGGCACTGCATCCTGCAAGTGCGTCCGACCCGACTTGACGATGGGGAGAAACTCGTGACCCTTGTCGTCAAGTGCGCCGGATAGGTCATCAATCGTGTCCAGTAACGGGGCCAGGCGCAACAGACAGCCCAACCGGATAGCCGTTGGAATGGTATCGTTGGTGGACTGCGACATGTTCACGTGATCGTTGGGGCTGACGAGCCCGTAGTCCCCCCGCCGGCCGCCTAGCAGCTCGATTGCGCGGTTGGCGATTACCTCGTTGGCATTCATGTTGTGCGATGTCCCCGCCCCGGCCTGGAACGGATCCACGACGAACTGATCGTCGAGCTTGCCGTCAATCACCTCCCGCGCTGCACTGACGATCGCATCAGCGAGCCGGGGCTTGAGCAGGCCCAGATCCCGGTTGACTTCGGCGGCAGCGAGCTTGATCACGCCAATGCCCCAGATGAAGGCCGAATACGGCTTCATGCCCGAGATCGGGAAGTTCGCCACTGCCCGCTGGGTCTGAGCACCGTAGTAGGCGGCGGCAGGCACCTCCACCTCGCCCAACGAATCCGCCTCAACGCGTATGTTCTCCGTCATGCTCCCTCCAGTTTGGCAGCCTGGGACGGACTGCAAGGCCCACCTCTGACCCTCTCGACGCCGGACCAGCCGGCCGCCAGGCCGGCGACTGCCTCAAGGGCTATTGTAGCACGGACGTCTCCAACGGCCGCTCCGGGCGTAGTGCAAGGGTGGTTTGTGGTTCTACCCTCATCGTGCTATCATGGACAAATGGACGCGGGCGATCCCAAAGGCACTGGCACTCCGGTGCTTCGCGTCATCCGCAGCGGGCGGAGGCGGGCCACGATATCGGCGCGTCTGGTGGAGAACGGAACCGTCATTGAAGTGCTGGCGCCTGCCGGCATCAGCGACGCCGATCTTGCACCCATCGTGGAAAAGCTTAAGGGACGACTGACACGCCATGCGGAGAAGCGAGAGACGGCCGACGACAGGGACCTGGCTCGCCGCGCCGCCGAGCTGAACCGCGAATACTTCGGCAGCAAGCTGCGCTGGCAGGAAGTCCGCTACGTGACCAATCAGCAGCGTCGCTTCGGTAGTTGCACCCCGGCAACCGGGACGATTCGAATCTCGCATCGCGTGGCCACTCTTCCCGGTTGGGTGCGAGACTATGTGATCGTCCACGAGCTGGCCCATCTGGCCGAAGCGAACCACGGGCGGCGATTCTGGCAACTGGTGGCGCGCTATCCCACGACCGAGCGCGCCCGCGGCTACTTGATGGCGCTCGGACTAGAGGGGGAAGGGGACGAACCCGCTGAGCAGGATCTGGAGTGAGGGATCAGGCTTTGACACCACTGCGCTGGTCGGGTACAATGCCAGCACAAATCTGCCGAGCGGTGTGCAAAGAAGGGGGTTGAACGTTGGCGAAGTTCTATTACGGTGGGCAGGCGGTGATCGAGGGGGTGATGATGCGCGGCCGCAAGCAGATGGCTGTGGCCGCGCGCGCGCCAAATGGTGAAATTGTGGTCCACGAAGAACCCCTGTCGGCTGCTATCTATACGCACAAGTGGGGCCAGTGGCCCTTCATCCGCGGCCTGGGTATGTTGTGGGATGCGCTGGGTTTGGGCATGCGCGCTCTGCTCTGGTCCGCCGACGTAGCAGTCAAGGAGGAGGGACAAGAGGATGTCAAGTTCGCCGGGCCGGTGGCCTGGACCACAGTGGCGACCTCGCTGGCCATAGCCATCGCCGTCTTCTTTTTCCTGCCCACACTGGCTGCCAAGTGGGTCTCCCCTCTGGGCGCAGGTGGGTTGCGGTTGAGCATCATCGAGGGGGTGATCCGCCTGCTTCTCTTCCTGGCCTACATTTGGGCGATCGGCTTTCTGCCCGACATCCGCCGGGTGTTCGCTTTTCACGGTGCTGAGCATAAGACGATCAATGCCTACGAGAGCGGGGCGCCGTTGACACCGGCTTCCATATCTCGCTTCACGACCGCCCACACCCGGTGCGGCACGAGTTTCCTGCTGACGGTGATGATCATCTCCATCTTCGTCTTCGCCCCGTTTCATTTCGATAACATCTTCCTGCGGCTTGGCTCGCGGTTGGTCCTGATCCCGGTGGTGGCCGGGATTGCCTACGAGTTCATGCGTTTCACCGCCGCGCGCACCGACAACCCGCTCGTCCGGATCCTGATCGTGCCTGGCCTTTCGCTCCAACGTCTGACCACGCGCGAGCCAGACGAAGCCATGATCGAGTGCGCCCTCGCTGCATTGATGCCGGTCTTGGCCGGGGATGGCATCGAGTTGTCCGTTCCTGCCGATGCGACCCCGGCGCCCTTGGTTTCCCCGGCATGAGTGAGAACCGTCTTTGGGGTTTGGGAGAGTACACCATTGGACATGACAAAGGAGTGATCGCGTGAGTAAGGTCAGCATCATCGGCGCCGGATTCGTCGGTTCCACTATCGCCCACTGGGCCATGGTGGCGGGTGGTTTCCAGGTAGTGCTCGTAGACATCGTCGAAGGGCTGGCGAAGGGCAAAGTGCTGGATCTCATCCAGTCCGGGCCGATCGCCGGTCACGCGGTCGATGCCATCGGCTCTGAGAACTACGGCGATACCGCCGGCTCCGACATCGTCATCATCACCGCAGGCGTGGCGCGCAAGCCCGGCATGACCCGCGAAGACCTCGTGAATGTCAATGCCAAGATCGTCAGTTCCGTGATCAGGGATGTGGTACCCCGGTCGCCCAACGCAATTCTGATCATCATGACGAACCCGCTGGATACCATGACCTACCTGGCATACAAGCTCAGCGGTTTCTCGCGCACCCGAGTGTTCGGCCAGGCGGGAGTTTTGGACAGCGGACGCATGCGCAGCTTCATCGCCATGGAGACCCGCATAAACCCCGAGAACATCCACACTACGGTTCTGGGCGGTCACGGCGATGAGATGGTGCCTCTGGTACGCTTCTCCACCATCGCCGGCCTGCCCCTCTCCTACTTCTTGACCCAGGAACAGATCGATCGTATCGTGGCGCGAACCAGGGATGGCGGCGCAGAAATCGTGCGCTACCTGAAGACGGGCAGCGCCTACTACGCCCCGGGCGCCGCCGCCTGCCGGATGGCGCAGGCGATTCTCAACGACACACACGAAATCTACCCGGCCTCGGTGTACTTGCAGGGGGAGTACGGCATGGAAGGGATCTGTTTCGGCGTGCCGATTGTGATGGGTTACGTTGGCGTCGAACGGATCATCGAGATAGACCTCAATGATGAGGAAAAGGCTGCGATGAAGCGGTCCGCCGACTTGATTTGTAGCACGATTGCCCAGTTGAAACTATAGTACATGTCACTTTATGGAGAGTTAAGATGACCTACGAGGTCAAGCATCGCCGATTGGCGCAATGGGTTCAAGAGACGGCTTCGCTGTGCCGACCTGATGCCGTCTACTGGTGTGACGGTAGTCAGGTTGAGTTCGATCGCTTGATGGGGCAAATGGTCGCGACCGGCAGCGCAGTCCCCCTCCCTAAGCGTCCCAACTCCCTCCTCTTTCGCTCCGACCCCTCTGACGTAGCACGCGTTGAGGCGCGTACCTACATCAGTACTCCGAACAAAGAGGATGCCGGCCCCACGAATAATTGGATGCTGCCCGAAACGCTCAAGCAGACGATGCTTGAGTTGTACGAGGGCTGCATGCGCGGTCGCACGATGTACGTGATCCCGTTCTCAATGGGTCCGCTGGGCTCGCCGATGTCCAAGATCGGTATCGAGATCACCGACAGCCCCTACGTGGTCTGCAACATGCACATCATGACCCGCGTGGGCGCCAGGGTGATCGAAATGCTGGGCACCGAGGGCGAGTTTGTGCCCTGCCTGCATTCGGTGGGTGCTCCTCTGGCACCAGGGGAAGTGGACTCGGATTGGCCCTGCGCGCCGATGGAGAGCAAGTACATCAGCCACTTTCCAGAGGAGAATCTCATCTGGTCCTTCGGCTCCGGCTACGGCGGAAACGCGCTCTTGGGCAAGAAGTGCTTTGCGCTCCGCATCGCCTCGGCCATGGCCCGCCGCGAGGGTTGGATGGCTGAGCACATGCTGATCTTGAGGCTCACCAATCCGGCGGGACGGCAGTTTCATATCGCGGCCGCATTCCCTTCGGCTTGCGGCAAGACCAACCTGGCGATGATCCAACCGACGATCCCCGGCTGGAAGGCGGAGTGCATCGGCGACGACATCGCCTGGATGAAGATCGGCCCCGATGGCCGGCTTCGCGCCATCAACCCTGAGTCGGGCTTCTTCGGCGTCGCGCCCGGCACATCGGACTTCACCAACCCGATGGCGACAGCCACCATCAGGGAGAACACGATCTTCACCAACTGCGCGCTGACAGACGATGGCGATGTCTGGTGGGAAGGGATCGGAACTCCACCGCCGGCCCATGCCATTGACTGGCGCGGCCAGGACTGGTCCCCAGAGACCGGGTCCGCGGCTGCCCATCCGAATGCGCGGTTCACGGCACGTGCAGCCCAATGCCCGGTCATCAGCGCCGACTGGGAGAAGCCGGAAGGGGTGCCCATCGACATCTTCGTCTTTGGGGGCAGGCGCGCCTCTGTAGTTCCGCTGGTGACCGAGGCCTTCGACTGGGATCACGGCGTGTTCCTGGGGGCGACGGCTTCCTCTGAAACGACCGCAGCCAACATCGGCCTCGTAGGCGCGGTGCGGCGGGACCCCTTCGCGATGCAGCCCTTCTGCGGCTACAACATGGCGGATTATTTCCAGCACTGGTTGGACATGGGCGATAGGCTGGGCAGTGCGGCTCCGCGCATTTTTTGTGTGAACTGGTTCCGCAAGACGGCCGAGGGTAAGTGGCTGTGGCCGGGCTATGGAGAGAACAGTCGCGTGCTCAAGTGGATGTGCGAGCGTGTAGACGGTAGTGCGAGCGCCGAAGCGACCCCCCTCGGGCTCATGCCCACCGCCGACGACCTCGACTTGGGCGGTCTCGACATCTCGCCCGAGAGCGTTCGGGAGTTGTTGAGGGTGGACCTTGAAGCCATGCGGGCCGAGGTGCCCGACCTTCGCGGGCACTTTGGCCAATTCGGAGATCGGCTGCCGGTGCGCTTAGGTGAGCAGCTAATGGAGCTTGAGACGCGCCTCGCGGAAAGCTGACGGAGGCGGGCGGCCAATGACTGTCCGCTCGCCACTTCTCCATCGTCCGTCGTTCGCTGGCGAAGCCAAATGACCCGGACCTATCGTTACTACGATCTGATCTCGGCTCTTTTTGTTACAGTGCTGCTCGTCAGCAACATCGCGTCGTCGGCTAAGATTGTAGCCTGGGGCGTTGCACTGCCGGTGGTGGCCCTCCCGCTGGCCTTTGACGCCGGGACGCTGCTCTTCCCGATCAGCTACATCTTCGGCGATGTCCTCACAGAGGTCTACGGGTACGCCCGCAGCCGCCGCGTAATCTGGACCGGCTTCGCGATGGCGGCGCTGATGTCGGCGACCCTGTGGCTGGTGGCCGTTTTACCGGGGGCCCCCGAGTGGGAGGCACGCGTCGGACAGGCGAAGTATGATGCCGTGCTCGGGGGGGTCAGTACGGGCGCCATCGTCGTCGCCAGCCTGGTGGCGTACTTCGCCGGTGAGTTCAGCAACTCGTACGTCCTGGCCCGGATGAAGGTTTGGACGCGCGGGCGCTTCCTGTGGATGCGCACCATCGGTTCCACCCTGGTTGGCGAAGGGGTGGATAGCGTACTGTTCGTGGTTGTGGCCTGCTCGCTGGGTGTCTTCCCATGGAGCCTGGCCCCGAGCCTCATCGCCGCCAACTACATCTTCAAGGTCGGCGTCGAGGTCGTGTTCACTCCCGTTACATACCGCGTCGTGACCGCTCTCAAGCGCGCCGAGCATGAGGACTACTACGATGTGGACACGGACTTCAATCCGTTTCGTGTGGCGGGGTAGGGGAGACGGGGAGACACGGAGACGGGGAGACACGGAGACATGAATTCCACAGACGCGCCGCACCGAGGCGAAGACCTGTCGCACGACCACCGGTCCGGTTTTGTGGCTGTGGTCGGGCGGCCCAACGTGGGTAAGTCCACCCTGATCAATCGCCTGGTGGGTCAAAAGGTCGCCATCGTCTCACCCAGGCCGCAGACGACGCGCAACCGGCTGCTGGGTATTCTGACCCTCGATCATGCCCAGGTGATTTTCCTGGATACGCCGGGCATCCACGCGCCCAAACACCGCCTGGGCGAGGCAATGGTCGACACGGCGACTGGCGTGCTGGCGGATGCGGACATCGCGCTCTGGGTAGTGGATGTTTCGGTAGACCCGACCGATGAAGACCACCGGGTTGCCGCGCTGCTTCATGAGGTATCTCCGGCGCTGCTGATGCTGGCGCTCAACAAGGTGGACCGATTGAACCCCAAGCTATTGTCCGATCGCA
>Ga0315275_10004299_pt1 | contig 13303 bp, 16 predicted proteins | sample YL17G03_0_MG_FD_205557 | JGI IMG/M metagenome (GOLD analysis project Ga0315275, IMG submission 205557) | Sediment microbial communities from Yellowstone Lake, YNP, Wyoming, USA - YL17G03_0 | ecosystem: Environmental > Aquatic > Freshwater > Lake > Sediment | place: USA: Wyoming | collected... | reverse complement strand
CAATCCTTCGGCATCTTGCGTCCCTGGAAACCTGTTGTTTTAATGAAATATCAAAAGAACTGCCGCTTGCTGATTCTACTGTATCACAACACCTGACCGAACTCAAAAAAGCTGGATTAATTCAGGGAAGCATTGAGCCGCCAAGAGTGCAATACTGCATTAATTATGAAAACTGGAAGATCGTCAGGAAATATTTCAAGGATTTTGCAAAGATCAGGATAGTAAAATACGAAAAAGAAAAATAATCTCTGTCCGGGTGAAGACTTTTGACCATAATACTGGCTTTTACGCGCATGGTGTTTTAAACCTTACTCCAAAAGAAAGCTTCGAATTATGTAAGTCAGGGGCTATAATTGTCGATGTCAGGGAGTCATATATGAATGGCTTCAAAATGTTTAAGGGCGATAATGTAATATATCTCCCTTACAGTGAACTCGAGAAATCATATCAGGATTTGCCTGCTGAAAAGCCTTTGATTTTTGCAGATGCTGTTGGGTTAAAAAGCCGGGAAGGAGTCCTGTTTATGATTGCTCATGGTTATGATAATGTTGCCAATATGGCGGGAGGCATTGTCGATTGGGAAAGAGACGGATTGCCTCTGACAGCCGATATCGGTAACCGTTTGTCCGGTTCATGCATGTGCCAACTGAAGGCAAGGGAAGCCGGCAGGCAACGGGCGGAAGGCGGAAGGAAGAAAGCTAAATAATATATTATATGAAACAAAAACATCTGGTTCTCCTTTTCTTGCTTGTATTAGTGGTTCTGATAGTAATATCACTGACCGGGATGAAAGCAAAAAACGGCAAATCACTTTTTCCCAATCGTAAATTAATTACCCAATCAGGTGTATGCCCTCCATTTAATCTCTATGATGAGGATGGCAATATTATTGATCCTGTTCATGAGATTAACGCTGAAAAACCTTATTCACCAAAGCAGACTTGTGGTAAATGTCACGATTATGATAAAATAACTCAGGGATTTCATTTCCAGCAAGGCAAGGATGAAGTAACTTCAGGAACCTTGGCTGAAAGGTATCAATGGGTATCTAACCCCGGAAATTATGGGGGGAACTGGTGTTCTCCTGCTCCGCTGTACAACTATCTTTCCAGGAAGACAAATACTTCTGCAAAGGAGATGGATATGACTTCCTTCACCTTTATCACAAACGGGTGTGCAACATGCCACCCTGGTGGCGGACCACTTGAATATGACAGAGAAGGATTCCGTTACGATACGCATATGGATTCCTTGAAATATACTGCAGGTGGCATAAATAATTTTGACGGAGACTATTTCCAGGCTCACTGGAACCGCTCAGGCGTGATTGAAGCTGACTGTTATCTCTGCCATCTTCCTGAATATGATTACAAGAGCAGAAACGACCACTTGGCAAAATTTAACTTCAGGTGGATGGCTACTGTTGGCTCAGGATTAGCAACAGTCGAAGGTTCAATTAAGGACACTGTCGATGTAAAAGTAAAATATAATTTATCAAAGTTTAGTCCCGATGGCAAGGTTTCAATGCATCTTGTCAGGGAACCCCGTAATGAAACCTGCCTTAACTGCCATTCAAAACCTCAATGGAAAAAACGGGGATCCTCATTTACAGAATTTACGGATGTTCATATTGCCAAAGGAGTAAAATGTGTAGATTGTCATGTTTCTGGCTCTATGGCTTTAGATCCCAGAATAAAGGGAAAAGAAGTGCATCAGTTTGGAAAGGGCGATGATCCATCAGGCTGGGTAAGAAATGACCTTGATAATACAATGCGCACTTGCAAAGACTGTCATCTTACAGGTTATCTGAGTGCACCCATTGCAAAACATACATGGCTACCTGACCTGCATCTTGATAAACTCTCCTGCCAGGCATGTCATATACCTGAAAGAAACGTAAAAGCTGCATTGGTTCAGGTAAGCGATATTTATAATCCTGGCACAAAAATCACCCCCTTACCAAAATATACCTGGACATTTTATGATCAGCATATGAATTACTGGAACCATTATGGTGAACTGGCAATGTTTACTGCAAAAGACCAACCTTCAGATCCATTTGTTCCCCAGTATGCCAAGTACAAAGGTCAGATATTTCCTGTAAATGGTGTTAACAGCGCATGGCCTGGAATTTATACAGAAGGCAAAACAGGACTCAACCAGCCTAAACAGAAGGATATTTACAACATGTGGATTGCTCATAGAAAAGACAAATCCATATATCCGGAATTGTCAAAAATTATCGATAATAATTCAGATACTATACCAGAAGTCAATACTCCTGAAGAAATTGATGCATTTATTAATTCTGTAACAACATGCCTGACTAATTTGGGATATGACCTGTCTGAGAAAAAAGTAGTATGGGTAAATAATGACAGAATGTACCTTAACAGCACCGATTATAAGATGCTTGAAAAGGAGACATGGGAATCATCACCTTATGCATCAGTTTACAAATACAGTCATGATGTATTCCCAGCCAAGGCAGGATTGGGTACCAATGGCTGTACGGATTGTCATTCTTTCAAGTCTGATTTTTTCTACGGACGGGTTGTAAAATATCCCTTTGGTGATGATGACAAACCGATAATGGAAACACAATATAAAAGGCTCAACATGAGTGGTTTTATGGTCGGATTATCGGCTTCTAGAGAACAGATTGTTAAATCATTTGAATACCCGGCAATAATCTTTCTTTTACTGACAGTATTATTGTCAATTGTATTATTTGTAAACAGAGCACAGAACTATTTCCTTGTTAACTCAAAACTTCTGCTAATTGTTTATGGTTTGCTTATTGCCGGGCTTGCTCTTGTTTATCTTAAACCTGACGTGAACAGCTATGTGCTGCCCAGCAGGTTAACCTTTGATACAAACCATTTCATAATAACAATTCTCGGATTATTTGCAGGAGCATTTACCTGGATCAGGATGAAAAAGGAAGATCCGTCGGGATCCCTTCTTAGCAAGCTTCAGGCACTGTTTTTAATTTTATCTGTCGTTTCCGGGTTACTGATGATGATAAAGTTTGACCTGATTTATCAGATTGTCAGGGTAGCATATACGATCTTTGATCTGTCAGTTGTATTAAGTGTTCTGATATCAATTATTTATTTAATCAATGATCAGTTCAATATATTAAAACCTGAGACTCGTAAATAAGTCATTAAAAATCTAACTTTTAAAAATATATATTATGAAACACTCTGTTGGTTTTATTGGTGGCGGAAGGGTAACAAAAATCCTTCTGCAGGGTTTTAAAAATAAGGATGTAAAATTCGAAAAGGTTGTTGTGACAGACACCAATCCTGAAGTTCAGGCAAATCTTAAAAAGCAATTTCCTGATATCGTTACTGCTGATGCCAAAAATGCAGCCAGCCAGGATATTGTTTTCATTGCACTGCATCCACCTATGGTTATGGATACCCTTGAGATGATAAAAAACGAAGTAAAAGCGGAGGCAACAGTTATTTCTCTTGCCCCAAAGATTAACCTGCCAAAGTTTTCAATGAAACTTGGTCATATTAAGAATCTGGCCAGGCTGATACCAAATGCAACATCATACATCAACGAAGGGTTCAATCCGGTGACCTTTGCATCTGGCTTTGATCCCAAACAAAAAAAGATCATACTCGAACTGCTAAAAAATCTGGGTAAGACATTTGAAGTCTCTGAGGAAAAACTTGAAAGCTATGCAATCATGTCTGCTATGCTTCCTACTTATTTCTGGTTCCAGTGGAGAGAACTTGCAGAGATTGGAGGCAAAATAGGTCTGACAAATGAGGAGAGCAAGAAATCAATTTATGAAACAATTATTGCCTCCCTTGACCTAATGTACAAGTCTGGCTTGTCTGCCACAGAAGTAATTGATTTAATCCCTGTTAAACCGATCGGAGAGCATGAGCCGCAGATAGTTGAAATCTATAAAACTAAGCTGCTTGGCTTGTTTGAAAAGATCAAACCTTGAATTTTATAATAGTTACGATAATTAATACAAATAATAAGTAACAAATAAAAAAAATACCATGAAGAAAGTTTTTCTTATTTCTTACGTAATGTTTCTCAGTTGGACTATTTGTTCAGCACAGGTCATAGAAACTATTCCCCTGCCTCCTGCACAGAAAACAGGGGGGATGCCAATTATGGAAGCTTTTCAGCTTCGTAAATCTCAGAGATCTTTCAGCTCAAAGGATATTACCCAGCAGGAATTATCCAATGTACTCTGGGCAGCGTATGGTATAAACCGACCAGAAGGATTGAGAACCGTTCCAGCAGCAAAAGAATGGTATGAATATGATATTTATATTATCAAAGCTGACGGTTGGTTTCTTTATGAACCTAAAAAACATGTCCTGCTTAAAATGGGGAATGAAGATCTTCGTGTTTATGGAGGCAATCAGGATTTTGTTAAAGCTGCACCAGTTATACTTGTTTATGTAGCCGATTTTAACAGGATGACCAACACTACTGACGAATTAAGAAAATTCTTTTCAGCAGTTGATGTCGGATACATTTCACAGAATGTTTACCTCTATTGTGCTTCTGAAGGACTTGCAACGATTATCCTTGGACAGGTAGATAAAGTGAAGGTCCGTGAAGTTTTAAAACTCAAACCAAATCAGCAAATTATTCTTTCTCAACCTGTGGCTTATCCGGGTCAATAGATGATAATTACTTTAATCCCTGGACAGCAAGGATTTCAAGATCAGTTTTTGCATAAATGCTTCTTGATTCAGCCTGGTGAGGCACAATAATGCTATAACCGGCACTTATTTCATCAAATTCTCCATCTACAGTAATTGTACCGTTTCCTGAGAGAATATAAAACAGGACATCGTTATCCATCTTGCAGGGAGGAATGGTATTACCTGCTTCCAAAATCATTACCTGTGCCTTCAGATGATCGGTGGTACAAAAAACTTCTTTATTCAATGACTTTTTCTCCATTCCATCAAGAATCTCCCTCAGGTTATATTTTTTCATATGCCTCAATTTATGGTTGTTTAACTTCAAAATCCTTATCCTTTAAATACCATTCCATTAAATAACCAATCAAAATGAAGATCGGTAAAGTTATCAGAGTGCGGAGTAGGGAGAACTTCAATCCCAGGAACCCGATCTCAAATGTTAACATCGGAATTTTAATTGTTGAAAAGGCACCCAGGTAGATGAATACATTTCGTATTGAACATCCTTTCTTCCAAAGAATATAAGCAAACGGGAATGCACCGTAAAGAGGCCCTGCCTGAAGTGTGGCGAGCAGGATGACAAGTCCTGTACCTTTCCATCCTGACTCCTGACCAATATGTTTTTGTATTCTTTCCCGGGGAACCCAGACATCAAATAATCCGATCAATATGAACATCAGCGGGAGGAACAGTATCATTTCCTTGAAAAACATCCAGAAATTAATCCCTATCTTCTCTCCTGCTGCGAAATCAAACAGATAGGATAACCCGATCAGGATCAGAAAAACAATGGGGAAAATATATTTCTGTATTTTCTTCATAGAAAGAATCCCATGATTAATCCGATAAATAATGCTGCAACGAGGCTTGCCAGATTTCTGATCACACTTACTTTCCACCCGAAAAATTTTACTTCAACAGGAAGCGTGAGAAATCCTGTCATCATGAGGGTTGTTATAAAAACAGCTATTACTGAATATGCAACACCGTTGTCAATCAGTATTCCGCAAAGAGGATATGCAATAAATCCTGGAATTAATGCGATTGATCCAATAAGTGCAGCGGTCACCCAACCTTTAATCCCGGATCCTTCGCCTATATATTTAATCAATGTTTCGTTTGGGATAAGAAATAGCGCAACACTGACCAGTACAAGCATTATTATCAGGACAGGTAGGAGTTTTAAAAACATAGTCATTCCCTTCCTGATCCCATTCCATGTTTTATAACGATTGGCTATTAGGGAAAAAATTAAGCATCCAGCCGTAAAAATGATGAGCAGTTTCACTACTGCCTTTATTAATTACTTAACTCCTTTCTGATTCAGAACTTTTATCAGTTCTTCTTCAGGAAAATATCCTACATGTCTGAAATACTCTACCCCGTTCTTGTCCAGGAAAACCTGAGTGGGAATTGCTTCAATACCATACTGTTTAGCAAATGGAGCACCTGCCTCTGTCCATACATCATGAAACACTACATTTACCTGAGTTGGATATTTCTCCCTTATTGATTTCATTATCGGCTGCATCTGCTGGCAGGGAATGCAACGCACTGAACCAAGTTCAATGAATGTCACTCTATAAGAGTTCTTCCCAGGTCCGGAATTGGGTTTATCTCCTGTTTTTGCAGACTGACCGGTACAATTTGTGTTAAGAATAATTGCTGTCAAGGTTAAAAAAAGAACCAAAGATTTTCTTAGTTTTTCCATTATGCCATGGTTTAATGTGTTCAATTATTTATAAAGTCCCAAAAATCAAACCTGCAATCGTTGAAAAAACTACTACAAGTATCACATATACTACAGTCTTTTGTGTTCCCATCACTTTTCTGATAACAAGCATGCTTGGCAATGAAAGAGAAGGACCGGCAAGAAGAAGGGCGAGTGCAGGTCCTTTCCCCATACCTGCAGCTAAAAGTCCCTGAACAATCGGAACCTCCGTCAGAGTGGCGAAATACATAAAAGCGCCAACTACTGATGCAAAGAAATTTGAAAAGACAGAATTTCCACCGACAAGAGCAGATATCCATTCATTTGGAATTACCCCGGCAATTGTCTTGCCATCATGGGTTGAGCCTAACAGGAATCCGGCGGCAACAACACCCAGGGCAAGCAACGGTATAATCAATTTTGCAAAGTCCCATGTTGCAATAGTCCATGCCTTGTTTTCTTCATTGTTTTTGTCTGAAAGAGTAATAAGACTTAGTGAAATGATGGCAATAAGCATTGGAATAAGCGGAACAAACTTCTGGTTATTAATAAAGTTAGAAGTTAACACAGCAGATAAAGCTGTGGCAATAACAGCAGCAAGAACCCATTGCCACTTGATTTTTAAAATTTTGATCAGCGAATATCCAAGCATCAGTCCAAAGAAGCCAGTGATATACCATTTATATGCCCAGATATAATACCATGTACTTGAAGTATCTCCTTCAGCAGGCTTTCCCCAATTGGCAAAAACAAGGATCAGTACAAGAGTAAAGAAGTGGAATGCTGTCTGCCACATCGGTCGTTTTTCAGGTGGTGCGGTAATATTCATCTGTTCCTCTTTTTTGGCTTTCTCTTCCTTGCGATAAATAAAAGCCATTGAAAGTCCGATTAAGACACTGAATGATACCGCACCTATTGTTCTTGCAACTCCCATCTCAAGGCCCAATATGCGGGCTGTCAGAATAATCGCCAGGATATTGATTGCAGGTCCCGAATAAAGGAATGCTATTGCGGGACCAAGCCCTGCACCACGTTTGTGAATACTTGAAAACAAGGGGAGTACCGTGCATGAACATACGGCCAGAATTGTACCTGAAACTGCAGCAACAGTGTATGCAACCCATTTTTTTGCCTGTGCACCGAAATATTTTAATACTGAAGCCTGGCTCACGAAGACTGAAATTACTCCAGCGATAAAAAATGCAGGCAGAAGGCATAAAATAAAATGTTCACGGGCATACCATTTTGCAAGATCCAGTGTCGCTGCTATAGCCGTATTAAAGCGGGCAGTTTCTATCGGAAGAAAGAAGGCAAATGCAAACCCTGCTGTGATCCATGCAAGTATTTTAAATTCTTTTTTGAGTTCCATCAGTTAATTTGAGAATTTGAAAATTTGAAAATGAGGTAACTTGAAAATGATAAATCCACAATCGTCAATCCGAAATCCGGAATAGCAAAAATGTTAAAAATATACCCGAATGATATAGTAAATCCCGACTACAATGAACAATACTGCAATGATGCGTCTGAACCAGAGTTCAAACGATTTGATTTTGTTATAAACATTCCCTATCCCTGAAACTGTATAAGCAAGTACCCAGGCAATAATAATTACCGGGATTCCTGTAGCTATTGCAAAAACAATTGGAAGGTAAAGTCCGGATGCACTGGCGACAGTAAGGGGGACAAGCATTCCGAAATAAAGAACACCGCTGTAAGGACAAAATGCAAGAGCAAATACCAAACCAAGCAGAACTGCATCAAGATAACCCCATTTCTTTTTATCCTGCATCCTGGATGTCAGCCTGTTAAACCCCGGAAACTTTATTTTGATTATATCAAGCATAAATAACCCGATTATGATCAGCATCGGTCCGACAATCTTTTCACCATATCTTTGAAAAAAACCGCCAAACTTCAACTGATCGGCTCCAAGGAAGATTATTAATGCAATTGCAGTATATGTGATAGCCCTGCCGAGGGTATAAAGCAGACCATTAATGAAAACCCTGTTACGATTTTCGATATCCCGGCTTATAAATCCCACAGCAGTGATATTTGTCGCCAGCGGGCATGGGCTTATTGCAGTCATTAAACCCAGCAGCAATGCCGTAAGCCACGGCATTGTGCTGTTTTCCAATAAATTTGTGAGAAATTCCATGCAGTTACCTGGTCAGCAACCCATCGACCTTTTCGTTAATTATCTCTTTGAATTTCTCTGGTTTGACTACTGCATACATGAATCCTTCGTTAGTGAGATTGACTTTCTGATCACCTTTAACTAACAGAAGAGTTTGACCTGATACTCCAAGCTTTTCAGCCAGGGGCTTGCTAGAAGCTTCCTCGAGGTTTATAGACTGGAATGTTATTAAACCTTGTTTCATCTGATTGGGATAAAGAATCTCCAGGTTTTCTTTGGCTTTAGCTTCAATTGTCCTGCATGTTGTACATCTTGCTGTAAAATGGAAGTAATAGGCCTCAATTTTATCAGAGTTGCTGGCAGATTCTTTAACTTCTTTTTTTGACGGCTGTGCTGTGCACGCAAAAAACGGAGTCAGTAATAACAATGTTATAAGTAATCTGAATGTTTTCATGGTATTTTAATTATTGATTTTTAATAGTATTTCTTTTACCTGTTTTACATTAGGGACCTGTCCGCTTAGGACCACTTTCTCATTAATTACAAGTACAGGAGTATGCATTACATGATACTCCATTATTTTAACGATGTCTTCGACTTTTTCTATTGTTGCATCTATACCTGATTCTGCAACTGCATCACGTGTCACTTTTTCAAGTGTTTTGCATTTAGAACATCCCGGCCCCAAGATTTTAATTTCCATGATTTTAATTTGAAAATTAATGAATTTGAAAATTTGAAAATGATTTAATAGGATTAATGGATTCAGATTTATTTATTTTTCAGTGAGATGGCACTATCGCATGAAAATTCCAAAGTCCCGCTGTCATTCAGGAAAGCCTCAAACATATCTCTGGCCTCATCCCAGTTCTTTCTGTTTATACAATACTTGATAAAGGGAGGATTGATCTCTCCCTGGATCAGTCCGGCATATTTAAGTTCTTTAAGGTGCTGTGAAAGAGTTGACCGTCCGACTGGCAGCTCTTCGACGAGGTTCCCGCTGTAACAACATGAATCCATTTTGGAAAGCTTCTGCAGAATATAGATCCTCACAGGATGACTGAGAGCCTTTGCCACTCCGGCTAGATGCAGAATGTCTGAAGAAAATTCCGGTTTGCCTGACATTATCTCTGATAATTTTATTTTTGTATTTCGCAAAATTACGAAATGAATTTATATATTCGCAAAGATTAAGATCATTATTATTGATTTTATCAGGAAATGAAAGACTGAAGTCCATAAGTGTTTGTATGTCACTAACCCCGGGCTTAAGCCCGGGATTGAACGATAGACAACAACATAGGACTTTAGTCCTGAGCTTTTGGGCCAAAGCCCAATAATTAAAGAGTTAGTCTGATAATCCGTTGGTTGAAACCAACGGTAATTTATATTCAGATGAGGATACTTATTATTTGCACAGGTAACAGTTGCCGGAGCCAGATGGCTCAGGGTTTTTTGCAATCATTCGACAAAAGATTGCAGGTCTTTTCGGCAGGAACGGAACCAGCTGTCCGTATAAACCCGACAGCTGTTAAAGTGATGAAAGAGGTTGGTATTGATATAAGTAAACATAAGCCTAAAAATATCGATCAATATGTAAATGTTGATTGGGAATATGTTATCACAGTTTGCGATGAGGCTAATGAAACCTGTCCGGTCTTCCCTGGAAAAGTAAGGCATCGCCAGCATCTGGGATTTGAGGATCCATCACTTATTAAAGGATCAGAAGATTTTATTCTGGGTGAATTCCGCAGAATAAGGGATGAGATTGAGGAAAAATTCTATAAGTTTTATAATACTGATTTGAAAATTAAATAATTTGATATTTATGAAAGATGCAAAAGAAATAGTAAAAGAGAAATATGGCAAAATTGCTGAACAAAACAGCGCTGAGAAATCTTCATGCTGCAGCTCTTCCTGCTGCGGACCACAGGTAGATTATACCGTGTTCAGTGAAAATTATGAAAGCAAGGAAGGATACAATCCTGATGCTGACCTGAATCTTGGCTGCGGTATTCCTACAGATTACGCCGGGTTAAAGAAAGGAGATTATGTACTTGACCTCGGTAGCGGTGCAGGCAACGATTGTTTTGTTGCCAGAGCAATAGTTGGAGAAAATGGTAAGGTAACTGGCCTTGACATGACGGAACAGATGATCAATAAAGCCAGGGAAAACTGTGCAAAGCTGAATTTCAATAATGTTGAATTTGTGCTTGGAGATATTGAAGCAATGCCATTTGATGATAAGTTGTTTGATGTTGTTATTTCCAACTGCGTTCTGAACCTTGTTCCGGATAAAACAAAAGCATTCAGGGAGATATTCAGAGTTTTAAAACCAGGGGGACACTTTTGCGTTTCAGATGTGGTTATTAAAGGCAGACTATCCGAAAAGATGAAGAAAGATGCTGAAATGTATGCAGGATGCGTTTCAGGGGCAAGTGAAATGAATGAGTACCTGAATATTGTTCAAAATTCAGGGTTCCTTTATGTGAAGGTACATAAGCAAAAAGAAATAAAACTCCCGGATTCTTTATTGTCGGATTACAATGATGCAAATGAATTAAATTCATATCATACCGGAGACAGAGGAATTTTCAGTATTACAGTCTCTGCTGTAAAGCCAGGATAATTTTCACATTTTCAAATTGAAAATTATGGGAACAACAAAACAACTTTCATTTTTTGACCGCTATCTAACATTGTGGATTTTTCTTGTAATGTTCGCAGGTGTAATAATTGGCTATTTTATACCGGGTATATCAGGATTCTGGAATTCTCTTAGTACAGGTACAACAAACATTCCTATTGCCATAGGTCTTATCCTAATGATGTATCCACCTCTTGCAAAAGTGAAGTATGAAAAACTGCCATTGGTTTTCAAAAATCTTAAACTATTAGGACTATCCCTCACGCAAAACTGGATTGTCGGGCCAATAGTTATGTTCTTACTGGCAATATTATTCCTCCATAATCATCCTGGTCTTATGATCGGTGTTATCCTGGTCGGACTTGCCAGGTGTATTGCTATGGTGCTTGTCTGGAACGATCTTGCAAAAGGTGATACAGAACTGGCTGCAGGGTTGGTAGCTTTCAATGCTCTGTTCCAGGTATTCCTTTATTCAGTTTATGCCTATATTTTTATTACACTTCTTCCTCCATTATTTGGACTCAGTGGTTCCGTTGTTAAAGTTTCGATATCCGAAATTGCAGTAACTGTTTTAATCTACCTTGGCATTCCATTTCTGGCCGGATTAATTACCAATACTATACTTCGGAAGGTATCTGGCGACGGATGGTACTATGGGAAGTTTATTCCAAAAATTTCCTGGTTAACTCCCATTGCCCTGCTATTCACAATCTTTGTAATGTTTTCATTGAAAGGAGAGAAGATCATTGAGTTGCCTCTTGATGTAGTGCGGGTCGCAATTCCCTATACAATTTATTTTGCGATAATGTTCTTTTCAACATTTTTTATCGCAAAATGGACAGGACAGGGTTATGAGAAATCTGCAACAATGGCTTTCACTGCCGGAAGTAACGATTTCGAACTGGCTATCGCAGTCGCAGTTGCTGTTTTCGGCATCAATTCCCAGGCTGCTTTTGCTACTGTCATCGGACCTCTTGTTGAAGTGCCGGTTCTGATATTGCTGGTTAATGTAGCTTTACATTTTAAAAAGAGACTTTTTCCGGCAGGTTAGTATCTGCCATACTCTTTTGATGCATTTATCATAACTTCAACTGTACCGGGAGCAACATCCGGCTGAAGAATATGAGACGGAGCAAGGAGATAGCCCCTGTTTTTACCAAGTATTTCAATCCTGTTTTTGATTTCGTTGCGGATCATCCAGTTGTCACCTGACGGAAGAAGCAATTGCTGATCGATCCCTCCGAAAAAGCAGATTTTTTCACCATACCTGTCCTTAAGCTCATGAGGATCTGAGCCTGAAACATTAGGCTGCACCGGATTATATACATCAACCCCGATTTCGGCAAAATCATCAATAAGGGGAGCAACTGCTCCATCAGAATGCATGATGATAATTATATCAGGATTCTCTTTCCGTAACCTGTCGATCATTCTTTTATGACGCGGCTTAAACCTTGTTCTCCAGTCATCGGGTGCGATCAGTGTTGATGTCTGACTTCCCAGGTCTTCACCGAACCAGATTGCATCTGCTCCTGCCTTTACCAGTTGAAGAGCCAGTCCGGTACTCCATTCCTCGATGCGATCACTTAGCGGCTCGATCCATGGTTCATCACAGAGCATTCCTGTCATATATTTCTCAAGCCCGGTCAGGTGCCAGGCCATTTCAAAAAGGGAGATCTCAACATCTCCGATTATGAAATATTCTTTCCCAAATTTATCTATGTCACGCTGTGCTTTTTCAAATCTCCCTTTGGCATAAGGATCGGGGAAGGAATAATCCTCAATATCTTTTACACTGACAGCATTTTCAAGAGGACACCTTACAACTTCCACATAAAGCCGGGTGGGTTTCATATGCATCCCGAATTCGTTTTTTGTGATATTGTCAGCTACCTTTTCCGGAATGAATCCGGAGGGAATTGTGCCTCCGACAACAACTGCATCGCTACCCATTTTTGTCCGGATATCATTGGCAGAAATCCTGTATGTCAGATCCTCATAATATGAAACAGAATAATCCGGCTCTATCTGCAGCTTCTTGCCAAATGATTCCGTAAGCTGCCTGCACAGGTCAAACTGAACAGGTACCCTGTCGGGATCCCCGTTCATTCTTC
>Ga0315275_10004298_pt1 | contig 13304 bp, 8 predicted proteins | sample YL17G03_0_MG_FD_205557 | JGI IMG/M metagenome (GOLD analysis project Ga0315275, IMG submission 205557) | Sediment microbial communities from Yellowstone Lake, YNP, Wyoming, USA - YL17G03_0 | ecosystem: Environmental > Aquatic > Freshwater > Lake > Sediment | place: USA: Wyoming | collected... | reverse complement strand
ACCGCGAGCGCTACCGGAAACTCGTCATCGCTTACGGGATGCCCATGGCTCTCTTGAAGATGAAAATCGATTACCGTTCGGGCGAGAGCGATGTCCTGGTCAGCGGCCCGGACTGGAAAACGGCCCCTTCGGCGGTCACCTACTCGAGCATCTACGGCGGCGAGGATTATGACGCGCGGCTCGAACAGCCGGGCTGGGACACGCCCGCGTTCGCGGATTCGTCGTGGAAAGCGGCGATCGTCGTGGACGGCCCGGGGGGGCGGCTCAAACCGGAGATCGACCATCCCCTCAAGGTCATGGAGGAAATCGCAGCCGCGGGAGTGACCCACCCGAAGCCCGGAATCACCGTCTTTGATTTCGGACAGAACGCCTCGGGCATCATCCGGGTCCGGCTGGCGGGGAATTCCGGCCAATCCGTCAAGATCACTCCGGGTGAACTTCTGGGGCCGGACGGCTTGGTGGATCAGCGGGCGTCGGGCGAGCCCTGCTTCTGGACATACTCGCTCAAGGGCGACGGCGAAGAGACGTGGTCGCCGCGCTTCACCTACTACGGGTTCCGCTATGCCCAGGTCGAAGGCGCTGGAAGCGGCAACGCCGGCGGGGCGCCGGAGATCCTCGACATCCGGCTTCTCCACACCCGTAACTCGGCGCCCCGGACCGGCGACTTCGAGTGCTCGAATGAGCTGTTCAACCGGATCTACCGGCTGATCCTCTGGGCGATCCGGAGCAACCTGGCCAGCGTGCTGACTGACTGCCCCCATCGGGAGAAGCTCGGCTGGCTCGAGCAGACCCACCTCATGGGCGCCTCCGTTCAATACAATTTCGACATCCACAATCTTTACAATAAGCTCGTGGACGACATGATCGAGGCCCAGCTCGAGAACGGCCTCGTCCCCGACATTGCGCCGGAATTCGTCCCCTTCGAAGGAGGGTTCCGTGATTCGGCCGAGTGGGGAAGCGCGAGCATCATCCTTCCCTGGTTGATCTACGAATGGTACGGCGACCGGAGCGCCATGGAGCGCGCCTATCCGATGATGACAAGGTACGCTACTTACCTCGGCGGCCGGGCGCGGGGCCATCTCCTGACCGAGGGCCTGGGGGACTGGTACGACCTGGGGCCGAAACCGCCGGGTTCTTCCCAGCTTACACCGCTCGGGCTCACCGCGACCGCGATCTACTACTACGACCTCAAGCTGCTTTCGCGCATGTCTGAGATCCTCGGCAGGCCCGAGGAGGCGCTGGAATACGAACAGCTCGCCGGCGCGGTCAAGACGGCCTTCAATAAGGAATACTTCCGCGGCGAGGGGGCTTCCTACGCGACCGGAAGCCAGACCTCCCTGGCCATGCCCCTGTGCGTGGGTCTCGTCGAGGTGAAGTACCGCCGCGCGGTTTTCCAGACCCTCGTCCGGAGCATCCTAGAGAGCGGCAACGCCCTGACAGCTGGCGACGTGGGTTTTCACTATCTCGTCAAGGCTCTCGAGGACGGCGGCGCGTCCGAGCTCATCTTCGAAATGAACAGCCGCTCCGATGCCCCTGGGTACGGCTACCAGCTCGCCAAGGGCGCGACCGCGCTCACCGAATCCTGGCCGGCCCGCGAGGATGTCTCGAACAATCATCTGATGCTCGGGCACATCATGGAGTGGCTGTATTCGGGGCTCGCCGGCATCCGCCAAGCCGAAGATTCCCAAGGGTTCCGGAAAATCATCATCGCGCCCAACCCCGTGGGCGATATCACCTGGACGAGGGCAAGATACCGGTCGGTCCGGGGCGACATCTCCTGCTCCTGGAAGCTCGAAGGGGGCGGGCTCTCCCTAGACCTAGAGATCCCCCCGGGCGCGCAGGCGAGAGTGCTCATCCCCGCGGCCCGGGACGCGCGCGTCTTCGAGGGCGGACGGCCGATAACGGACGAGACGGAAATCCATTCCCTGGGCTGGGAAGACGGACGGGTCACCCTGGATATCGGTTCGGGAAAATACCGGTTTACGACGGCTCGCTGACCGCTATTTCTTTTTCTTCCGGGGGGAGATTAGGAACTTGCCGCAGTTCTCACAGACAAAAATACCGTTGCTGCCCTCGATGGCCGAATTCATCTGGGTTGCGAGCCTCATGTTGCAGCTCTGGCAGGCGCCGTCGACGACCTCGGCCACGGCGTAGCCGTAGCGCTCCATCAGCTTGTCGAACCGGGTGAGCAGGTTTTCGTCGAGCTCCTCCCGGATCAGCTGATCGTGCGCCTGAAGCTCCCGGAGCTGCTCCTTGGGCGCCTTTTTCATCCTCAGCTCGATCTCCTGGAGCTTGTTGAGCAGGCTCGCCCGGCTGATGATCCGGTCCTCCTTGGGGAAGGCGAGGTCGATCTCCGAGATGACCTTCAGGAGAGCGGCCTTGTCCTTGGCCGCGAACAGGCGCCTGCGGTATTCCGGCTTGTGCAGGAACCGGGCCAGCCCCGAGAACAGGTGGTTGAACAGGCCGGGGAGAGCCGGGTTCCAGAGAACGAGGATGATCAGCCGGACCTTCTTTTTGTCGAGAGCCTTGAAATCGATGCCCTTCGCCGAGCGCCCGACGGCGACGGCGATCTTGCCGCCCGTGTCCACTCTGGCATGAGGCAGCGCGACGTGCTCTCCGATGGCCGTGGACTCCAGGCCCTCCCGGTCGATCAACCGGGTCAGGATGAGCTTTTTGTTGGTGATGACCTTTTCTTTGAGAAGGATATCCAGGAGCTCCTCGATGGCCTGGACCTTTTCCGTCGCCTCGAGGCTGAAGACAATCCTGGAGAGCGTCAGGAAATCAGCGAAGGAATGGCTTTGTTGAAAATTCGCCATAGAATTAATATTTATTCTAACACACTCCGCCCGAAAATCAAGGCGCACCCGGCGGCTAGGCGTGAAACGTCCGGATCTTGATGAGCGCATAAGCATTAAGCACGCCGGCGACGCCCACGGACTCGGAGGCGAGCTCGATGCCGAAGGCCGCGGCCTCTTCGGGGGCGGCCCCCGCGGCCAGCATGGCCGCGGCGCCGGCGCAGAAGATGTCGCCGCAGCCGGTCGTGTCGACGACGCGGCCCTGTTCACGGCAGCCGAGCCGCCGGGCGCCCATGGGGGTCAGGACCATCGCGCCGTCCTTCCCCATGGTGAGAAAGACCGACTTGACTCCCAGCCCGATCGCCGTCCGGCCGAACCCGAGGAGTTCCTCCCGGCCGGGAAGACCCTCCGGATCGCCCAGCATCGCGGCGACTTCCTTGACGTTGGCCTGGAGATAAGTCACGCCAGCCACCCAATCCGGCCATTCGAGGAGAGGACGGTAGTGGCGCGTCTCGCCCACCACCTGCGTCAGGGAGAGGGAATGAACGTCAAACCAGATCGGACAGGCCGCGGCGTCCACAATGCGGCGCCACGCGGCGAGCTCGATATCGAACCCGGAGTTGATGACGGAGATGAGCATCCGGAAGCCGGAGAGACCGTCGACGATCCGCTGAGCCTCGAGGGGCGGCACGTGCGACCTGAGGACCTCGACACGCTCGCCGCGGGCCGGGTAATGGAGGAAGACGCGGTTCCCGGGACCGGGTGCGACCCGCACGCCTTCCGTATGGCAGGTGGGCCAGTGCTCCGTGATGGCCCGGACCTCGGCTACATACTCCTCGCCGACATTGGCGAAAAGGGCGACTTCGAGGCCCAATCCGCAGAGCCCCGCGGCCTGATAGAGGATTCCGCCGACGCCCGAGTTTCCCTCTCCCCCCTCGTGGGTGATGACGTCGTACCCGATCGTCCCCATGACGGCGAACTGCGAGCGGGCGGTTACCGGTTTATCGGGCGTTCGACTCATGGGCGCTGCCACTATAAAAAACGCCGCCCAAAAAATCAAGAAACAAGGCCGCGGACGCTACCCCTGCCGGCGCCGGTATAACTTGTAGACGTCCAGCTCGTGCCGCAGCATGGTCTGCGCTTTCTTGCGGAGCTGCTCGACGATGTTCGGACCGATCAGGAAGATGTCTTCCTGGGCCATGGACGGCGCGACCTCGACGAGCGGGACCCGGCTCCCTTCGAGCAGGCTCGCGAGCTCGTTCGTGTTGTCGATCTCGTCCCGAGTGACGTTCTGGATCTCACGGAGCTTCTGGTCGCCCTCCAGGGGATAGATGTTCTCTTCCTTCGGGGGAGGCCCGTAATCCGTGCGGTCGAGGATGTCCTGGTACTGGATTGTGTTCCGGGCGTTCCTGTAAACGCAGCGCAGGACACGGAGCCGCAGCCCCAGCGTGTCCGCATAGTCCGTGTCGGCGAGCTTATCGCGCAGTGCGGCCAGGTCCTTGATCGCCGACTCCAGGCTGCCGATCGCCTGGTTGAGGAGGTTCGATGCGAGGAGCGAACCCGAGAAGCCATTGATCAGCTCAAAACCCTGGAGGTTCATCAGGTCGGCAGCTTCCTCCTCCGAATTGGCCTGGAACTGGAACTTCCTGTAGTAGTCTTTTTCATCGGGCTTGAGCTCCATAGGGAAAGGCACGAGCGGCCGGGTGAGCCAGCGCTGGTTGATGGTGCCGACGAGCAGGAACGGATCGCCGCCCGTCGAGCGCACGGCTCCCACGGCGCGGTCGATTTTCTCCCAGACGCCCATCATGGCCTCGGCGAGATCGGCCCCGGTGATCTTCTCCGCGGCGGCGTGGACGGCCGAAACGCGCCCCATCAGGCCGCGAAATGGTTTCCCCCGCGACTCCCCGAGCAGGGTGAAGAGCTCGGGCGAGCAGGGCTCGCAAAAAACGACATTGAGGTTGGCGCGCCCGTCACCGGCCGCGGCCTCGAGCTGGCCGGCAAAACGGAGCACCTGGGGAATCCCGATTACGGGGTTCGTCCAGGAATCGTAAAAGCTGTTGCCGACGGTGAGGAGCGGCGTCGCACCGTCCTTCGCCTTGCCGTTAATGGCCTGCCCCGGCCCGAGGGAGGGGATCACGGACGCGACCTCGGCCTGGGAGATGTATCCCGAGCCGTAATTGAAGTGGGCCTCGGCCTCGAAGCCCGCGTCGCGCGCGCCGTCCTGGACAACGGACAGGAACCCGACGACGCGGTCGGCATACGGCCGCTCCCGGCACCAGGCCGGCCCGTTCTGTCCCGGGTAGAGGCTTACGCTCCAGCAGATGCCGCTCCCCGAATCATTCGTCAGGAACGTGAAGAGCTCGACGGGCGCGACACGGCAGATCTCAGCGACGGCCCGGCGGTACATGGCCAGGACCCCGGGACGGTCGATGCACAGGGAGTAGTAGGCGTGCCGCGACCGGCGGGGATGCTCGCAGCGCGGGCCGCGCCAGTCCGGATGCGCCTGGAAGACGGCTTCCGGGAGATAGGCCGGCTCTTTCCCAGAGAAGGCCGCTTTGAGTCCGAGTTCCTTGAGGACAGCGCCCCGCCGGCGGATGATCTCCAGGTTCTGGCGCGCGTAGTCGGCCGGCAGGAATCCCTTGAGCTCGGGCGGGACGACGACTTTGAAGATCGTGGACATGAGCATGCCCCAGTTGGGATACGGGTCGTTCCGGTCGAGGTCCCACAGCCAGCGGCTCTTCGGCAGGTCGCTGATGTAAACGTGAGTCGCCCCGAGCGCCTTAGCCTCGCTGGCGAAGGCGCGGAATTCCTCGATCGATGCCGTGGGCGCGCTGAACAGGATTTTCCTTCCGGCGGGCGGCCGGCCGCTCGCCTGAGCCCCGGGCAGAAGCGTCGACAGGGAAATCCCCATGGCGATGACGCCCAAGGCGACAGGTCTCCAATTTTTATCGGGCATGCGATTCCTCCGCTTTGAGTCCCGGATTACTATAGTTAGCACTTCCCTTTCTGTGATCGTTTTCCTCGCAATGAAGGTCCTGTCACGGCGATCCCCCCTCAGTCCTCCATCCTTCCCTAAAAGAGCCAGTCGGTCCGGGCTGGCGGGGGGCCCCCACGCCGCGCCACCCTTCAGTTTGCTCATCGCCTCCACAGAAACGGAGATGCCTCCAGTTCAATATGATCCCGGCGTCTCTATTTTCTCCCGCCCTTTTCAGTTTTTGGCACGACTTCGACATATCCCATATTCTTGAGGACTTCAATGTAGCCCTGGACGGCTTTGACGGCGAGCGGGCCGTATTCCGCCGATACGGCGTTCCGGATGTCCAGGATGCTGCGCCGGCCGTCGATGAAGTTCCGCACCTCGAAGTCGGCGCGGCCGAGCTGGTAGACCTGGGGGGGCAGCTTCTTGCTTTCCAGCAGTTCCCTCATCTTCTGATGAAACTCGAACCCGTTGAAGTAACCTTTCATCCTGTCGGTCCGGACCGGGACGAGCCGGCGGGCGCTGACCTCGTCTTCGGTTAAGGCGGGCTTCTGAGGCTTCAGGTTGGCCTTGAGGCACCTGAGCCGGTAAACCTCCTCGACCTCCCGGAGAAATGACGGCCGGAAGGCGTCGAGCGCCGCCGTCCTGGACTTGATCAGACCCTCGAAAGCCGCGTCTCCTTTGGCAAAAAACCCGCATGTCAGGACGGCTTCTTTCTCCCTTTCAAGAGCCTGGCTGACGATGTTCAAGGCCTCCGTGCAAGCGTCGTGGAGTCCCTTGGCATCCGTGTCTGCGACCAGCTTTTCGGCCCGAAGCTTTTCCAGTCCCAGCCTGGCCAGGCCGCGTCCCGAAGTCTCCGCGATAATCTTGGGGGCGTCCTCCGGCCCGGCGTTTGCCAGGAAGGCCGCGGCCGCCGCGCCGATGACCACTACCCGCTTGAGCTGGGTGGCATCGGATTTATCGGGCGTGTCCCCGCTCGTGTGATACCACATGTCCGGCCAGCAGATGAACATCACCGCAGGGACGCGCACGCCGCCGTCGACGAACACGATGTGGTCGCTCCCTCCCGTGAAACGGGTGACGGCATAATAAAACGGGTCGCGGGTTCCCGTGGGCGACACGATGGGCACTCCGGGCTCGCTGTATTCCTCGCTCTCTTTCTGGGTCTCCCCCACCCACCTGACGATCGACTCCAGGACGTCGCCGAGATATGACGGGAGCGAGTCTGGCGATCTCTCCAGGTTGAAGAATGACCGGTTCTTGATCAGCGCCTCGCCCACCATGTCCTCGTTGATGTTGGCGAAAAACCGCTTGGCGACCGACGGGAATTTTTCGATGTAGGCGGCCGTCCCGGAGATCTCGGGAACGAATAGGAAGCGGATGGATCGCCGGAGCGGCGGGAGCTTCCCATCGTCGAGGAGCTTCCTGAGCGTCCGGGCCGTTTCGAGGATGGCGGCACAGCCGCTCGCATCGTCGTTGGCGCCCTGTTTGGCGAACCCCTCGAAGAGATGCGCCGTGAAGACAAGTTCCTCGTTCGGGAGGCTGTCTCCCGGCAGAAGCGCCGAGACCATCTGCTCTTTGTAGGGCACCTGGCGGGTCCTGCAGACCGCCCGGACCTCGAGGGGCGTTCCCCTCTCCAGGGCGTTCCGGAGCTCCTCGCCCTGCCGGGTCGAGACCATGAACCCGAAGGTCGGTTTTTCCTTTTCGGCGACCCGGATCGAACTCCACCCCACCTGGTCCGGGTCCCACTCGGGGTGGCTCGAAGAATACCCGATCAGGCCCCTGGCCCCGAACTTTTCGACAGCCAGCCGCCGGGCCATATCGGGCGCGCCGTTGACCAGGACGATCTTGTCCTTGACGTCCTTTCCCTGATAATCGGACTCCTGGTAGCCCGGCCCCACATAGACGAGCGCCGCCGTCGTGTCCGAGGTCACGCTGCCGGAACAGAGAGTCGCCGGGACCTCCTCGAGGTCGGCGAGCTTGCGAAGTTCGGGCTTGGTCAGCCACAGCTCGGCCATCTCGGCGTCCCAGGTCGTCGCCGACCGCGCGGGCAGGTCGATGATCTCGCTCTGCGCGATGCCGTATTCCTTGAACTTGCCCAGGATAAAGCCGGTCTCGAAATATTTGCCCATATATTCTTCGGGCAGCCGGTTCCGGTTGACCCCGGTGAGGATGATTTCGTTCTGGAGCGCCACGTCTCCCGATGCCTCGTCGATGACGGCCCGCAGGAGGCTCAGCGGCACGATCGTCTCGGGCCCAGTGGTGCGGATGATCTGAGCGAACACGAGCCCGAGGGAAACGGCCGCGATGCAGGCAAGCGCGAGAGTTTTTTTCATGACGGTCTCCTCGAATCCCCGAATTGTAACACTTTTTTTCTTCTTGGGTGTAATGGTTATTTTCTGATAAAATAGATATATACAGCGGAGGCCAAAATGAACGTCGAGACCTTGAAGACCATCGTGCTTGTCTTGCTCGGGCTTTCCGTAATCTGGCTCCTCCGGGTCCTGGTGAAGAAGGAGACCGATAATATCGTCCGGTCGCTTCTCGCCTGCGTCCTCCTGGGCGGCGCCTTTTTCTATCTCCAGAACACGAAGCTCGAGACCCTGCATTTCAGTGACATCCGGGAGCAGATCAAGAACATCTTTTTTCCCGAAAAAACGCCGAACTACATCTTTCATAAAGACGAGGGCAGTAACGCGAACGGCAGATACATCCGCTATTTCTTCGAGAGCCCCGGCCCGAAGCTTTCCCTGGATCTGGACCCCAGCGGGAAATACTTCAACATCAGGGATATCCATTCCATCAATCGCATCCTGGATTATCTGGGCCTGCCCGAAGTCAAGCGGCCGGTGCCCGAGCTCGTCTCGATCACCGGTTCGGCCAACGACATCAGCTTCTACCGCTGGGACGATTATGAGCTCGGGATCCTGACGGTCGAGCGGGCCATCTGCCAGGACCGGGACATGCTCGAATCCTACCAGTGCATCATTAACATCCTGGTTGCCAGAAGGTAGATCTCAGGCCACACCGGACCCGTCGGCGCCTCGCCGGATTCCCCGGATGAACACCGCCAGGACAAGGGCGAAATAGACCGCCGCGACGACCAGGAACGCCCAGGGTGCCCCTCCCTTGAGCCCATAGAGAGGGCCCTCGCCCGGGTCGGGAAGCGGCCGGGGGTCCCAGGGAAGCCGGAAGCGGTCACAGAGCCCTTTGACATAGAGAAGGTGGATGACGGGCACGCCGCGCGCGGCCATGGCGAAAATGACGCCCTGCCGCTCCGGCGGGGGAAGGCGGGGAAAGGAGGCGAGTCCCGGACTCAGCTTGAGGATTTCCGAGTCCGTTCCCAGGTTCGCGTATCCGCCGCCGATGTTGACAAAGGCCCGGATACCGGCGGCGCCCGCTGCCCGGTCGTAGAGGGCCAGCCGCCGGTTCACGTTCTGCGCGAGGTCCGGCTCTTGGAGAAATGGCAGACCGCTCGAGCCCGCTTCTTCGATGAGCATCTCCCGGCCCTGGGGGCTCATGTCCCTGCCGACGTCACCTTCCCCGCCGACAGAGAGCGCCAGCGTTTCGAAAGACAGCAGGCCCGACCGCCGCAGGCACTGCGCCAGCGACAGCCAGTCGAAACGCGGGTCGTTCGCCCCCCACTCGGAAGCGCCGAGCGAGCCGATGACGAGTGCCCGCACGCCCAGGCTCTCGGCGGCGCAGAGCACGGCCGCCGTCAGCGCCGGAAACGACCCCGAGGCGCCGACGGCGACCGCGTCTCCCCTCCCGACCCCGGCTCGATCGAGGAGGAAGACGGCCAGAGCCGCGAAGTCGGGATTGGTGGTTGTCCGCTTGGCCTCGAGGTTACCGAGCGAGGTGGTGATCGGCGAGGACCCGAGGCCGATGAGCCCCGTGAGGTTGAAATCGACAGCGGGGTCGATGGACAGGCCGCCGGCTTCCCGGCAGGCGCGGACCGCGGCTGTCGCCCGGGACATGAGGTCCGCAGCCCGGCGCATTTCCTCCTCGACGGCGGGCGGTTTCTCGACCGCGAGTCTCAGGATGAGAAAGGCAGCCAGGCTCAGCAGGCCGAGAGCGTAAACCGCGGCTTTCTTCATTTTTTCAGCCGGCCTACCGCCCCGTGAGTTTAAGGATGCCCCCCAGGAAATACGTAATCACGGCTACCGTGACGAGCGAGGCGAGAGTCGGCAGGAATTTTTGTCTTTCCAAGTTGTTCGCCAGGAGTCCGGGGATGACCATGCCCAGCGCGCGGGCCGGCGCCGCGGCCGGAAAAAGGTGGGGAACGGCCAGCCAGCAGGCCTGCGCCCCAAGGCCGCCGAGAAGTACCATCACCACGAACCGTCTCCGGCCGAACAGGATAAAATACCGGGAAGCGGCCCGAAAGATGAGGACGCTCAAGCCGGCGATGGCGACTGTCACCAGGGCGCGGACCGGCTGGTCGAGGGTGAGCGCCAGGAAGGCCGGGACGATGATGCCGCCGGGATAGACTCCCGTGAGCTCGGTGTAGAGAAGCGCGATGACGACGCCGATGAAGACCGTCTCAAAGGGCATGGGGCCTCCCGATTCTCTCCCAGTGTTCGACCAGTGACCGGCCCAGTCCGCCCATATTCCCCAGGCCGACGAGAACGGCCCCTTCCCCGTGACCCTGGGCGATCGCGGCCATGAGCGGCTCGACGGAGTTCCCCCCCAGCGGCCTGACCGCGGGCGGCGCGGCTGAGGGCCGCCGCCAGCGCCTGGCCCTCGTGTGGGCGCCGACAACGTAGAGCGCGGCAAACCCGGAGAAGTACCCGTTGTCCAGGGCATCGATCCACTGGAGGGTCCTGTCGCCGCGGTCCTTCCTCAGATTGATCACGCCCACAAGATCACGGGGTGTTTCCCGCTGCAGGCCGGCGAGGCGCCCCAGCGCCCGGCGGCTCGACTCGGGATCATTGGCCGCGAAGGCGCTGACCAGGGTCCACGACGCGGGGGGATCGCCCAGGACGGCGTCCCAGGCCCTGAGGCTTCCGAAATCCGGCCGGGCCCCGGCCATGCCCCGGAGCGCCGTCTCTCCGGGGACGCCGAGATGACCGGACACGGCCAGTGCCAGCGCGATATCTCCGTCAAACCCCGGCCCGGGAGCCGGCCTCGGCTCCGCATCAGCCTCCGGCGGCCGGCCGCTTTTCACCGTGATGAGCCGGGCGCCGGCTTCTCCCGCGGCCCGCTCAAACTCGGGACGATTCTCCTCTTCCAGGATAAAGACGGTTGCATCGGGTGGTATGGCGGCCGCCAGGCCCCGGGCGATTTCAGCCCTTGTCTTCCCCATCTCTTCGCGGTGGTCCACTCTGACGTTGGTGATGACCAGGATATGAGGGCGAATGAGGCGACGGGACTCGACCGCCAAGATGCCGGGCCGGACGCTCATCAGCTCTGAGACCAGGACCGGTACCCCGAGCGCGGCGGCCCGGCTCAAAATCCCCTTTTGCTCGAGGATGGTGGGCAGGCCCCGCCGGACGATCTCTTCCTCGGCTCCGTCCGGAAAAATGGCCGTCGCCTTCGACCCGGTCGTCTTGGCCATTACCGAGCGGCCGTCCGCGCGGAGCGCGGCGGCAATGAGGCGGGTGACGGTCGATTTGCCCCGGGTCCCGGCCACCGCAATCCGGAGCGGGATCCGGCCGGCCGCCCGCGCGACCGCCAGCCTCTCCAGGAAAAGAAAGACGGCCATCGCCGCCAGGCAGCCCGCGATCGTCAGAAGTTCTCGAATAGTCAGACTCCACGCCCGGGACTCCGCCCAGGGCGTTCAGTCCGGGAATGCATTATAACCTATTGTCTCCTCTTCCCTTCCAGAAAACTGTATCGGACCGGGATCACGATCGAGGTGCGGCCGTCTGCCATGGGTGCCATATCGGCGGCTTCAATAGCCGCATCGGTGCCGGCGACGCCCATGGCTATTCCCGCCGTAGGTCGGGCCAGAGCGGGGGCGTCATTGTTATCCTCCCTAAATCTCAACCTCTTCTTTTTTGCCTCCGAACCAACTATAGAGCACGGGGAGGAGGAGAAGCGTCAAAACCGTGGAAGTGATCAGTCCGCCGACAACCACGACTGCCAGCGGCCGCTGGATTTCCGATCCCGGCCCCTGCGCGAAGAGAAGCGGCGCCAGGCTGAAGATCGTAATCGTGGCCGTCATCAGCACCGGGCGCAAGCGGTTGAGGCAGCCCTCGATGATGGCCTCTCCGACCGTCCTCCCCTCCTCCTGAAGTTGTATTATGTACGAGAGGAGGACGATGCCGTTGAGAACGGCGATGCCGAAGAGGGCGATGAAGCCGACCGAGGCCGGAACGGAGAGATAGAGCCCTGAGATGTAGAGTGCCAGGACCCCGCCGATCAGGGCGAAGGGTAGGTCGAGGATGACCAGAAGCGAAACCCTGAGCGAGCCGAAGGTCACGAAAAGAAGGAGCAGGATGAGCCCGATCGTCGCCGGCAGGATGATCGCCAACCGCTGCATGGCCCTCTGTTGGCTTTCGAACTGTCCTCCCCAGTCGAGGAAATATCCTTTGGGCAGGCTGACGTCGCGCCCAATCTCCCGGCGGGCCTCGGCGACGAAACCGCCCAGGTCGCGGCCGGTGATATTGCACTCGACACCGATCCGTCGCTGGCCGGCCTCGCGGCTGATCTGGCTGGGTCCCTCGACCATGGCGATGTCCGCCACCTGGCTCAGGGGGATGCGGGCCCCGCCCGGCGTACGGACGAGAATGGCCCCGATCGTCTCGACGGAATTTCGCCGCGGCCCGGGGTAGCGGATCTGCAGGTCGAAATATTTATCCCCCTCGTAGATCTGGGTTACGGTCTTCCCCCCGACCGCCGCCTCCACGATGGATTGGACGTCCTCGACGTTGAGGCCGAGGCGGGCGATCCGGCCCCGGTCGGGTCGGACCGTGACATAGGGCTGTCCTGCGACCTTCTCGACGTTGATGTCGGTCGCGCCCCGAACCCGGCCGAGAGTTGCGGCAATTTCCTCGGCCTTGTTTTTGAGGACGTCCAGGTCCTCGCCAAAGAGCTTGATGATGAGCTGGGCCCGCGTGCCGGCCACGAGTTCGTCGATGCGGCAGGCGATCGGCTGGCTAAAGGAGATGGTCATCCCTGGAAAGTCTTCCACCGCCTCCCGCATGAGGTCGATGAGTTCCTCGCGGGTCCGGGCCGACGTCCACTCCTCCCTCGGCTTGAGCACGCCGACGAAGCCGGTCTTCTCCACCCCCCGGGCCTCGAGGGCGATGCCGGTCTGTCCCGTCTTGCCGATGATCGTCACGAGCTCGGGGAACTCCATGAGGCGGGCCTGGAATTTGCGGCTCATGGCCAGGGACTCATCGAGGGAGATCCCTGGCAAGAACTGGATGTCGGTGTCAAACGCGCCCTCGTCCATTGTGGGCATGAATTCCGTTCCGAGCCGGGGGATGACGGCCACCGTCCCGGCCAGAAGCGCGACAGAGGCCGCGACGAGCAATCCTTTGCATCTCAGGCCCCAGCGAAGGAGCGGCAGATAGACCTTTTTAGCCCCT
>Ga0315275_10004296_pt1 | contig 13306 bp, 11 predicted proteins | sample YL17G03_0_MG_FD_205557 | JGI IMG/M metagenome (GOLD analysis project Ga0315275, IMG submission 205557) | Sediment microbial communities from Yellowstone Lake, YNP, Wyoming, USA - YL17G03_0 | ecosystem: Environmental > Aquatic > Freshwater > Lake > Sediment | place: USA: Wyoming | collected... | reverse complement strand
CGTTCGGATCGAAGATCGGCGCGTTCCCGGCGGCCTTCGGCAGCGCGTCGCGCAGCTCGCCGAACAGCCTGATGTGCGTGTTCTCCCACTCGGCCAGCTCGAGGAAGAACTCTTTCATCGCGGTCTCAGCGACCTTCTTCGCGGCCGCTTCGTAGAACGCCTTGCCGTTCACTTCGATCTGCACGCCGATGTCGAAGATCTCACGGGCGTTGAAGTTCATCGACGTCCTCCTAGTATTCCGCGGGCAGCTTCTCGAGCTGCGCCCACGTGAAGACCGGGCCGTGGAGGCAGACGTACTGCGAGCCCACGTTGCACCGGCCGCACTTGCCGATCCCGCACTTCATCCGGTTCTCCAGGGACAGGACGATGTCCTCCTTGGCGAAACCGAGCTCGACGAGCACGGGGATCGTGAACTTTATCATGATCGGGGGTCCGCAGACGAGGGCGATGGCGTTCTCCGCGTCGGGCCCGATCTCCTTCACCACCACGGGCACCAGGCCCACCCTGCCGTTCCAGCCTTCCTTCGGACGGTCGATGGTGGTGGTGAACGCGATGTCCTTCGACGCCTCCCACTGCTGCAGGGCCGGCTTGTAGAGGAGCTCGCCGGGCTCGCGAACGCCGTAGACCGCCGTGATCGTGCCGAAGCGCGACCGGTTGGCGGGATCGAGCAGGTACGTGATGGCCGAGCGCAGCGTGGTGAAGGCAAAGCCGCCGCTTACGATCAGGATGTTCTTCCCCTCGAGGCGCTCCCAGGGGAAGGGGTGACCGAGCGGTCCGCGCACGCCCATCTTCGTGCCGGTGGGGGACGCGTGCAACTCGCTCGTCATCACGCCCATGCGCTTCACGGAGAACAGCAGGTGCCCTTTCTCCGTGGGCGAGGAGGCGATCCCGATCGGCGACTCGCCACGGCCGAACAGCGACAGCTCCGCGAACTGGCCGGGCAGGTAGTCGAAGGTCGCGAGGTCTTCCTCGCGGTCGAAGGTCAGCCGGAAGGTTTTGATGTCCCGCGCGTCGTTCTCGACCGTGACATCGGCGATGGTCACGGGCATGGGCAGGTACGGGTTCTTCATGCCAGGTCCTCGAGCGCGGCCAGCATCTCGCGGATGTCGAGGTTCACCGGGCAGGAGCGCACGCACCGGCCGCACCCCGAGCAGAACACGGCCTTCGCAGTCTCGGGCGCGTACGAGTACTTGTGCATCAGGCGCTGGCGCATGCGGGCGCGCTTGTGGCTGCGCGGGTTGTGGCCCGAGGCGTGGAGGGTGAACAGGGAGTACTGGCACGCGTCCCACGTCCGGACGCGCACGCCCCGGTCGCCGCGCGACTCGTCGGTGATGTCGAAGCAGTGGCAGGTGGGGCAGACGTACGTGCAGGCGCCGCAGCCGAGGCAGCTTCTGGTGATCGCGTCCCACGCGGGCGACTCGAAGCCCGCGTCCATCTTCGGCTTGACGCCCGAGAAGTCCAGCACCTTCATGCGCGACGCGGCTGCTTTCTCGCGGGCCTGGCGCGCGGAAGGCGCGTCGGCGGCCGCGGGCTTGAGCTGCCCGGCATGCTTCGCGAGAAACGAGGCGCCCTTCTCCGTGACGGGCTCGAGGAGGAGGTCTGCGGCCCCGGCCCCCATGCGGCTCGCGAGCACGTCCGCGCCTTCCGTGCCGTACGGGCTGCCGCCGACCGAGGTGCAGAAGCAGCTCGCGCAGGGCTCGTCGCACCCCATGGCCACGATCACCGCCGCCCTTCGGCGCTCGACGAAGTAGGGATCTTCCCGGCCGCCGCCACCGAATACCTCGTCCATCCAGGTCATTGCCCGGGCGTCGCAGGGTCGGGCGCCGAACACCACCAGGTTACCGTCCACGCCGGGCACCGCCTCGATCGCCGACTCCTTGTACGAGAGCAGCACCTCGCGCTGGGGGAAGAACACCGACTTCACCGAGAGGCGGGTGTTCGGAACGGTCGGCGCGATGGCCGTGGCCGAGGTCGCCTCGGCGAAGATCGTCCCGCCCGCAGGGTCGGCCTCGGGGACGAAGAGCTTCGCGGCTTTCGCGACGGATTCGACGAAGGCGGCCAGGCTGCGGGCCTCGAGCACCATCGGCTGCATGGCCTACCCCCCGTGCCCTTGGGCGCCCGGCTCGGTGATGAACTCCTGCGCGTCGTCCTCCTTGAACGTGACGAGCGGCGGCTTGCCGGTCGGGTCGAAGTCCGGCGTGAACCCGTACAGCGCACGCACGTCAGCGGCGATCTTCTTGGTCCAGGTCCTGAGGTCGATGCCCATGGGGCAGGCGCGGAGGCACGCGTCGCACTCCACGCACCGGCCCGCCTGGTGGAAGATGCGCACGATGTGGAAGATCGACACGTCCGTCTGCTCCGCGCCGACGCCGATCCACGCGGGGTTGTTCTGCTCGGCGAAGCACTCCTTGCAGTAGCAGGTCGGGCAGGCCTGGCGGCAGGCGTAGCAGCGGATGCAGCGCGACATCTCCGCGGAGAACCGGGCCCAGCGCTCGGCCGGCGGGAGCTTCTCGATGTCCTTCACCAGGCCGTCGCCGTTGTCGCCCGGCGTCCGGGCGGGTCCCTCCACCGTGACGTCCGCGCCCTGCGGGACGGGAAACTGGCAGCACCGGCAGGCATGCTGTACAACCGCCTCGCGCTCGAACCGGTGCTCCGCGCCGGCCGCGGTGCGCACCACGACGGCCTTCCCGTCGTCGGCGAACGAGGCGACCTCCGCGCCGCCGACGGCCTCGCGCACCGTGCGCTCGTCGACCATGCCCGTGCAGGGAACTCCGATCAGCACCAGGTTGCCGCGCGGGGCCTGCAGCTCCTTCACCAGGGCGACGATCGAGCGCAGGTCGCAGGCCTTGGCCACGAACGCGATGCGCGGAAGCGGCGTCTCCTGGCCCTTCTTCTGCGGCGGCCGCTGGAACAGGCCGGGCAGGAACACCGCGAGGTTGTTCGAGCAGGTGGAGTCCCACTCGAGGCGGTCGATGTCCCCGGCCCGGGCCGCGAACGACGGTCGGCACCGGTAGCCGTTGCTTCCGCGCTCGTAGCCGACGATCAGGCTCACCTTCCCCTCAGCCAGCAGCGGCCGTGCAGCAGCGCGGATCGCGTCGCGGATCGCGGCGCTCATGCGATCTCCTTGGACAACCGGCGCTGGGGCCCGAGCTTCTGCACGTCCTCGGACACCTGGCGCACGAGGTCGGAGAACCGGCCGCCCTCCGAGGCGGACACCCACGAGAACTGCACGCGCTTCTCCTCGATGCCGACGTAGGCGAGCAGGTCCTTGATCGTGTTGAACTTGCGCCGGGCCACGAGGTTGCCGCTCAGGTAGTGGCAGTCGCCGGGGTGGCAGCCCGACACCAGCACGCCGTCGGCACCGTTCTGCAGCGCCGCGAGGATGAACAGCGGGTTGATCCGTCCCGAGCACGGCACCCGCACCACGCGGATGTTCGGCGGGTACTGCAGGCGGCTGACCCCCGCGAGGTCCGCGCCCGCGTACGAGCACCAGTTGCAGAGGAACGCGACGATCTTCGGCTCGAAGGCTTCGCTCATCAGAATGTCACCACCGTCCTGAGCACGGCCATGATCTGCTCGTCCCGGAAACCCTTGAGGTCGATGGCGGAGCTGCGGCAGGTGGCCGCGCAGATGCCGCAGCCCTTGCACAGCGCGTCGTTCACCTTCGCCTTGTTCCTCGCCGGGTCGATCTCCACCGCGTGGTACGGGCAGACCTCCACGCAGGCGCCGCAGGCCTCGCACCGGCTCTCGCGCACGAACGAGGTCTTGCCCTCGGCCTCGATCGACTCCCTCGCGAGCACGGTCGCCGCCCGTGCCGCGGCGGCCTTCGCCTGCGTGATGGCCTCGGTCGTGTCCTTGGGGTAGTGCGCGGAACCGCACACGAACACGCCCTCGGTGGCGAAGTCCACGGGCCGCAGCTTGGCGTGCGCCTCGAGGAAGAAGCCGTTCGCGTTCAGCGGCACCTTGAAGAGCTGCGAGAGGTGCTCGTTGTCCGGGTTCGCGTCGACGCGCGCCGAGAGCACGAGCAGGTCCGCGGGAATGGCAAGGTCCGCGCCGAGGATCGGATCTCGAACCGTAACCGTCACACCCTCGCGGCCGTCCTTCCCCCGGGGCGCCACCGCGGGCTTGCGGTCCAGGTCGTAGCGGATGAACGCCACGCCCAGCTCCCGCGCGCGCTCGTACGCCTTCTCGCGGAACCCGTACGTGCGGATGTCGCGATAGATCACCAGGACGTTCGTCTCGGGAGACCGCTCTTTGATCCTTGTGGCCTGCTTGATGGCCGCGGCGCAGCAGGTCCGGCTGCAGTAGAGGTGGTCCGCGTCGCGCGAACCCACGCACTGGATGAACGCCACGGTCCCGGCGTGAACACCGGCCTTCGAGGCAATCCGCCGCTCCAGCTCGAGCAGCGTGACAACCGCAGGGTTCTGTCCGTACAGGTACTCCGCCGGCCGGCTCTCGCCCGCGCCCACGGCGAGCACCACGGCGCCGTGCTTCACCTTCGCGGGCTCGCGGGCCGGGCCGTGCTTCCCGTTCGAAGAGTTCGGCGCGATGGTGGTCTCGAAGTTGCCCACGAACCCTTCGACCTTCTCGAGGTGCGAATCGGCGAACACCGTCAGCTTCGGGTGCGCGCTCACGCGCTGCACCAGCCCGGCAACGTGCCCGGCGACCGGGTGCCCGGCGATGTTCCTCTCGATGCCCGCCGCCACGCCGCCGAGCCGCGGGGACTTCTCGACGAGGAACGTTTCGTAGCCCTGGTCGGCCAGGGTGAGCGCCGCGCTCATGCCCGCCGCCCCGCCGCCGACCACCAGCGCCGCCCGGGTCACGGGCAGGGTCTCTGCGTGCAGCGGCTCGGTCAACCGGGACTTGGCCACGGCCATGCGCACGAGGTCCTTGGACTTCTCCGTGGCCTCGCGCTTGAGGTCCATGTGCACCCACGAGCACTGGTCCCGGATGTTGGCCATCTCGAAGAGGTGCACGTTCAGGCCCTGCTCGCGGATGGTCTGCTGGAACAGCGGCTCGTGCGTGCGCGGCGAGCAGGAGGCCACCACCACCCGGTTCAGCCGGTGCTCGACGATCTTCGATTTGATGATGACCTGCGTGTCCGACGAGCAGGTGTAGAGGTTGTCCATCGCGAACACGACGAACGGCAGGGTCTTCGCGTACTCCCGCACCGCTGGCACGTCGACGTAGGCGCCGATGTTCTTGCCGCAGTGGCAGACGAACACGCCGACCCGCGGCACCTCGCCCGCGATGTTCGTCTCGGGCGGGAGGTCCACCTTCGTCACGAGGGTGCCGCGCCGCTCGGCGAGCAGGGTCATCGCTTCGGCCGCGGCGCTGGACGCCTCGACCACGGTCTCGGGGATGTCCTTGGGCTCGGAGAACGGGCCAGCGAGGAACACGCCCGGACGGCTCGAGGCCACGGGGTTGAACGCGGGGGAGGCGCCGAACCGGTTCGCGTCCAGGTCGATGCCGAACTTTGCGGCGAGGGCACGTGCCTCGACGGGCGGCTGGAGGCCGCTCGCGAGCACCACGAGGTCGAAGTCCTCGGTGCGGTAGGCGCCCGCATCGGCCCCGTCGTCCTCTGGCACGAAGCCCACGCGCAGGCTCTTCGACTCCAGCTCGTCGATGCGCGAGGGACGGCACCGGATGAACCGGATGCCCATCTCCTTCGCGCGCTCGTAGTAGGCGTCGAAGCCCTTGCCGTGGGCCCGGATGTCCATGTAGAAGAGCGTGCACTCGACGTCGTGCTCGTGCTCCCGGGCGATGATCGCCTCCTTCAGGGAGTACATACAGCACACCGACGAGCACCACTCGTGCGCCTCGTCGCGCGAGCCCACGCACTGCACGAACGCGATCCGCTTCGGCACCTTCCCGTCCGACGGCCGCACCACGTTGCCCATGCAGGGGCCGCTCGCGGACAAGAGGCGTTCGAACTGGAGGCTCGAGAGCACGTTCGGCGCCAGGCCGTAGGAGTACTCGGGCTTCTCGACGGGGTCGTAGAGGCAGAAGCCGGGCGCCAGGATGACCGCGCCGGTCTCGACCCGGACCACCTCGTCCTTCTGCTCGTAGTCGATGGCCTTCGGCGGGCAGACCTCGGCGCACGTGCCGCATGCCCCATTTTTAAATCGAACGCAATTTTCCCGGTCGATCACCGGCACGTTGGGCAGGGCCTGCGGGAACGGGATGTAGATCGTGGAGCGCGGCCGCATGCCCATGTCGAACTCGCTCGGCCGGGGCGCGAGCTTGTGCGGGAAGACCTTGTCCAGCCGCTTCGAGCCCGTGGGGCATACGAACGTGCAGGCCCCGCAGGTGATGCACGCCTCGCTCTTCCGCTCGTACGGCGTGTCGACGCGCATCTCGGCGCCGCGGCCCACGAAGTCGGCGGCGCCCACGCCCATGCGCTCGCGGCACACCCGCACGCACAGGCCGCATAGGATGCAGTCGTCCTTTTCGATCGGAAAACGGGGACTCTCGACCTTGTAGACTTTCGCGAGACGCTGCAGGGCCGGCACCTCGGGGCACCGGGCCAGCAGCAGCTCGATGGTCATCTTCCGGCTGCGCCGGACCCGGTCGCAGCTCGTCTCGACCACGAGGCCGTCGGCGGCCTCGTAGTTGCACGAGGTGACCAGCCGCTTGCGGCCATGCGCGCTGATCTCGACCAGGCACATCCGGCAGGCGCCGTAGGCCTCGACCGTGGGGTGGTCGCACAGGGTCGGGATGCCGATGCCCTTCGCCTTGGCTGCCTCGAGGATGGTCTGGCCGTGCTCGGCCTGCACCTCGCGGCCGTCGATGGTCATGGTGAGGGTCTTCGCGGCGGGCTCGCTCATGCCGGCACCTCGGCGTTCCGCGCCCGATCGATGGCGTCGAACCGGCACGCGTCGAAGCACGCTCCGCACTTGATGCACAGCTCCTGCCTGATCAGGTGCGGAAGCTTCCGCTCGCCTTCGACCGCGTTCACGGGGCACGCTTTCCGGCACGCCATGCAGCCATTGCACGTCTCGGGATTCACGACGTAACGGAACAGGCTCTTGCACACCCCCGAGGGGCAGAAGTGCTCGCGGATGTGCGTCTCGTACTCGCTCCGGAAGTACCTGATGGTCGAGAGCAGGGGGTTCGACGCGCTCTGGCCGAGCGCGCACAGCGAGGAATCGACCTGGTAGGCGCCGATCTCCTCGAGGGTGACGATGTCCTCCTCGCGGCCCTCCCCGTGGGTGATCCGCTCGAGGATGCCGAGCGCCTGCTTGATGCCCTCGCGGCACGGCACGCACTTCCCGCAGCTCTCGCCCTTGAGGAAGTGCAGGAAGTACCGGGCGGTGTCCACCATGCAGGTGTCCTCGTCCATGACGATCATGCCGCCCGAGCCCATCATGGAGCCGGCCTTCGTCAGCTCCTCGTAGTCCACGGGAAGGTCGAGCAGGCTCTCGGGGATGCAGCCGCCCGAAGGGCCGCCCGTCTGCACGGCCTTGAACCTCTTGCCCTTCGGCACCCCTCCGCCGATGGCGAAGATGATGTCGCGGAGGGCTATGCCCATGGGCACTTCCACCAGGCCCGTGTTGTTGATCTTGCCGACGAGCGAGAAGATCTTGGTGCCCTTGCTGCCGGCAGTTCCTATGCGCGAGAACCAGTCAGCGCCCCGGTTGACGATCAGGGGCACGGTCGCCCAGGTCTCGACGTTGTTGAGGTTGGTCGGCCGCTCGCGCAGGCCCCGGTCGGTGGCGTGCACGTACTTGGCCCGGGGACGGCCCACGCGCCCCTCGATGGACGCCATGAGCGCGGTGGACTCGCCGCACACGAAAGCGCCCGCGCCCCGCACCACCTTGATCGAGAAGGAATGGCCCGAGCCGAGTATGTCCTCGCCGAGAAGGCCGTGCTCCTCCGCCTGCGCGAGCGCGGTCTTCACGTGCTCCACGGCCAGCGGGTACTCGGTGCGAACGTAGAAGTACCCGTCGTGGCTGCCGATGGCCCAGCTGCCGATGATCATGCCCTCGATCACCGAGTGGGGATTGGCCTCGAGCACGGCCCGGTCCATGTAGGCTCCGGGGTCGCCCTCGTCAGCGTTGCAGATCAGGTAGCGTACGCCGTCGCTCGAGTGCGCCTTCGCCGCGCTCTCCCACTTGCGGCCCGCGGGGTAGCCCGCGCCGCCGCGGCCGCGCAGGCCGGACTTCTTCATCTCCTCGATCACCGCCGCCGGCGTCATGGAGGAGAGCACCTTCGCGAGCGCGGAGTATCCGCCCGCTGCGACGTAGTCCTCGAACCGGGTGGGCTCGATCGACTCGTTCGGCCCGAGCACCAGCCGCATCTGCTTCCGGTAGAACGGCACCTCGTCGATGGAGGCTGCCGCCTTCTTCGTCGCGGGGTCCGTGTAGAGCAGGCGCTCGATCACCTCGCCGCGCTGGATGGTCCGCTCGATGATCTCGGGGACGTCCTCGGGCTTCACGCGCTGGTAGAGGATACGCTGCGGGAGGATCACCACCATGGGCTCGATCTCGCAGAAGCCGAGGCAGCCCGCCAGGCGCAGGCCCACGGCCTCGCCGAGATCGCGCGCGGCGATCTCCCGCTTCAGCGCCTCGGCGACGCCGAGGCTGCCGCGGAGGATGCAGCAGGTCGAGTCCGCGGAGAGGATGATCTCGCGGTTCTTCGGCGGCCGTGCCGCGACAGCCTCCGCCCGGAAGCGCTCGAGGTCGGCGACGCTCGCGAGCCTCACGACGTGACTCCCGCTTCCGCGTACTGCTCGATCAGCCGGGGCACCCGGGCCGCGGTCATGCTGCCGTGGTACTCCCCGTCCACGGCCACGATCGGGCCGAGGGCGCAGGCGCCGAGGCAGTTGACCGTCTCCACGGTAAAGATGCCGTCCTTCGTGGTCGACCCCGCCGGGGTGTCGAGCCGGCGCTCCAGCTCGTCGAGGATGCGCTGCGCTCCGCGCACGTGGCAGGCCGTGCCCATGCAGACCTGCAGGATGTGCCGGCCGCGGGGCGCCAGGCTGAAGGCCTTGTAGAAGCTGGCCGCGCCGTAGACCTCGGCCCATGGCACTCCGAGGCGCGTGGCGATGCGGTGGAGCACCGGCTCGGGCAGCCAGTTGAACTCCTTCTGCGCATCTTGAAGAACCATGATCAGCCATTCCCGGCCGCCGCCGTAGGAGTCGATGATCTCGTCCACGCGGCGGGTCTCGCCCGAGCCCTCGTCGCCCACGGGGTCGGGCGTGGTGACGATCGTGCGCGTCGGGCACGCGGCCTGGCAGTTGCCGCAGCCGGTGCACTTGGCCGGGTCCACCGACCGGGCATGCTTGCGGATGTCGACCACGAAGCGTCCCGCCTCGCCCCCGAGCGCCTCGACCTCGGCGTAGGTGAGGGTCTGGATGTTTGGGTGCCGGGCGCACTCGACCAGCTTGGGCGAGACGATGCACATGGAGCAGTCGTTGGTGGGGAAGGTCTTGTCGAGCTGGGTCATGGCCCCGCCGATGGAGGGCTGCCGCTCCACCAGGTAGACCCTGTAGCCCGCGTTGGCGAGGTCGAGCGACGACTGGATGCCGGCGATGCCCGCGCCGACCACGAGCACGGAGCCGACGCGATCCGCCGGCGGTATGCCGGGGACCACCGCAGCCCCCCGGGCAGCGGGCGCCTTAGTCGCGGCGGCCCCGCCGGCGCCGGTCGTCCTCGCCGCGCCGGCTTTGGAGGTCTTCATTTCTTCGACGCCTCGGCCAGCGCCTTCTCGGCGCTCGCCCGGATCGACTCGGCCGTGGGCGTTCCCACGCCCAGCAGCAGGTTGATGCAGTCCTTCCGCAGCTCGTGCGCCGCGGTGCTGATGCGCTCGATCCGCTCCGTGAGGTCCGCGGGCGCGCAGCCTTCGGCCACGGCGATGTCGCGCAGCGCCATCATGATGTTCGAGAAGTCGACATCCTGTGGACAGTTGGCCGAGCAGATGGAGCAGCGCTGGCAGAGCCAGAGCACCTTCGACGACAGCAGCTCCTTCCGCATGCCGAGAAGGATCATGCGGATGATCCTCCGGGGATTGTAGTCGGTCTCGACCTGGAACACGGGGCAGCCCGCGGTGCACGTGCCGCACGCGAAGCACCGGCGGATGTGCGCGCCGCCCGGCTTCGCGGCCACCTCGTGCTTGAAGTTCGGATCCAGCCGTTCGATGGCGATGGTTTCCATCATGATGCTCCCTGGCTCGTCGCCGGCTCGGGCCGGGGGAGGAGCCCAGCGGCTTTCGCGATCTCGGGAACCTTCTCCTCCCACTCGATGGCCATCAGGTGGATGCCCGCCACCCCCTCGATCTCGCGCAGCTTCTCGATCTGCTCGACGCACATCCTGATGCCCTCGGCGGGCTTGTCCGCGGCCTTCTCGAGGCGCTCCAGCCAGTAGGCGGGCACCGTCAGGCCGGCCACGTTGTCGCGCATGTGCTTCGCCATGCCCATGGACTTGAGGGGGGTCACACCCGCGAGGATCTTCACCTGGTGGTGCAGGCCCCGGTTCCTGACCCGTTTCATGAACTCTACGAACCGGTCCATGTCGTAGATGCACTGGGTCTGGATGAAGTCCACGCCCGCGGACGCTTTCTTGGCCAGGCGCTGGTCGCGGAACTCGAACGGGTCGCCGAACGGGTTCTCCGCGCCGCCGATGAGGATGCGCGGCTCCACCACGGGCGCCTTCTTCGTGTTGCGGATCTCGTCGCCGCAGGCGAACGTCTTCTGGTCCCTCATGCCCGCGAGCATCGCGATCAGCTGGATCGAGTCCATGTCGTAGACGTTCTTGGACGTGGGGTGGTTCCCGAACACCTGGTGGTCGCCCGTGAGGCAGAGGATGTTGCGGATGCCGAGGGCGTAGGCGCCGAGAACGTCGCTCTGGATCGCGATGCGGTTCCGGTCGCGGCAGGTGATCTGGATCACCGGCTCGACCCCGCCCTGCAAGGCCAGGTATCCCGCGGCGATCGATGACATGCGCACGATGGCGGTCTGGTTGTCGGTGATGTTCGCCGCGTCGACGCTGCCGGCGAGGTGCTTCGCCTTGGTCGCTATGAGCGCAACGTCCGCGCTCTTGGGCGGGCCCAGCTCCGCGGTGACCGCGAAGGCGCCGGAGGCGAGCACGCGCTCGAGCCGGCTGCCGGACTTCAGGCTCTCGAGGCTCAGCGTGCTCACAGCTTCGCGTCCTCCCGCACGATCTTCCCGGGCCCGCCGTGGTGCCCCGTGCTCCAGTCCTTCAGCGGCTGCACCTTCTCGAGCCGGTCGGCGATGCCGAGGCGGGTCATCCGGTCGTAGATGAGCTGCCAGCCGCAGTCGATGGTCTTCGGGTCGACCTCGCACTTGCCGTCGGCCGAGCCGCCGCACGGCCCGTTCAGCAGGCTCTTCGAGCACCGGGTGACGGGGCACACCCCGCCGAAGTCGGCGATGACGCACGTCCCGCAGCCCGAGCAGCGTTCGGACCACACGCCCTGCTCGAGGGTGGTGCCGTAGAACTTCGTGTCGAGGCCGGGCAGGACCATGGCGTCGGGGAACACCTCGCCCGCGAACTGCGCGCCCACCCCGCAGGCCATCGACAGCACCGCGTCGGCTGCTTCGATTTTCTCCCGCACGACGTCGAAGAACTCGCGGTCGCACTGGCGCTCGATGGTTGCCTCGAGCACCTCGCGCTTCCGCCCCTTCTCGCGGTCGGCCAGGCGCAGCGTGGAGGCGAGGATCCCCACCTCCTTCTCGCCGCCGGCCATGCAGACGGTGACGCACGTGCCGCACCCGAGCACCAGCACCCGGTCGAACGGCTCGAGCAGCGCGGCGATCTCCGCGAACGGTTTCCGTGTTGCCGTGATCATGTCGTGGCTTCCTTGTCGAGCGACGCGGCGAAGTCCCGCGCGACGGCGAGCAGCCGGTGGGATTCGACCGACGAGACGAACTCCATCCGCACCCGGTCGGCGCGCACACCCGCCTCCGCGAGCGCGGCCCGGGCCGAGGCCACCCGGCGATCGGCGCGGTCGCTGCCGCGCACGTACTCGCAGTTCTCCTTCGGGCATCCGACCACCAGCACGCCCCGGCTGCCGGCTTCGAGCATGCGCAGCACCAGGCCGGTCTCGGTCTTGCCCGAGCAGGGCAGGCGAACCACGTCGATCCCCGCGAGCTCGGGAGCGCCGGCCACGTCGAGGTAGGCCTTCCAGGCGGAGTTCTCGCAGAGCAGGGCGGTGATCCGGGCCGGCGCGACGCGGGCGCTCATGCCTTCGCCTCCGCGGGCGCGGCCAGCCCCAGCACGATCGGGTCCGACCACGCGGGGAGCGTGATGGCCTTGTTCGGGCACTCGCCCGCGCAGATCCCGCACCGGCGGCACGCCTCGGCCCGGCAATCGGCCCGGCGATCGGCCGCGTCGATGCCCATGGCCTTGAACGGGCACGAGCGCACGCAGGTCAGGCACAGCACGCACTTGTCCCCGTCCACGATGGCGTGGGCGGTGTCGACGACGGCCGTTCGCGCTTCGAGGAGCGCGTGCGCCTCGAGCGCCGCGGCGCGGGCGTCGCGGAGCACCGAAGGCAGCCACGTCTCGCCGCGGCAGGCGCCGACCGCGAACACGCCCTGCCGGTTGGTTTCCGCGGGGAGCAGACGGCTGGAGTTGTCCTGGAACCGGGCGAGAGCGTCGAGATCGAGCCCGAGCACCCCCGCGAGGTGCGCGTCCGCGGGCGACCCGAGGCCCCACGGGCTGATCGCGACGAGGTCGCAGCAAAGCTCCACGTCCGCACCGGTGACGGAGTCGCGCGCCGCGATCGTGACCCCGCCCGCCACCCCATCGCCGGCCCGCCCGGCTCGGATCACGGGTGCGCCCGCGAACTTCACCACGGCCACGCCCGCCTCGCGGGCGTCGTCGTAGGCCTGGTTGAGGTCGAGCGCCGCGACCTTCGCGTCGCGCACGAGCAGCGTGACCGAGGCCCGGTACGCGCGCAGCGCCTCGACCGCGGCGCGGTATGCGGCATCGCAGGATGCCCTGCCCTCGTCGATCTCGAGGTCGAGCAGGATGGCGAGCGACTTCGGCAGCTCGCGCAGGCGGAGGCCGGCCAGGTGCGCGGACAGGCTCGGGAGGGGAATGACCTTCCCCGGCATGAACGGAAGCCTCGCGGTATCGGCCAGCCCGACGCCGGTCGCGACCACCACCGAGCCGAACGCGCGCTCTTCGACGCCCGCCGGGCCCTGGAGCCGGGCGGTGAACGAGCCCGGGAACCCGTCGAACCCCGCCAGCGTCGTGGACGGCACCGCATCGACGCCGGGCCCCGGCCCGGCGGGCACGGCGGACGACCGGTCGATCATGGTCACCGCGTGGCCGAGCCCCGCGAG
>Ga0315275_10004295_pt1 | contig 13309 bp, 14 predicted proteins | sample YL17G03_0_MG_FD_205557 | JGI IMG/M metagenome (GOLD analysis project Ga0315275, IMG submission 205557) | Sediment microbial communities from Yellowstone Lake, YNP, Wyoming, USA - YL17G03_0 | ecosystem: Environmental > Aquatic > Freshwater > Lake > Sediment | place: USA: Wyoming | collected... | reverse complement strand
GAGGCCGCCTCAGCAAAGACGGTGCTGTACAGCTGCCGATTGTAGAAGGCCGAGGAGTCGTGAGACTCCCTCTTCCCAGTACCGAACGACGACGTCGTGGTTCTCTTCATCCGGCTTCCTCTATCTCAGGCGGTCCGGGGCAGGGCGATTATAGTTCAGGCGCCCTCTACCCAGGCCTCAATCGCCGCCACGCAAATGCCGCCCAGTCCCCGACACCCATGCCTGGGCCGTAGAGTGTAAACGCGTTTACACTTTTCCCGCTCCCCTTCGGGCTGATCTCAGCCGCCCAGCCCCACTAACCTGGGGTCGGAATTGAAGGCCTGCGGCTGTTCCACCCGCACCCGCTTGAAATCCGCATGGGCAGGATTGAAGAGGTAGTTGCGCTCGATCGGGAGCACCGCACTTGGCACCTCCAACACCACGGAGCGCTGCGCCTCGATCCATTGGTCCCCAAGCTCGCGCAGCTCAAGAAGCGGCGGCGAGGAACGCCAGGCCCCCGGCAGCTGCTCCGCCCGCACCCGCTCGACCATCTCCGACTCGAATTCGCACCGGATCAGCACATACGCCGAGAGGACGGCACTCGACCCCAGGTGGACCAGCAGCTCAAGCACCGCCAGCGAGGCATGTTCAGCGGTGTACACCAGGGGGTAGCCGGGACCGTTCCAGCGCCCCCCGTACAGCCTGGCTCCCTCACCGCTCAAGGCCTCGCTGGCGAACTTCGCCTTCATCAGCCGCCAGGCTTCCAGCTTCACGCGAAGACGCCATGCTCCAGGCGGCCGATTAGGTCCTCGACCTCCCGGGCGCCGACTTCCGTGCGGGCGAACTCGATCGGCTTCCTCCCGCTCAAGGCCGCCGCCGGCGCACGCATCCAGCCCAGGGCAGCAGTCTCGTCGCCCTCGAACAGACTCACCGCGCTGTCGTAGATGCGAGAAGCGCGCAGCAGGCGCTCCGACTCATCCGGGTGCAACCGCCCCTCGCTCTTGCGCCGGGCAAGCGTCCTCGCCGAGATCGCCACCATGTCCGAGAGCTCCCGGCCGCTCACACCCATGTCTGCCAGCAGCCGCTCGAAGGCGCGATAGGGCAGGCCGCGCCGGATGGAGTCCACCAGCTGGACCGTATTCTCCGCCTTCAGCCCAATCCGCGAGGCATAGGGTAGCGCCTTCACGTCGTCCATGTGACCCTCCTCAAGCCCGCCCCTGCACGACCCACGTTTGCCATCTGGCGTCATTATACACGCCATATGGCTAGCAAGCAAGTCTATCCATGCGGCCGGCCGTGGACGGCATTGGATGTGACTTGGCGGGTAATGTTGCTGGCGTTGCGACGACGACTTTGCCGTTTGGATCGAATCCCACCCCATACGTTGCCCTCGCGGCTGAGAACCTGGAACCATATGTTTGCCGAAAGTGCGGCTCTCAGGCCAGGTCCGCGAATGAGTAGATGTCGGTGAGCCTAGGTCGACGGATTCAGCCGATAAAGGAGTGTCATATTGGAGGAGAATGGCCAGCGCGCTGGCCACCGTTCCATTGTATAATAGGGCCGGGAATTGAACCGGTTCAACCCGTGGGGACTGACCTCAGATGCCAACTATCCGCGACATTGCTCGGCGGGCCGGCGTGTCAGTTGGTACCGTCTCGAACTTCCTGAACAACCCGGACAGGGTCACTGACAAGACCAGAGAGGAGATCCGGAAGGCAATCGCGGAAGTCGGCTATCACCCCAGAGCAGCGGCCCGAAGCCTGAAGTCCAACCAAACCTATCGTATTGGCTTGGTACCCCTCATCTCCCCGGAAGAAAACCGTAGCCTCGAACCGAGCGACAATGCATTCCTGGAATTCCTCGCTGCCGTGAACACCACCGCGGCGGAGAATAGTTACGGTGTGCTGCTCCACGCAGCGACTTCACAGGCCGAGGAATTGTCCATCTACAAGCGGCTGGTAGGAGAGAGGCAGGTTGACGGCCTCATTCTGATGGGAACTCGGCAAGTGGATCCCAGGATCGACTTCTTGATTGAATGCAGGTTCCCATTCGTCTCATTTGGCCGCACCGGGAGGAGTGCAGAGCACGCCTATGTGGATGTCGATGGTGCCAAGGGAATGGCCGACGCTGTGGAGCACTTGCTCGAGCTGGGGCATCGGCGAATTGCCTACATCACGCCCCCCAACGGCCTGATGTGCGCATCGCACAGATGGGACGGCTTCTGTTCCGCCATGGCACAACCTGGCCTCTCCATTCATGAAGAGCTTGTCGTCGAGGGTGGGTTTACGGAGCAAGCAGGTCAGATTGCCATGCACTTGTTGCTCGACTTGCCCCACCCACCAACAGCCGTGATCACCGCAAATGATCTCTGCGCGTTCGGTGCAATGTGCGCTCTGCAATTGCGAGGGCTGGTGCCCGGGCTGGACCTCTCTGTTGTTGGGTTCGATGACATCCGTCTGGCATCGCACTGGCACCCGGCGCTGACCACGGTCTCCCAGCCCTTTCGCCGCCTTGGGTTCGTGGCAGCTCAGACCCTCATCGATGTTGTTGCCGGCAAGGAGGTAGATTCGCATGTTGTTCTGGAGCCAAGACTGGTCGTGCGTCAGTCGACGGGGTCGCCAAAGGGAGCCGATGAAGCATAGCGGTTCGCTCGGGCTGCATCTCCTTTTTTTTGGTGCGGAATTGAACCGGTTCAACCCGTTAGCCCAACCTACTTGGGAGGGCCTATTCCTGATCCGCGGATGTCCTGCAGCTTGGCTGAGAAAGGAGACGCGATGGCTGATTGAGTATGCTGAAGAAGTCCCCCACTAGCGTGCCTTCTGTCCCTCACATTGGAGGAGTGGAGATGAACAAGGCGGCTTTCTCGATCACCGGCGGTCTGGTTGCGTTCAGCATGCTACTGACGTTGGGTGCCTGCGGGCCGGCGCAAACCCCAACACCAGTCACTGTGCGGGAGACCGTCGAGGTCCTGGTGACCCCTACGGCCGGTCCTCAAGAGCCAGTCACCATCACCTTCTGGCACAGCTACAACGAGGTTTCCCCTGAGAACGACATGCTTGTCAACACCGTCATCCCGATGTTTGAGGAGCAACACCCCAACATCAGGATCGAGCCCCTGACAGTCCCGTGGGAGGAGTTCCTTCGCAAGTTGTCCACATCCATGGCGGGCGGGGTCGCCCCGGACGTGGCCAGGCTCGACATCATTTGGGTGCCACAGCTGGCCGACATGGGGGCGCTCACCGCGCTGGACGAGGCCATGCCCGATTTTGACCAGTACGCTAACGCTGTCTTCCCGGGCCCATTGGCCAGCAACTTCTGGAATGGGCACTACTATGGCCTGCCGATGGACACAAACACCAAGGTGTGGATCTACAACCAGCAGATGTACGACGCCGCCGGGATCGCCGGACCGCCTCACACCATGGATGACTTGGCAGGACAGTGCGCGGCTATCAAGGCAGTCAATCCCGACGCATACCTCTTTGCGGCCGATGGAACTTGGGCCTGGGTGATGCTGCCTTGGATTTGGAGCTTCGGCGGGGATATTACTGATCCCGACGTCACTCGAGCGACCGGCTACCTGAACGGTCCGAACACGGTCGCAGCCTACGAATTCTGGCTGGAGATGTACAATGACGGGTGCTTTGCACCGGTCGTTCTGGGCAGTGGTATTGACCCCTTCACCGGCCTTGCGCAGGGTCTCTACGCAAGCATAGACAATGGCCCATGGACATACCCCATCATACAGTCCCAATTCCCTGACATGGAGCCGCATGCGAGCTTGTTCCCGGCAGGCCCTGGTGGATCCATCGACGTCGTGGGTGGCGAAGACATCGTCCTGTTCCAGCAGTCCGACCACCCCGAGGAGGCCATGGAGTTCATCCGCTTCGTCCTGTCGCAGGAGTACCAATTGCAGATGGCTCAAGTGGGGCAACTCCCTGTCCGGCCGGACCTGATCCAGTCCGACTACATCGCGAACCACCCGTACTACGGCATCTTCCTGGAGCAGCTCAGGACTTCCAGGTCGCGTACGGCGCACCCCAGATGGCAAGAGATGGACGAGATCATCACGAACGCCGGGCAGCTGATCTTGCGCGGAGAGATGACGCCTCAGGAGGCGCTCGATTCCGCGGCCGCCCAGATCGATGCCATCCTGGCCGAGTAGGTAGTTTCGCTCCCTCAAGGTCGGGCCTGGATGGCCCGACCTTGAGTCTTCGTGGAGTCAGTAATGCGGCGCAGCGCCCTGCGGGATAGCCTGGTCGCCTATGCCTTCTTGCTGCCTGGCTTCCTCTTCCTGGCGGTCTGGGTCGTGTACCCCATGTTGAAAGCACTCCAGATCAGCTTCTATGACTGGAGCATATTGCCTGGCCAAGTCAGCAGGTTCGTGGGCCTCGGGAACTATGTCAGAGCGCTGCATGACCCGCTCTTCTGGCTGTCGCTCAAGAATACCGTTGCCTACGCCTTGGTCACGGTATCAGGGCAGTTGCTGCTCGGTCTGATCATTGCCTTGCTGCTGGACCGGGTTACCAAGGGACGCGTGTTCTTCCGCGCCGCCTACTACCTACCAGTAGTGACATCTTGGGTGGTTGTGTCACTGCTCTTCAAGTACCTGTTCAATTCGAGCCCGTCGGGTTTCGTGAACTATTTGCTTGTGGACGTCCTGCACGTGATGTCTGCCTATGTTCCGTGGTTGAGCGAGCCCGAGACAGCCTTTGTAGCCATCTACAGTCTGGGTATCTGGAAGGGGGTCGGCTGGACCATGGTCATCTTCTTGGCGGCGCTTGACACGATCCCGACGGAATTCTACGACGCCGCCTCAATCGACGGGGCGGGGAGGTGGCAGATTATCCGCCTCATTGTATTGCCACTGCTCATTCCAACCGTGGTGATAGTTCTCATCATGCTCACCTTCGGGGCATTCCAAGCGTATGTTCAGGTAGCTCTTATCACGCAGGGTGGGCCGTTGCATCGCACAGAGGTGCTCTTGAGCTACATGTATACTCGGGCCTTCAGGGATCTGGACTTCGGCTACGCAGCAGCCCTTTCGTATGTGCTGATCTGCCTTGTCTTCATCCTCGGCCGCCTGCAGCTGCGAATGCTGAGGTCAGAACCCGTGTATTGAGAGCCCCTGCTTCGCGGTTGCCGCTGAAGGAGACCGACGTTGAGCTATTTGGCCCGGAGACTCCTGACCAACGCCTCACTCTACACGTTGCTGATTCTCGGCGTAGTCATCACAGTGCTGCCCTTCCTGTACATGATTTCCACCTCGCTAAAAGGGCCGGTCTATGTCTTTGAGTATCCGCCGCGGTTCATCCCCGCCGAGCCGTCCTTCGACAATTTCGTTGCCGCCTGGACATCGCATCGGTTCGACCGCTACTTCGTCAACAGCCTGCTCGTCACAGCCAGTACAACACTTCTCGTGGTCCTGTTCTCGTCGATGATGGCGTTTGCATTCGCCCGGTTCCGCTTTGTACTCGGACGCGCACTGTACTCCAGTATCATGATCTTCATGATGATGCCCGCCATGACCCTCATCGTCCCTCAGTTCATGCTCGCCAGCAGGTTGAACCTTCTCGACAGTCTGCCCGGCTTGGTCGTGGTCTATGTTGCGCAGAATCTCCCCCTTAACACCTTCTTGCTGAAGGGCTTCTTCGAGCAAGTTCCACGAGAACTGGAGGAAGCGGCAAGGATCGATGGGGCTTCCTCCTGGGCCGTTTATTGGCGGATTATGTTGCCGCTCTCCAAACCCGCACTGGCCACAGCCGCCATCTTCTCATCCCTGGGTGCATGGGATGAGTACGTTTGGGCCCTCACCATTCTGAACAATGCTAACAGGTGGACATTGCCCGTGGGCATCGCATCCTTTCACGGGGTCTTCTACTCGGACTGGGGATTGATCTTTGCTGCTTCACTGATAGCCATAGTGCCAATCATCACCCTCTTCATCATCCTGCAAAGATACTTCATCAGGGGGGTGTTGACGGGTGCAATCAAGGGATAGGTGCATGCGGTCCGGCTTGCGCGACTACAGCATTTCCATCATCCTGAAGTACCAGCACCCAAGCGGCGCCTACGTAGCATGTCCGCGCTTCCCACCTTATGAATATAGCTGGTTTCGCGACGGGGCCTTCATCGCCTATGCCATGGATTCGGTCGGCGAGCATGAGAGCGCCCGACTTTTCCACGATTGGGCGAGCCGGACGGTGCTTCGGTATGGGTCGAAGATGACGCGTTGCGTCGAGAGAACCGGGCAGGGGGTTCCGCCCTTGAACACGGAGCACTTCCACGCCCGTTTCACTCCGGAGGGATACGAGACCGAGGGAACATGGGGGAATCACCAGCTTGATGGCCTGGGCACCTGGCTGTGGGCAATATGCCAGCACGCTAAGATGGTGGGAGCGACGCCTCTGCCCGGGCCATGGCGAAACGCCGTGGACTTGGTGAGGGATTACCTCGCTGCACTCTGGTCCTTGCCATGCAATGACTGCTGGGAAGAACAAGAAGACCGAATCCATACATACACTCTGGCCGCCATCTACGGAGGCCTCCGTGAGGTGGCTGCTATCTGTGACGACCACCTAGCCTCTGCTACTGCTGAGGCCGTTCGATTGTTCCTCCTTGACAATGCGGTGATGGACGGGAGGCTGGTGAAGTCTCTCGGAAGTTCAGAGGTCGACGCGAGTCTGCTGGGCGTGGCAGTCCCTTTCGGTGCAATCGACGCCAAAGACCCAGTGATGCAGCGAACAGTGGAGTGGATCGAGAGGGATCTCCGTTCGGGCCCCGGTGGCCTGCACCGCTATCGGAAGGACACCTACTATGGTGGAGGGGAGTGGATCCTGTTGACAGCATGGCTGGGCTGGTACTATGCCGAGACAGGTCAAGTGCAGAAATCGGAGGCGATTCTGGACTGGGTGGAAGCTCAGACCACGGCCCAAGGCGACCTGCCAGAACAAATCCCGGCAAACCTGAACGAGCCTCCCTACTATGTAACCTGGCTGCGGCGGTGGGGGGCCATTGCCAGCCCCCTGTTATGGTCGCATGCCAAGTACCTGATCCTTCGCGAGGCACTACAGTCCTAGCTCGAGGGCGAGCCATGCAAGGGGTGTGAGCTATCATGGATGCCAGCAGTCCTTTCGCCGCGCCAGATTGGGTGACCGACGCCATCTTCTACCAGGTCTTCCCAGACCGCTTCTGCAACGGTGATCCCTCAAACGACCCACCTGGCGTAGAGCCATGGGGCAATCCCCCATCCCGGGAGAACTTCTTCGGGGGGGATCTGCAGGGCGTTCTTCGGAAACTGGACCATCTGCAGGATCTCGGCGTCAACGCACTGTACCTGAACCCGATCTTCCGAGCACACACTAACCACAAGTACGACACGTGCGACTACCTCGAGGTGGACCCTGCGTTCGGAAGCAATGACCTGCTGAGAGAACTCGCCCGTGAGGTACATAGACGCGACATGAGGATCATTCTGGATGGAGTGTTTAATCATTGCGGCGATGGATTCTGGGCATTCGAGGACGTGAAGGCCAAGGGGCCAGCGTCCCGATATGCCGATTGGTTCATCGTTCGGTCCTACCCGATTACTGCGAACCCCCTTTCGTATTGCACATGCGGCGGTGCATCATACCTACCGAAGCTGAACCTCGGTCATCACGAGACGAGGGAATACGTCCTCAAAGTGGCGACCCACTGGCTAGAGGAAACAGAGATCGATGGCTGGCGGTTGGATTGCGCGTCCAGGATCCCATTGGATTTCTGGCGGGAGTTCCGCGCTGCTGTGAAGGCCGTGAATCCCCAGGCCTATCTGGTCGGTGAGATCTGGCGTGATGCCACCCCCTGGATCCGGGGTGATACCTTCGATGGGACTACGAACTATCGCCTTCGAGAGTTGATCTCAGGCTATTGTGCCGCTGACATCCTCGACGCCGAAGACTTCGCTTTCGAAGTGGACTCCCTGCGCGACGGTCATGGCGACGCTGCCCCATTCATGCTCAATCTGCTGGGTAACCACGACACATCGCGCATCCTCACGGCTTTCAAAGGTGAGGTGGATCGCGTGCTGATTGCCGTGGCATTCCTCATGACTACTGTCGGAGCGCCGCTCATCTACTACGGCGATGAGGTCGGGCTGTGTGGGGAAACGGACCCAGATTGCCGGAGGACAATGAAATGGGACCAGACGTCGTGGGACCATCGTATCCATGAAGTCTACCGCGAGCTGATAGGCTTGCGTCGTGAGCATACGGCCCTCAGGCGCGGTCACTTCGAGTCCCTGATGACTTTCGATAGAGTCTACGCATACCGGCGAGTAGACGAGTCGGATGAGATTGTAGTGGTCTTGAATCCTGGTTCAGCGGTCAAGGATCTGCGAGTTCCGACGACCAGCAGAACTGAGGCCTGGCGCGACTTGTCCGGAAAACGGCGCTATGACGGGACCAGTGGAGCGATTCTCGTTGACTGCATGCTCCCCCTCAGCTACCTCGTGTTGCTGCCTGATAGGGATGCGCTCTAGTCCGCCCTTGTGGCCCGCTCTCGCATGCCGGACTGGAGCTGCTCCTTGCGGACAGGGACGGTCAATTCTGGCGCCTACCTGCTGCCGCTATCAAGTTCATCGGTCTTTCGAGGTACTACGCTCCGTCCCAGCCCTTCTGGAGGAATGTGATCTCCGCGTTCGTCTGGCTCCGCCCATTCTCCACAGGCCATGCAGGATGAATGCCCTCTCGGCGTTGCCCATCATGACCTTGGCCTTGGCCGGGTGGGTGAGAAGGGGGATGCAGCCGGCCGGGGGCAGGTAGCTCCAGAGGGGGGCGGGAGTGAGGTTCTCCGGGGTGATCCGGCTAAGCGGGCGGCGTTTCTATTCCACCCGGGCGTGGAGGGTGACCCGGATGGCCGAGATGCCCCACGTCTGGGGCGTCAGTCTCAGCCGGTAGATCCCGTCCTGGGCGGCCGTGAAAGGGACCACCCTGCGATAGAAGCAGCTCTCCGCGGCCATGCAGCCCGTCAGGGGCTCGGCTGAGCTCAGTTCGGCCACCACGCTGCCGGAGGGATCAAGAAGCTGCACATCCAGGGCGATATCCGGGAAACCCTCGCCCGGGTGCATGCTCGGCTCGATCCACAGGTAGCGGAGCTCAGGGCTGCCCGCCAGGCTGACTTGGGCGGTACGGACTTCCCCCGGCGGCAGCATGCCCGGCAGCAGGGCGCCGGTTCCCCCGACCTCGTTGCAGAACGTTCGGCAGGTGGCTGTCCCTGCCAGGGAGCCAAAGCCCCCGACCATCGGATTGAGGTGAGCTTCCCGGCTGGCAAACCAGAACACGCCGCCCAGCATCGCCAGGCAGATGATCAGCGTGGAACCACCCACGACGGCCCATTGTTTGCGTGTGCTCCAACGCGCCGCCATTGGTGGCTTGGGCGCCAGCGAGGCTGGATCGAAGTGGGGATCCGGCAAGAGGTGCGGGAACCGCCGCGCCAGCCAGGTGAGCAGAATGCCGTCGTAGATTATCACCGGCAGGGTAATCCCGACGGCCACCAGGTAGGTGATGAACGAAATGTCGGGCGAGGGCAGGTGGAGGGTCTGCGTCAGAAACTGGCCGAGGCCCGCTGCAAGGGCCCAATGGATTCCTGCAATCTCGGGCAGTGGACTGGTCATGGCGGCGTAGGTTCGGGAGGCGATGAGGAGATAGACGACCATCCCGGCGAAGGGCGGGAACTGCATGGGAAGGAAGAGGATTCCGATTGTGGTGGCCGTGGCTACACTTGCCAACGCCAACAGGATCACAACCGGCGCCGAGAAGTGGCCCCACAGAATGACACAGGCCCCAACCGACTCGAGGGCCAGAATCGGATTGATGAGCTTCGCCCCGCGGCGGTCCAGCCGAGCGAAGAGGTTGTTGGCGGCCTCCGGGCTGAGGGGACCTCTCCTGGCGAACAGCTGGGGGTAGGACTTGCCGAAGTGGCGCAGGACAAAGGTGAGTGCCGTGCCGGCCGAGAGGAGGATCGTGAGGGCCAGGCCGGCATCGTGAAGAAAGGAGAGGAAGGTCCCAGAGAGCGGCGCGAAGTGGAGGCGCAGGCCGAGGAGCGTGGTGTTGATCTCAGGGGTAGACCAATCGACGTGGAGGAGGGGGTTGTCTGCCCCGCCGACGGACCAGGCGATTGCCCGGTCGGCGAATTGTGCCCAGAGAATCTGCCCGAGGGCGGGCACGACCCCTACCACAGAGAACATCATCGTCGCCACGCCTGCGGTCATGGCAGTTTCAACGGTTCGGGCCGAGGGAAGGTAGCCGGACAGGATCATGGCCCCTGCCAGCCACCCGTAGTAGATCAGCTGGAGGACCGCGAGGCCGACAGCCCGCTCGAGCAGGCTGAGGAGCCGCAGGAACCAGCTCGGCTTCTTGGTGGGCGTCTGATCTGCCATGGATCTCCGAGGGCATCCTGACTTGGCGGCGCACCCCAAGGGAGGGGCGCGACCGATGGTGGAGCGGACCACATGATAGGGCTGATGCCCGGTTGAGTGCAAGAAGAGCACCACACCCGGGTCTCGGCCTCCCCGCTTCCGTGGAAACGACCCCCGCATACGACGTCGACGTCAGGCCCGGCGCGCTCCTGATCCGGAGCAGCCGCGAGTGCGCGTGCGGATGCGGGACCGTGTTCGTGCCCGGCCACTAGCAGCATCCCTACCTCCCTGCGCACCGAAAGCATCGCCGGCGGGCGACCTTCGCGCGGGCTAGCAGTGCCCCTAGGTTGTCAACTCCCCCGTTTGGGGAATAGAGACGTACGGCCGGATTGCGGCCCGAAGCTCGTGGGTGGTGAACGGCTTGGGCAGGAAGGCGTCGGCTCCGGCCTCAAGCGCAGCCGCCTGCTCGTCGGGCATCACGCGTGCACTGGCCACGACGATCGGTGTCTCTGCTGATCCAGGCCGGCTCCTGATCCATCGGATCAGGCTGAGGCCATCGATCTCCGGCATCATGACGTCGACGATCATGAGGCTCGGGCTGTCCGCCTCGATCGTCCTCATGGCATCTGCCGCGGAGTGGGCGATGGACACGTTCAAGCCATAGGACGCGAGTATCTCCTGCAAGACAGCTACGTATCCCTCTTCGTCGTCGATCACGAGAACAGTGGCTTGAGACATCTCGCCCCCTTCTTGCCGGGGTCCATTAGGATGACTCCATGATACCCGCCTCAATTGCCGTCCACGACCTTACAGCTACCTTGCAGTTTCCGGAATGAGATCGCCCCCAACCGGAGGGGGGCCGGCCGGGGGCGTGCCCCGGAGAACCGAGGCAAGGCTATTCTACCGCGGACTCAAGCCGCGGTTGATCCGCCGTCCGCGTAGTGCCCGTGCGGTTTCTGGAAGGGTTCCCCATTCACATCGTTCCATTCCTGACGTGACGACCCAGCTAGGTGGAAAGGGCGGGCTGGGCGTTCGGGGATGCTTGTCCTGCCCGCCGGCCGGGCGTAGAGTGGGAGATGCGTTGCCCGCTTCCGGCGGGCAGCATAGCTGTAGGCCGTTGTGCGGCGCCACGCTGGCCCAAGACCTTGGATGCCCTGTCTGGTGTTCGCGGCGGGGCTTCTCTGCTTGTCGACCGAAGTGAATGCGCAGAGGGTGGGGGGACTGGCAGTTGGGCCGAGAGTGTCCTGAGATGTCCAGGTCGTGGGGGCGTGGGTGTCGTGGATGCATCGTGCAGGCAATTCGAGCACCCTCCCGTATTCCTCGGGTGAGTGGGGCTTACCAAGCACTGGGGACGGCTCCGGCTAGTCACCGGTCCCGGGAATCCGTCCAACGCCCCTCATCGACGGGAGCTGCGCCCGTGAGACTATGTCGACAATGGTAGCCGCTTTCAAGCGCTCGCAGACCCTATGCCCGCCAAACCCTCACAAGCTCAAGCAGTTTGTAGCGGAAATCAGCAGGTCTCTTCCTGTTTGCTGTCACACGACTTACTCAGGAGGCGACGGTGGGATTTGAACCAACGCATGATGGTTTTGCAGGACCCGGCGGGCGGCCGAAGGACCCTTGCTCGCCTTTCGCCGGATTCCGTATAAGGGTCTCGGTCTAGCGTGATGCCTGGCCGGCCTAAGACCCTTGACCGTCCTTGGGAGACAGGCAACGGACATGACAGGGCACACGCGTGGATCGCGCATGCTACCCCGAGGACGCACACATGACAAGGTACAGTCGCTCACAAGACACGGCCGACAGCAAGGTTGGTATCGTCGCCATCTCAATTCCCGTCGTGTGGGCACGCGGTGGGCCAGGGCGGGTGCTTCGTACCGCCAGGCTCTGCCAGTGGCCGCACACTCTTGAGCGACGCTCCCGGAAGGTGCTTTCCCTGAATTGCCCCTACTTACTGTACCCGAGTCTTTGTCAGTTCTGGCCCCGGCGTACCAGTGAGCAGCAAAGCCAGCAGGGGGACCGCGATGGCATTGGGCGCCGGCGGTGGGTTGCCCAGCGAACTGTGTGGTTGTGGGCCGGCTCGCAGCACCCCACGTGCGCTCCATTGCATCGGCGTCCGGGTCCGGTTTCGGTGAGGAACTGGAAGAGCAGGCCGGACGAGAGGGAAGACGAGGCATCTTCATCGCCCAGGGCAAGACGAACCCTTGCATGCAGGGGATTGATCCGCAAAGGAGCTCGTCAATCGGGGTCCCGGGATCTGCGCTGCTTCGCCGCATGCGCCTGCGCACCTAGCACGTGGTCGAGGCGATGGATGCCGAATGCCACTTGACAGGCGACGGCCTTGCACTTAGACTCTTCACCAACAACTGAATACACACAGACAGGGTGCCCGCTCCCCCGGAAGGGAGGGCTCAATGGCGAAGCCGGTACAAGTCCGGCGCTGACCCGCAACTGTAGTCCGCGCAAGCGGAAAGCCAGGTCGCCCGCCCCGTCTGCTTCCACCACGAACCTCGAGGAAAGGGGGTGGGGAAGGGCACGCGACCTGTTGTGCTTAACCGCCCCCTGCCATCGATGGCAGGGGGTTTGTCTTTATCATCCCTTGCTTCTCAAGGAGGCCCTATGTCGCCCAAGGCTACGCGCGTGTTGGCGCTTCTCATTCTGCCGCTCACTCTGCTGACCTCCTGCGGGCGTGGACCGACCGTCGGCACACCCGCCATCGAGTCTACGGAAGTCTCCGCCGTGGTGACGGCTACTCCAGAGTCTGCTCGGGAGACGCCCACTCCCGCCGGCGAAATGACCATCGTCGATGGCCTGGGGCGGACGGTGACGCTGGCGGCCTCTCCACAGCGCATCGTCTCCCTGGCGCCATCCAATACCGAGATCCTCTTCGCCATTGGCGCGGGCCCGCAGGTTGTCGGGCGTGATGATTTCTCC
>Ga0315275_10004294_pt1 | contig 13310 bp, 22 predicted proteins | sample YL17G03_0_MG_FD_205557 | JGI IMG/M metagenome (GOLD analysis project Ga0315275, IMG submission 205557) | Sediment microbial communities from Yellowstone Lake, YNP, Wyoming, USA - YL17G03_0 | ecosystem: Environmental > Aquatic > Freshwater > Lake > Sediment | place: USA: Wyoming | collected... | reverse complement strand
TCGGTGATGCAGACGCACTCGAAGCTGCTCTGGCAGAAGGTCGACGGGATGCGTACGCGATGGCTGACGACTTCGCCGTCGCGCGCCTTCGGGCTCGACCGCTGGTGGGGAGCCTTCCTGAAGATTCAGGTCGGCTTACTGAATGGCACACAGCAGAAGTTCCGTTGGCAGCCGTTCGGGGCTCAAGCGATTCTCGGAGAGGAGATCCATTCACATGACGAGGAGTACATCGTCAAGTGGCTGGAAACCAACGCCGAGCGCTACACGGCCACAGTACGTGCCTTCGAGGAGATCGCGCGTCTCGAAGGCAAGTCCGAGACCGAGCGGTCCGAGTGGATCCAGTTCCGCGAAACATGGCGTGACGCGGGCATCACCGACGTCAGCCCGGCACAGACCCTCCCGGACTGGTTCATCGTGGATGACCCGATTCACGATATCTACGAAAACGACCCGGAGGAGTGGGAGTGGTTCGCGAAGTGGCTCGGGGCCGTCACGGGGCAGAAGCTCACCCCGGAGCGCGAGGAGGCACTCAAGACCGAAGTGGCCATCACAGAGAACGATCAATCGATCCGGATCCAGCAGGCGCGTCTGCTGTTGCAGACGTATTACGACACGGTGAGCGCGCTTCGTGGACTGAGTGGCGAGGCTCGCACCAGTGAGCGCGCCACGCTGAAGTTCCTGACGGATCAGCTACGCGACGAGTACGGCGTGCCCGACCCTGTGCAGATGCTCAAGGAGGGTAAGCTGAAGAAGCGTCAGCGGCGTGAGGCCAGCATCGAGCAGTTGCTCGCCATGGCCTTCCCGTCTGTGCCTGTCACGGAGGTCGATCCGAACATGCTCAAGAGCAGGATGTTCGACGCGGACACGCTGCGCCTCGACATGACGAACAAGACCATCTCGCACACGCCGGAGTTCCGGAAGCACTTCGCTGAGTGGTACGACGGACGCGACTCCGAGTGCGTGGTGCGCCGCGCCGCCAGAGGTATGTGGGAGCACGTGAAGCGGCACGGGATCCCGATTGAGCGCGGAGGGGAGCGCTCGTCCGAGTACAGCCTGCTCTACTCCGTGATGCTCTCGTACATGGCGTGGATCTTCCCGTGCCCTGAAGAGATCGAGCGGCGCATGGCGGAGGAGGGTCTGGCTGGACAGGAAGCGAAGCTCATCTGGCTGAACGGCGTTCGCAGCACGAGCCAGCGCATGATGATCTCTACACGTGACCAGGACGAGGACGCCTTGCGCGCGGTAGGTGCCGAAAACGGACTGGACCCCAAGAGCGCGGACGAGGTCATCGAAGCTGGCCTGGTCGTAGATTCAGTGCGCGCCGAGGTGGCTCTACCAAGCCAGGAGATCACGGATGCCGTGGCGCGAAGCGCGGTGAAGTCCGGACAGGTCGTCACGAGAGGCGGGACAGTGGTTGTTCGCCGGCCGAGCGCTCGTCAGCTGCTCGCTATGGATGAACCAAGACAGGAGGAGCAGCCCGCAGCCGAGCCAGAGCCGGTTTTCTCCGCTCCAGTCGAGCCGACGGCACAGACCCCAGGAGTCCTGGCGTCGGGAAGGCCCACCGTGCTGCGTCGTCGCGCCGGTGAACGGCCGAAGCGGGCCCCGGAGACCGCTCGACGCTACGAGGAGAAGGAAGCGGAAGACTTGGAATTGCTTCAGCGAGGAGGTCCAGAGTGGTTCGCGACGGTGCGAGGGGATCAGCCCCAGGAGCGAGAGGAGGAAAGGGAGGGGATCGGCAGCTTGAGCGAGCAGGCCGATGAACAGTTGTACGGCGGCACGGACGGGGGCGAGCAGTCCGATGAGCAGTTCGCCGAGGGACTGGAGTTCAACCCGAGGCGTAAACCTGCTGGCGTCAGGTACATGACGCTCGGCGCGTACATGGCCGGAGCCCAGTACGTCGCCAACGCGGAGAGCGTTCTTCCGAGCGCGATCCGCATGATGTCGGCGATGTCGCTGCCGTTCTAGTAGTTCGTGTCGACGCCGAGGCGCTGCCAGAAGCGCTTGCCCGCTCGCTCTGCGAAGTAATACCGCACGACCGCGCGATAGGGCGGGGGCTTCAGATGCAGCAGATCATCGTACGGGCGGCGGTCCAGGATTCTGCCACCGTCTGCGACCAAGTTCATTTCGGTCACCCACCCTTCGCGCTCCAGAACCCAGGCGGTGCCATTCCAAGAGTAGGCGTAGTCGTACGCCGTTGCCTCGTTGAACGGCGCCTCCACGAAAGCAGCCGGGACGAGTCCCACTGCGCGGTACATGTCAGCGAACCGTGAAGTTCGAGGCGAGATCCTCGAAGAAGAGGTCTCCGGACTTCACGAGCAGGTACTCTGGGCCCTTGGGTAGCGCCGGGGCGCCTAGTGCTCGCCGCCGATAGATCCCAGCGACGGTGCCGACGTACTCACGGGATGTGCCGCCGGCAGGATCGCCAGGCTTGGGTCCACCAGGAGCGATCCGCAGGACGGTCTTGCCTCGGAAATTGCTGACCGTGACCGCGTCAGCGTTCTCGATCACGTCGAGATTGAGGTCCGCTGTCGCGACGGGCGCGTACGCCACAGGCGGGTTCGCCGTGTCCCAGAGCACTGTGACGGCAGGCAGAGCCTCCGCCGTGACGATGCCGTAGTGCGTGGGCTGCGGCTGGATCGGAGCGCCCTGCGGGATTCGCGGCGAGACGATGTCGTTGAGGGCCATGGTTCAGCGATCCTCCAACACGAAGACTTCCGTGAGCGACAGAAGCTCGTAGTACATGCCGTTCGAGAGCGATCGGACAAGCACCCTCGACGTGCCGCCGACGTCGTACACATCCACGACGCGGCCGATGTACTCGTCGGAGAAGAGCACGGCAGCAGTCGTCGTTGTCGCTGGCACAGCGATGCCGACGACGACCTTGTCGAACAGGGTGTTCGCGAACGATGTCGGCAGCGTCGGCGTGATCTTGTCCAGTAGGTTGTAGTTGTCCACCTGCAGAAGCCGGCCATCCTCCATCAGCACGGTCACGGCGTCCGCCGCGGGGGAGTCGATCTTCTGCACCACGCCGATGATCGGGGGCTGCGGATTCACGGAACCAGAGAGCAGTCCCACCGCGGCGAGCTTGACTCGGGCGCGATCACCAGGCGCGAACAGGTTCGCCATCCCCAGAGGCTACTGGGCGTCGCCTGGCGGGTCAAGAAGCGTAGGAAGTCCCATGTTATAGCGGTCTTCGTCGTCGAACATCATCCCGGCCTGTACCAGCGGGATGCCCGCGTGCCCCCCGCTCAGCGCCTCCATGACCAGGCCCCTGACGATGAGCGTGGCCTGTGTCCCTCGCCCGATCGCCCGCCGCATCAGAGCGCGCTTCGCTCCCGATGGGATCGTGGCGGCTTCCTTCAGGCAGTGCGCGCGGTAGCCGCGCAGGAGCTTCCCCTTCCAGACCCAGGTCTTCAGCGGCTGCGGCTCATGCGTGCCGAGCAGGTACTCGTGAATCAAGCTGCGCATGAGCGCCGGGCCATGTACGCCGCGCCGCTCGCACTCCTCCTTCCACGCAGCGAACACGTCCGGCGGCATCCAGAGCAGGTACTGGTACAGACGAGCAGAGTCGTCGATCACTCGCTGCAGGTGCCTGTTCCTCCGATTCGACATCGGAGGAGCGAGCCCCTTCTCGTGCAGCGCCACGCGCGCCTGTGCCCTCACCTCCAGCAACAGGTCCGGGTCTACACCCAGCTGCTTCGCGAGCGGGTCGATCTCGTCGTCCGAGAGCCGAATGGTGGCGTACCGCATCCCGAGCAGGCGCGCGGCCAGCCACTCCCGGAACGCCTGGGTCTTCACGACTACTGCGTGACGATCCGCGACTGATGGATGTGCGTGCAGTACACGACATCGGCAGGCTTGAGCGCGACCATCGCGAAGTCACTCCCGTGGCCGGTCGGCATCTGGACGACGAGCATCACGCCTCCGCACCCGTCCGGCTCCACATGCAGCACACCGCTCAGCACGGGCACTGCGCGCACGCCGCCGGACGACTCGTCCTGCGTCGCCTGGTAGGCATACGTGCAGCCAATGTACGGCTCCCGCAGCTGCAGCATCACCGGCTTCTCGTTGAAGGCGAACCACCCCGTAGGGCGCTCGCCGACGTTCTCGTTTACCTGCTCTGCTTGTGCTTCACCGGACATGTTTCTCTGCCTCCTGTATCATGCGCCGGATCGCCGGCACGTTCTTGTTTTCCCAAGACCACGCGGACGCGATGGCCTCTGCGTTTTGCTCTGCGCGTTCCGCGAGGGACTCCCAGGCCACGAACGCCGACGCCAGCGCGTCCCGGATCGCCACCTGCGTGACGATCGGAGCCATCGAGCCAGGGAAGTCGTCCATCGGAGCGAGCGCGTGGTGCTCGACGATGACGGTCCCAGGCGGCCTGATCCCGAGGTACTCGGCGTGACCGGTACATGCCGTAGCGATGATCGGGACGCCGCAAGCCAGCGCCTCCAAGGGGACCATGCCGAAGCCTTCGCCGCGCGACGGCTGGCAGACGGCGTGCATCGAGCCGTACATGCCTGCGACTCCGGCCTGGTCGTAGACGAGCCCTGGGGACACCAGGATGTCGTCGTCGCCCAGGTTGAGATCCTCGCACCACCAGCGGAGCTTGGACATGTGCTGTGGGTTCATCGCCACGAACAGCTTGGCGCTCTTGGGCAGGAAGCCCTCCAACTTCGCCTGCTTCCAGGCGCGGAGCAGGAGCTTCGTGCCCTTGCGCTCCGTCTCACTGCTCGTCATGTGCAGCACGTTGAACTGCCCGAGTCGAAAAGACGTCCGCGCGGCGTCGCGCGCCTCCCGGTCGATCTTGTGTACCTCTGGAGAGACCCCGTGCGGGGCCACGACCACCGGCATGGTGGCTGGCGCCGCACGACGGAGCACGGCAGCAGCCCATGCGCTCGGGGCAAGGAGACCGCCGGTTAGCAGCCCGCGAGGCAGCACGTCGGACGGAGCCAGCAGCGCCTCCATCAGCCCCTTCGGGAGACTCTCGCTGTTCGGGGCGAGCAGGAGCCAGTGTGAGCGGTGCGAGCCCATGCGGTGCGCCTGCATGAGCCCCATCGGAGCCCCGATGTTCAGGGACACCGGGGCGTCCGGCCCGAGCGCCTCCTCCCATTCGTCCGCGTCGCGGTCGATGGGGCAAAAGCCCGCGAACTCGCCAGCCGCTTCCAACGCCCGGCACATGCCCCGAGTGACCTGCGGGAACGAGTGCTCTCCTCGCGAGTGACCGTAGATGCGGACGCGGGGCTCGCTCACGCTCGTGCCTTCACCTGGCGGAGCTTGCCCTGCGTGTGAATCCATCCCAGGAAGTTGAACACGGCGAAGTTCGTGTTCGGCATCTCGTGCTGCATGAGTCCGCTGCGCCGCAGGAGCTTCTGCTTCACAGGCTCCGGCATGAGTCGCTTGGCCTCGACGCGCTTCATCGCATCGACGAAGGCGTCACTGAACACAGGTCCGGTTGGGTCAGCCATGTCGTCCTCTGTCTCCGGCGATGTACGTCGCCAGTTCCGCCACCGCATCGATCAGGTAGTTCAATGCTTCCTCTTGACCATCGCCGTCGATGCCCATGCAGGACCTAGCGCGGTTGAGCGACTTGAATATATCCACCATGTCCTCCGGCGGGATCCAGTCGCGGCTGTCGGGCTGCTTGTCCTTCATCGCAACCCAGTTGGTTTACAAGGAAGTCCGCCGAACGGAACCGTGTACGTTTCCTCGCCCGGTGACCCGCCCCACTTTCGGATGAAGTGCTCGTGACTCCGCACGGAGCCCCGCCTGATGACCCACGCCTCCGAAGAGGTGCGCAGCGTCAGCGAGCGGTCGTGCTTGTACGGCGCATCCACCACGATCGGTTCGATACCCGCAAGCGATGCTCGTCTCGCGTAGTCCAAGTCCTCGTAGTAGGCCGGCCAGAACTGCTCGTCGTACCAGCCGATCCTGGCGACAGCTTCCGACGTCTGCGCGAACAGATCCCAGCCGGCCGGCGAGAGAGCGAGGCACGACTTTGCGATAGCCTCGACGAACCGAGCGAATGTGTCCTGCTCGAACTCGATGTCGTCGTTGGAGATCACCATCGTCTCGCCGCTCCGAAGAAGCATGTTCCACGAGGCGGCAACGCCGAGGTTCCTGCCTGGTCGGATCAGTTCGACGTTCTGCGCCTTCGGCTCGTACCCTCCGCCGTTGTCGATGATGACGTACCCGTCGGGCTTCTCGCTGCCACGTTCCGCAGACGCGATCAGCCGATCGAGCGCCTCGTAGCAGCAGAGCGTGGGGACGCCCAGCCTCACCCGAACCCCCCTGCCGCCATGAGTTTCTCGTACGCCTCCGGGAACCGCTCCTCGATCCGTTTCGCCATCATGTCCCCGACGGCCCCGAACCCGTACTTTCGGTAGAACTCCGGTGGGTGAATGCGGCGCTGCGGCGGCTGCGCTTCGCGCAAAGACAAACGGAGAGAAAGGACGTCGCACTTCGCCCAGCGCGCGTTCGACTCCCATCCGTACCCCGGATGCACGGGCTCCATCGGCACGAAACCGGTCCAGACGCCGCTGTCTCCGTCGCCGGCAAAGTCCGCCGGACCGCCCCAGCCCGTGTAGACCATGCGGTTGCCGGCGCAGCGCGCATCGAACGCCGGGATGTCCCACGCCTCCGCGTGCGAGCACGTGACGTAGATGTTGTTGTCCCGGTGCAGCTGCGCGATCTTCTCGTCCGGGATCTTCTTCGACAGCACGCGAACGCGCTTGCCGTAGTTCCGCCGCGTCCAGCCCTTCGCCTGTACCTTTGGATCGGCGAGCCACTTCGCGATGGACTCCTCCACGGACGGGTAGTTCTCCCAGGAGCCCCACTCGTACGTCTTGATGAAGAGCGACGTCCGCTCCTTCGGCGAGAACTCCTGCAGGAACGCCCCGAGGAGAGCGTCGTAGTTCTTCCGTGGCTCCCACTTGCCGATGGCGTAGAACCGCTTCCCATCCGGCACAGTCTCCGAACCGCGGGGCGCGGACACCTGGCAGGCGAGGCTCGTGTCCGGATCGTAGGGCATCGGGATCGCGTAGACGCGCTCGACACCTGCTCGCTTGAAGATGTCCACGCACCACTCGCCGTGGACCCATGTCTCCGCGCAGCGGTTCAAGACCTCCACGATGGCGGGGGCCACCGTCGTGCGCTCCCACGGCGTGTAGACGATGGTTGACCGGTAGACCCCGACCTCGTTCGAGAACCCGGACATCCGAGCGCCCGCGGGGGCGACCGTGTTCTCCAGGAACGTCGAGCCGTGGATCACGAGTTGGCGAATCGCCACCGACACAGACCCCACGGACGTGTCGCGCATGTACCCGACGCTCGCGCGGACGCCAGGGTCCACGTCGTCCTCCATCATAAACTTCGGTCTGTGCAGACGCCGAAGCATCACCGGGAGCCCCGTGCGCGCCAGGGCCTTTGCCTGAGCGCGCCCGTGCCGGGCCAGCCCGTCCTCCAGGACGTCCCAGCCCGCCTGGAACTCGATGCCGCACGGAAGCAGAGCGTCTGTGCCGGGGGCCACGACGGGGCGGGCAAGCTCTTCATCGGTGGGAGCCTGCGCTGCTCCGTCGCCGTCCAAGACGGAAGACGGGGAGCGGAAGGCAGCTAGCTGTTCAGTGAGTTCCGACATGTGCTCTCAGTTCAGGCCCGGGTCACGCTTCGGCTTTTTGCTCTTGCTATTTCGCTGCTCCTTTTCGCGAATAACTTGATCGAGCGCCGAACGCAGCATCTTCTGGTACGCGGGGGTCATCAGGTTCTTCGACAGCGTGTCGAACATCGCGAACACGTGCTCCAGTGAGAGCGTGACTGTCACCGTCCCCTGGGCCATCTTGCTCTTCGCCCACGGCGCCGGCTTGCCGATGCGGTGCACCGTGCGCTTGCTCTTCTTCGAGACCTTCTTCTTTGTTGCCATCACTCCTCCTCGATCACCCCGAGCACGTCGTCTTCAGACATGAAGATCAAGTCCTCGTCGCCGCGACTCTCGACCTCCGAGCCGCTGTACTTGCCGAACACGATGCGGCTGCCGACCTTCAGCGTCGTCTCGATGAAGTGCCCGTGAGCGGACATCTTCCCGCGCCCCGCTGCGACCACGGTGCCCTTCGTGAGCTTGTCCTTCGCCGAGTCGGGGATGACGATGCCTCCCTTGGTCACGTCGGTCGGAGGATCACGGCGAACTTGAACAAGATTGTTGAGCGGTCTGATCTTCATGTGTTTTCCTTCTGTTCCTGTGCTGCGGGGGTTCTGGCTCACCGCCGCAATACAGCGGGTCCATCCCCAGAATCTCTCGTACCGCGTCCACCATTCGGCGGGTCTGCTTCGTCTCTTCCGGAAGCCGCTGCGACAACACCATCGCTCAGACTTCCTCGACTTTGCTGTTCGCGATCTTCACCGCCCACGTGCAGCCGAAGTTCGAGCACCGCAGGATCTCGTCCTGCGCGTTGATCGTTCCGCAGATCCGAATCCCCATCATCTGATTGTGGAAGGGATCGAACACCGGCACGACCTCGCCCGCACGCTTCGTGTCGAGTTGCCATCGCCTGTGCGACTTCTTCACCATGATCTGTGCCGAGCCGTGCGGCTCTCCGCGCTCCAGGCACTTCGGACAGACCATCGTGAAGGTCATGTCTTCCCCGTTCGCCAGCACGACCTCGGAGATGCACTCCTGACGCACCGTCTTGTCTTTGTTCAAGTAGAGCAGAACGGCGCGCGGCGAGCCGCCGTCCATCATCTTGAGCGACGTCAGCCGGGAACTGACGAAGCCGTCCTTGGTCATCCGGGTTCCCTGGTCAGCAGCGATCTGCTGCTTGTCCTGGTGCGCCCGGCCAAGGTCCGCCATGGCCTTCTGCTTCGCGCGCTCCTTGTCGTGCGCGCTGGAAGTCGTGCCGCCTTTGACGATGATCTGCAGCGGGCTAGCCCCGATGGAGGAGCCGCCCTTTACTGGGTCGGACATGTGGCTAGCACTGATAGCCCGGCTAGCCGCACATGTCAACGGCGTGCAGCGCGCAGAACCACGGCCATGCCGAAGATGCCGACGGAGCCCGCGACGAGCGGTTTCCATCCAACTTCCTTGACAGCTTCCTTGATCATCATGGCGAACATGCCCAGGCCGCCGATCAGCGCCACCGCCCCGACCTGGGGGTTCTCCGGGACCGGGTCCGTCTTGAAGAGGTCCCCTTCACGGATCGAGCGACCGGCCTCGTAGGCGAGGATGCCCCCGCCGACGATGCCGGCGAACGCGAGGAACGCGACCTGGCGTTGCTCGACCGTCTGCGGAAGGATGTCGTATTCCGGCATGTGTCACGGCGGAGGGACGATGTTCCCAGGGATAAGCGGGCAGGTGTAGTAGGCGACAACGACTACGCACGGTCCTGTCTGGAGATGGAGTACCGGGTCCAGGTTCTGAATCTGCAGCTGGAGCGACGACGGAGCACCGGGAGTGTACTGCACACCGACGAGTGCCATTCTCGGCTGTAAAGCGACTGGATCCGCGAGCCATGCGTCCACGGCCGTTGCCGTTGCCGGTATGCTATCGGTCAGGATCAGTACCGATTCCACGGTCAACGGCGCAATATCCGGACTTTCGAGGAGGTTGTACTGAAGCAAGACCGGGGCGCAGCCGCTGACTCGCACCGTCCCGAACAGCACCAGCGCCATGACCCGCTGGCCCTTCGCCGCACCAGCGATCTGCGTGTCGAGGATCGGGCTCGCGTTCTGCAGCGCAGCGATCTGCTTCTGCAGATCCTCCGCGGTCGACGACAAAAGGAACTGTACACCGGTCACATCCGCGCCGCCGTCCACGTTTGCCGCCGCGGCGAACTCCAGTTCCAGGAAGAACATGTGCCCGTCGCCCGCCCCGGTGAGCGTGAGGGACGTGATGATCGGATCCACCAACGGCGGCACGATGGCCGTAGCCGCGGCGAAGGCGGTTGCGGCAGCCACAAACAGGCTGTCGGCATCTGCTCCTTGCGCCACGAAACAACGAGCGTTCGCGGTGCCACCCAGGACGGTTCCATATCGAGACATGTGCGATTCCTGTTCAGTCTGAGAACAACTTTGAGTGCTTCTGAATCTTCCTCACGACAATGCCGGCTATGAGCGAGACCACCACGGCCGTCGTGACCGAGATGAATAATGGGCGACGGTACCAGACGACACGACCGTCGCGACAGCCGTCACATGACGGGTGATCGTCGGGGCCAACGCAGACGACGCAGTCGCCATCGCTGAGATACGTGCACTCGGGGCACGTGACGACGGCCATGCGGGTGTCCACCTGGCCTGTCGCTCGCTGGAAGCCCACGTAGCCGTGCATGCGTCAGTCCTCGGGCTCGTCGTCGTCGAGATCGTCCTCGTCGTCCGACTCGCGCTCGCACCACTCGTCGAAAGCGATGATCGCCTCCAGCACGTTCGCGTGACCGCCGTCGATCCGCACGTGCCGGTCGCCCTCTCGGACCTCGTAACCGACGAGTCCCGAGCGGCCTTCGTTGAAGAAGACCACGACGGCGTCATGTCCCAGGGCTTCGCTCGCTGCGTGGTTCAGTTCTTCAGTGAGCAGATCGCCGAGATCGTCCTCGTCGATGTACTGCTCCGGCGACAGGTGGGTGTTCGTGCGCATCAGAATCGGCCGGCGTTCGCGTCGTTGATAAGGCGCCGCAGCCCGGCCTTCGTGTCCGGATACGCCGGTGCCGACCAATCGTTCGCCCTCGACCTGGCTCGGACGTGCGGCACCCGGTACGCTTCTCCTGTGACCGGATCGAACTGGCCGGCGGACACCACTCCCCATCCTTGAGACGAGATGTAACCGTTCCTCCGCATCTTGCCGCCTTTCCGTCTGGAGCGACGACGACTCTTGTTCGGCGTGAGCCTCTTGCCGCCCCACCAGCCGTAGCCGAAGAGGAGCCCGAGCCCGATACCGAGCGCGGCGGCTCCGGCGACGACGCCCCACGACGTCTCCTTGTACGCCGCCTCCGGATCCGCCCCGAGCGCTGCCCAGTGCGGGAGGAAGTCGTCCTCTCCGGGGATGCTCTGTCCGAGCCCGATGCCCACGCGCATCGGTCCCGCACGCAGAGGGTTGATGCCCCAGCCGGGCACGGGCGCGGTCTGCCAGCCGGGCGTCGCCACGGCAAGCTCGACGTAGTCGGAATCAGGTACGTTCCAGAAGCTCATGGTGTGTCTCCATCAGGAAGTGGCGGCGGGCATGGGACCGTGTCTCGCCCGGTCGTCGCGGTGTCGGAGCTTCCTCTCGCGACGAGCGCCCCGAAGCGTTCTGCATCGTACGCTGGATCGAGCGGGCCAACGCTGCGACCGAGCCGCTCGTCCCAATACTCGGTCCTCGGTGCCAGCATGTGCCGGAGTCTACCTGGCCGAGCCCCCGGCGTCACCTGCGGAGCAACCAGGCCCCGAGCCCCACGGCCAGGACCATGGCAGCGGCCACGCCCACGACGCCCCGCATGACCGCGGCGTCCATGCTCGGCTGAGCGGCGACCAGAGCATCATCCACCAGGGCGTCGACCGGAATGGTCACCTGGGTGTCCCTCCCCCACGGCTGCGGGAGGTCCACGAGGTACGTGATCGTCTTGCCGGGACCGGCTCCCACCGCGCGGTACATGCCCTAGCCGCCCTTCTTGACCCACCAGGCCGAGAGCCCGATGGCCAGGGCGAGCCCGGCAGCGATCCCGACCGCGGCCTTGATCGCGTCGTCCTTGGCGATGTCCACCTTCGCGAAAGCGATCTCCATCTGCTTCGCAAGCTCGGGGCGGACGTTCTCGTTGATGACCCGTTGCACCATGTCTGGAACGACGCGGGCCATCTCGTCCTCGACGTCGGCGATGAGCCTGCCTTCCAGTTCCAGGATGTGCGGCAAGACCGCGGCGTACGAGTCGTCAGCCATCTGCTGCACGGGGATCTTGATCTCCGTGTTCACGCCCCACGGAAACGGCGCGTCGACCTTGTAGGTCTTCACCGGTCCGGGGCCTGCGCCGACGCCGTGGTAGCTCATCCTATGCGAATCCCCTGCAGACCGGCGATCTGGACCAGGACGTAGTCGAGGGGGGCAATAAAGACTTGATCAGACTCAGTGCCGAACTGAGACAGCGTCCCGAGTCCGATCTTGTACAGACAGTCGTCGCACACGTCCATCAGATCGCCTTCGCTGTTGAGGACCGCGATCTCGACGTGACTGTAGGCGAGGAGCGTGCGTGCGTACTGAGACGGCTCAGAGTTTATTCCATGTCCTGCCGCGACACTCATCGACCATCCCCTAGTCGGAAGTGGTACTCTTAGGCTTACCGTCTCCGAGGAGTCGTTCGCCTGCTCGTGCGTGGCGATGTACCACCTGACGTCATCGGTCTCTTTGAAATTCATGCTGCCGCCTTCTGCTCGTAGTGTCCCTTGAGCACCGAGTACGCCGCGTTGATCTTCTTCAGGCGCTCGGTGTTCCTCTCGCGCTCCGCATCACTCTGTGGGCGGTCCGCGTTGTGCTTCAAGACGAGCTTCCGGTACTGCGTCTTCGTCTGCAGCCAGGTCGAGTTCTTCGGCAGCTTGAGCACGCGGAGTGCTTCGGCGCGCGACATGACCCCCGGAGCGCTCTGCGCTGGCGGAGGGGGCTCAGCCCGACCCTTGCGCTCAGCGCGTGGCTCTCCAGCGTGCGGGCGCGCGTACGGCGTCGGACCGCCATCAGCCTTGTAGGTCTTCACCGGTCCGGGGCCTGCACCGACGCCGTGGTAGCTCAAAACGGACCCTCCAGATATGCTTCCACCATGTTGCTGAGATCGCGTTGCGTGATCTCGCGACCCTCCTCTACGTTCTCCGCGATCACTTCGTTGTCCACGATCATGGACTCGATTTCCGAGACAGGCAGACCGGACTTCTCGGCGGCACGCTCAATGAGGATGCGTGGGATTCTAGCGAGCGCGCATCGGCCTGTGAGGCGCGGGGCGTTGCGCTCCATATTCCCCAACGCCTCGCTGAGCATCGACGCTCCACTGATCGCGCTCAGTACGGCCTCCATCGGCACGTACGCCATCACATCGTCATTCTGGACAGCGTACGGCACGAGCGCCGTCAGCCCATGTGCCAGTAGGTTATCCTCAGTCGGCCTGATGAAATTGTTACCAGGACCGCCGATCGCCACTTCCACCCTGTCGTACAACACCAGAGCCGGAAGGGCGCGGCTTGGCGCCGAGTACTGATCGGGACCGGCGACGATACTCAGCTTGAGCCCGCCGTAGAACGAGATGAACGCATGTCTGCCGCCGCCGGGATGGGCCTCTTCTTCAGTAACAAGAATACGCACAGAATCGAGA
>Ga0315275_10004293_pt1 | contig 13312 bp, 7 predicted proteins | sample YL17G03_0_MG_FD_205557 | JGI IMG/M metagenome (GOLD analysis project Ga0315275, IMG submission 205557) | Sediment microbial communities from Yellowstone Lake, YNP, Wyoming, USA - YL17G03_0 | ecosystem: Environmental > Aquatic > Freshwater > Lake > Sediment | place: USA: Wyoming | collected... | reverse complement strand
AAAGACCGGAGCCTCGAACTCACCAGCATTTATAAGGAATATGCCCCGGGAAGAAAGAAAATTGCCATTAAGGTTGTTGATATCTTCGGTAACGACACGATGAAGATAATTGATGTGAATATCGGGGGGAAATAGGATGGCACTCCATCCCGACTTCCCTCGCGATCCCTATGTGATTCTCGATCCGGCAATCCGCTGGTTTCCCGCAAACGAAGCCCTCCGAAGTCAGGCATATGATAAGCTGCTTCCCCCGCTCGTTGCAACGCTCAGGAAAAAAGTCAAGGCATGGCGGGACAGCGGATACGAAGGAGCAAGTGCGACGAGTGCCTCACTCCTGAACTGGTGGTTTGTTACCGATCATTACGATGAGCGGGCTGACGGCACATTAACTCAGTTCCAGTATTACTTCGCTCAACGTGAGGCGATTGAGACGATCATCTATCTCCACGAGATCGCACAGATAAAGGACAAATACGATCTCCTTCGGTATGACAGTTCCGGGGCAATCTCGGCAGGCATGTTCACCGAGACATGGAACCGGTACGTCATAAAGATGGCAACCGGCAGCGGCAAGACCAAGGTATTGAGTCTCCTCCTCGCGTGGAGTTTCTTCCACAAGACATACGAAGAAGACTCAACCCTTGCCCGGAACTTCCTCCTCATCACCCCCAACATCATCGTCCTCGATCGGATACTGGCCGACTTCGACGGTCTCAAAATCTTCTTCACCGATCCTGTCCTCCCGGAGAACGGGTATGCAGGCCAAAACTGGAGGGACGACTTCCAGCTCACCCCCCATATCCAGGACAATGTCCACATCACAAGAAAGACCGGCAACATTTTCCTGACGAACATCCACCGTGTTTATGACAGTAATAACAAGGAATCCTCATCCGATGACGAGGACACGATGGATTATTTCCTCGGAAAAAAACCGGTGGGTGCAACCACAGACTCAAAACTGGATCTCGGTGACATCGTCCGGGACATTGATGAATTGCTGATCATGAACGATGAAGCGCACCATGTTCATGACGAGAAACTAGCGTGGTCCAAATCCATACAGGACATCCACAACCGGCTTCTTCAGAAAGACGGCAGGCTCGCGATGCAGATCGACGTTACCGCAACTCCCCGTCATAACAACGGCGGGATCTTTGTCCAGACAGTTGTCGACTATCCGTTGGTTGAGGCGATCTACCAGAACATCGTAAAACACCCCGTTCTTCCCGATTCCGCAAGCCGGGCAAAGCTGACAGAAAAGAAGAGCTCAAAATATACGGAAAAATACGAAGACTACATCCACCTAGGATATCTCGAATGGAAAAAAGTTTATGATGTGCACCAGAAATTCGGAAAAAAAGCCGTCCTATTCGTTATGACCGATGATACCAAGAACTGCGACGAAGTCGCCAAGTATCTGGAAAACAGATATCCAGAACTGAACGGTGCCGTCCTTGTCATCCACACCAAGAATAACGGGGAAATATCCGAGTCAAGTTCAGGAAAAAATAAAGAAGAACTGGATCAGCTCCGAAAAGACGCCAATGAAGTAGACTTAGACACCAACCGGTACAAGGCAATAGTCTCCGTTCTCGTTCTCAAAGAAGGGTGGGATGTGAAAAATGTTACAACCATCGTGGGCCTGAGGGCATATAGTTCAAAGAGTAACATCCTGCCGGAACAGACCCTTGGGCGCGGCCTGCGAAGGATGTATCGCGGTCAGGACGACATCGTGGAACTTGTCAGTGTCATAGGTACCGATTTGTTTATGGACTTCATAGAGTCCATCAAAAGTGAAGGGATCGAACTAGACCGGAGAAAGATGGGGGAAGGTACTGCTCCCAATGCCCCGCTCGTGATCGAAGTTGACAGGGAGAACTCCAGAAAAGATATCGACAGTATGGATATCCAGATCCCTGTTCTCACCCCAAGAGTATATCGGGAGTACAAGAATATTTCTGAGATTGATATCACACAGTTCGGCAACAAAAGATTCCCGGTAATAACATTTAGTGAAGAGCAGCAGCGGGAGATCTTTTTTAAAGATATTACCACAGAAAAAATAACTCATAAGACAATACTCGATAGCACTATTGTCGCGAACTATAGGAGTGTCATCGGTTATTTCACTCAAGCCATTATGAAAGAGCTCCGTCTTGTGAGCGGATATGACACCCTATATGGCAAAGTCAAGACATTCATCAAAATCCAACTTTTCGAAAACGAAGTCGATATTGAAAATCTCAACACTCTTCGGAATCTCTCGGAAATTGAGGTTACGAAAACGATTATTGAAACATTTAAGAAAAAGATCAATGAACTCACCGTCAGGGATAAAGGTGAAGCGGAGATAAGGGATTTCATAAAGATCAGCCAATGCCGGCCATTTGTCACAAAAGATCAGGGTTACCTGCTGCCAAAAAAGAGCGTGTTTAATAAGATAATCGGAGATAGCGATTTTGAACTGGAATTTGCCGGTTTCCTAGAGAACTGCGAAGACATTATTTCCTACGCCAAGAATTACTTCGCGGTCAACCTGAAGATTGATTACCAGGATCACCAGGGAGATATCAGAAATTATTATCCTGATTTTATCGTCAAAAAATCCGAAAAGGAAATTTTCATTGTTGAGACAAAGGGACTCGAAGATTTAGATGTTGAACCCAAAATTGCCCGACTTGATCAATGGTGCAAAGATATCAATAAACTTCAGTCATCTGTCAAATTCGACTGGCTCCTGATCAACGAAGAAGAGTTCAAAAAGTATCAGCCGAAAAATTTTGAAAGCCTCCGCAAAATGTTTTCGAAACCCCCCAAATCACATCGGGGTGCATGGGGCTATGATGTTGACAGCGTTGATTTTGTACGTGAGCTGAGAAAATCCAGAAGGATCGATCCGCTATGAATTTTTTTCTTGATACAAATGTTTTGGTGGATATCCTTCGGACAAAAGGCCCGCAAAAATCAGTTGATTTATTTGATAAAATCCCGCATGGATCCCGCGTATATATTTCCATCATAACTGTTGCGGAATTAAGCGCTGGGGCGTATCGTTCCACCCGACGCGATGCGGTTCAGGAAACAGATGACCTTATCGCTCAGCTTATAGTCATTAATCTCAATGAAAAGATTGCGATAGAGGCAGGAAAAATTTATGCCGAACTCCAAAATTCTGGAAAAGATATTCAGCTGCATGATTGCCTTATTGCTGCAACTGCAAGGGCGTCCGGTTTTAATACCATTGTAACGAGAGATACAGATCATTTTATGAGGATTACCAATTTTTCAGCCATAACTCCGGAACAGATAATTCCAGATGACATTAAAAAAGCATAACTCTACAAAAAAACTGAATCCGATGGTCCATCTATAAAATCATTACAACCATTTTCTTCCTCATAATTTTCAATACCCTCAAGGCATACCTGTGATTTATAAACCCGCACACAATCAGCAAACCTCCTATACCAAAACCGCAAATCACTGAGTACTGAAATGACGAAAAAATCCATGAAAAACATCGAAGTGCTCGATCTTTTCTGCGGAGCCGGAGGCTTTTCCTCTGGCTTTAAAAACCGGGGTTTTTCGGTAACCGGGGTTGATATTAATCCACACTCATCGGAAATATTTGCTATCAATACCATCGGGAACTTTATTCAGAAAGATCTTTTAACGGAACATGTAGAGGGCAGTTACCGGATAATCCTGGGCGGTCCTCCCTGTCGTCCATTTTCATCGGTAAATCTGCGGAAGCGGGGTGAAGATCATCCTAATTACCCACTTGTAGCCCGCTATTTCGACCACATCAGCTCAATCAGGCCGGATTTGTTTTTTATGGAAAATGTTCCTCCGGTGAGGAGATATCCGGTATTTCTGGACTCGGTTGAGAGAATCAGAAATGAAGGCTATTACGTCGAATATGAAATAATCCACTATGCGGATTTCGGTGCTGCCACCAAGAGGAGACGTCTGATCGTTTTCGGGGGAAAGGATGAAGCACTGGTCAAAAAAATTGTTGAGAAATTTAATGAACGCAAAAAACCAGCAGGATCTGTTGGTGATGCTATAAAAAAATATGAAGAGACTGCTTTCGGAGAGTATCCGGATCATGTCTGGCCTCATTTCAAAACAATAGACAAATACAAAGACAAGTATGCAACGGGGAAATTCGGGTGGTATAAACTGGATTATGACAGCCCTGCTCCTTCGTTCGGAAATATTATGAAAACCTACATTCTCCACCCGAATTCCGGCAATAATGGAGAGCCCTCACGGGTGATTTCAATCCGTGAGGCTATGGAGATTATGGGATTTTCATCAGAATTCCGGTTCCCGGAAAAAATGGGGGTGGGAATCCGGTATCAGATGGTTGTGGACGTGGTAAGTCCCGTCATTTCCGAAATTATCGCAGATGTCGTAAAGCAGTGCTATGTGAAAACCTGATTTGTTACAGCATTTCACAAATCCGCTGCACAACCTTTTCCGGTTCTTTTCTCATTTCGTGTTCCCAGATCCGGATTATTGTCCAGCCGGCGTCAGATAACTGACGATTGTTCCTTTCATCCCTTTCAACATTGGAATTAATCTTTTTCATCCAGAACTCTTTCCTTGTTTCCGGCTCCTGAAAATCGATCGGACACTTATGCCAGAAACAACCGTCAATAAAGATGACAATTTTCTTTTTTACAAATACGATATCGGGTTTCCCTGGGAGATTATAGTGAACCCTGTATCCCCTGATGCCGGCCGACCAGAGTAATTTTCTTAGTTTAATCTCAGGGCCGGTATTTTTCCCCCGGATTTTTGACATATTATATGCCCTTTGTTCTTTTGAGAGGACATCGGTCATTGAAGAGTAATCAGCGGGACAATCAGATAATAATTATCAGAACAATTTTTCAGTATGAAATACAATTCATCAAATGTGGCGAAAAATTATCCATTAAAATCAGTTATTTTTTACAGAAGCCAATAAATTGGTCATAAAATAAATACAAATGTTTTAATAGTATAATTTATAATTCTGTATTATATTGAGATTAAAATTATCAGAGGACAGCAGAAACCAGGAAAACGCGGCAGAATTTTCGGTCGGAGTAGTGCAGTGACCGGAAATTCTGCTCTTGATCAAAGACTGAATGAAATCAGACAGGAACTTGTAGCTTTAGAGATCTCAAAAAAGGATTGGGAACAAGGAAGACTTCCCTGGAACTGGTGGGCCGGGACAGGATTACCCCGGATTAAACTCCTGAATACAGAATTGCAGACTCTGGCTTTTACTTTTCAGGAGCCGAAAGACCGGAAGGATACATTGCAGGATGCAGTAATTACTGCACCGGTTTCCGATCGTCTTTTAGTGGACGGAGGTCCCGGGACCGGAAAAACCGAAGTTGCATGCCGGAGAGTTGCATGGCTTATCGATGAAGCCGGTATTTATCCGGATAATATACGACTGATCAGCTTCACCAGGGCTGCAGTTCACGAGATCCGGGACCGGATCGGAACTTATCTCGAAAACAGGGATCAGAAATTCACCGTGAAAATTGCTACGATTGATTCGTACGCATCCGAAATCATCCGGGGATACAATGAAAAATTTAAGTTCACCGGCACTTACGATGACAGTATTGCTGAAGCTTTACGGCTTATTACCCGAGATGACGCGACGTCAGAAATCTTTGAAAAAACAGAACATCTCATCATCGATGAATCGCAAGATATCGTGGGGATAAGGGCAGATTTTCTGCTTGCATTCATCCGGCATCTTCCGCCATCAGGAGGCGTAACGGTTTTTTCCGATAATGCCCAGGCAATTTATGACTGGCTGGCACAACAGAATCCTGAGTTGTATGAAGGAAACAGGAATCCGCTGAGCCTCCGGATTCCTCATGATTTCCCGGGTAAGTTCCATGATGTTTCCCTGAAAACAGTACACCGTACGGAGTCGAAGAACCTGATTCATATCTTTACGAAAACCCGTGATCTGGTTTTGCAAGATTCCATCGATCCAAAAGAAAAATTCCGCAGGGTTCGGGAAGAAATCAGGGAAAATGCGGATGGCGTTGTCCCGAAAATTGAGAGCCAGAAGATAACCGGCTGCAGCAGCTGTTTTATTCTCTACCGGGAGAACCGCGAGATCCTCTTTGCTTCAGAACAGCTTGCAACAACAGCGCACCGGATACGGATGAAGGATCTCCCCTGGTGTATCCATCCCTGGCTAGGAATCTGTCTTTCGGAATACACCGGCTTGCTCCTGAAAAAACAGGAATTCCTGGATATCTGGGAGCAGAAAGCAGGAGTACTTAAAAACAATACTATCGGACCGGATACAGCGTGGGCTCAGCTGGAGACTATCTCCGGGCAGAATGATGGTTCAATCTCCCTCAGGATCCTGCGGGGGAAACTGTGGCACCAGCACCCTCCGGATATTTTCTGCACTCGGGAGATCGGACCCGACGGGCCGATCATAAGCACCATACATGCATCCAAAGGCCGCGAAGCAGATGAAGTACGTCTTATGCTGCCGGCAGGACGCCGTGAAGATGGGCAGAGCAATGAACAGAATGCTGAAGAAACAAGGGTTCTTTTTGTTGGTGCAACCCGTGCACGCAGAAAACTTTCTGTCGGTCAGGGTTACGGCTTCTATCCGGTCAGTTATCTTGGTCCCTTTAACCGGAGATACAACCTCATCCCGAGACGACAGTCAGCGAAAATTCAGATCGGATGTGAGAATGATATTACTGCACGGGATGTTGCAAAAAATATGTCCGAAACGGATATTCGTGCCTCACAGAATATTCTGGGTGGATTATCCGGGAAGATTACCAGAGCTCGTATGGTTAAACATTCCGAATCTGATTTCCGTTACCTTCTCAAGGCAGATGGCGGGAAAATCCTGGCAGATATCACAGACGGTTCACTGAAAACGGACATGACAGAAATTAAAAAATGGCTGGGAAGAAGAATGAACACCTGGATGCTGGACTTTCCCGATGCGATTAATGATTTGCGGATTTTCGGTGTCCGCACCATTGTCCTGCAACCGGATTCACCCGAATGCAGTCTGCTCAGATATCCATGGAACACGAGCGGAATCATGCTTGCTCCTGTTATCATGGGTTTTCCGGAGATCATATTCAAATCAGGAATGAACAAGGATGTGATACGATTATGATGATAAAAGGTTATGACCGGGATATTCTCAAAGAACGATTATTCATGGATTTGATCGGTCCTTTCAGCGATGATGAAGTTCTTGACTCCCGCCCGTCAGATATCTATAAAACCGGCATACTGTGGCCGGTAAAAACCCGGATGACCGAAGAGGATAACGAAAAAATCAGTATCGCTGGGGATACCGGCGGGGAACCGGATGTTGCGGGGGCAGCAACTGAAGAAGAGGAAGTGTCGGTAACAAATATTAACCGACCCAGTACGGCCGGACTCTCATTTGCCGTCTCTTCCGGAAAAGAAAAGCCCGTTCTTGATATCAGCATCAGTTTTGCCAGGTACATTCCAGAAGACCCGGATATTCCTGAAGAAGAAAAAAAGAAAAGAGCAGAACAGAACGATCTGCGTCCGGTCTGGAGAAGAGAGCCTTTCAGAATACAGAAAACCGGCGTTGTTGTTGAAGACGTTCCCGGAGGATATATAGACCTTGCGCAATCCGGAATTCCTGCTGGAATCAGACTGCATATCCGTACCGCCCCGTGGGAGGATAAACGACTGGTTACCCTCACTCTTATGAACCAGTCCGTAGTGGATCGAGGGGATATACAACTCAGTACAGAAATGATGTCGCTGTTACAGGCCCGGATGGAAGTCAGGCCTGGTAAAGGTACCTCACTTGTTGCCCGTCCTCCGGGAAAAATCCGGAAAGATGAGATGGCTGATGATGAGGACCGTTCAACAGATCTTATCTACAGGAATTCCTTCGAATTTGCTGTGGGACATACCTGCTCAGCTGAATGGGAGGACCAGAAACCCGCACCAGCTCCGGATCAGACTCTGATGGTGGCTACCACCTGGATCCCCTCAAAAGTTGTGAAGGCTGTCAGTCCCCTTGGTCATGCGGTATTCCGCGGACTTATACAGAAGGGAGAATCCGGCCCGCTCTCTGCTTCCTGGCTTGCCTCTTCTGAAAATGATCTTAAAAAAGGGCTCTTTGAAATTCCCGCAGCATATGAAAAATGGATACGAATTCAGGAAGAAAAATTGTCCTCCCTGAATCCGGAGTTCCGGGAATCTGCGGAAAGAAATCTGGAAATCTGCAGTTTAATCATGAACCGTATGATCGGAGGAGCAGAGCTGATCGGATCAAATCCTGATATGGCGGAAGCATTCCGTCTTGCAAACCGGGCCATGGCCCTTCAATACAGCTGGGACCGGGAAAAAAGCGGGAATAAACCTCTTATCTGGCGACCGTTTCAGATCGGGTATATCCTGCTCGCTGCGGCCTCTGTTGCTGATCGTAATCACGCTGACCGGAAAACAATGGACCTCCTCTGGTTCCCTACCGGTGGTGGTAAAACCGAGGCATATCTTACCCTCATTGCCTTCCTGTCTTTCTGGCGCAGACTCAGGGAAAAGTCGGATCCGGATCATGGCGCAGGAGTTGTCGCGGTCATGCGCTATACGCTTCGTCTGCTGACCACACAGCAGTTTATACGGGCATCATCCATGATTCTGGCGTGTGAAGCGATCCGGCGGGGTCGTATTATCGGAATAAAACAGAATCCCCGGCTGGGAAAGAAACCCTTCTCGATCGGGTTATGGGTTGGCGGAGCTGCGACACCCAATACTTATGAGGAAGCGAAAAAATCCCTCTCTGCACCCTTCTCTGATACTGCATCTCCCCGGCAACTTACTGCCTGTCCGGCCTGTGGCCGGCCTCTCGACTGGAAAGCGGATGACAGCAGGAAAACCATACGGGTCCGCTGCGAAAATGAAGATTGTGTTCTTCATGACAAGAGCGAGTCTTTGCCGGTTTATACAGTTGATGAGGACGTTTACCGGGAATGTCCTTCCCTCCTTATCGGTACTATCGATAAATTTGCACAGATTGCCCGGAATACAAAGACAAATACCCTGTTCGGTGTCAGGCAGGGACAGCCCCCGGATCTGATTATTCAGGATGAGCTGCATCTGATCTCAGGGCCGCTTGGAACACTGGCAGGATTATATGAAACTGCACTGGACCGTATGCTGACCAGAGGGGGCGTCCCCCCTAAAATAATCGGATCTACGGCAACAATCCGTAAGGCGACCGATCAGGTTAAGGCCCTGTTCGATCGAAGCACCTGCCAGTTCCCCTATCCTGCTATCGATGCGGATGATTCTGGATTCGCGGTAAGGGACGATGATGCACCTGGCAGACTATACCTCGGGGTTACGACGGCCGGCCGGTCAGCCAAATTCACTCTTCAGGCTGTTGCTGCTTCCCTTCTGCAGTCCGCCTCTGGGGGTTTTGCGGATGATATACAACGCGATCCCTACTGGACTCTTGTAGGATATTTTAATTCTCTCCGTGAACTGGGTGGTGCTCTGATCCTGATGCAGGACGACGTCAACGCAACAATCCCCCTCCTTGCACAACTTCATAATGAACAACGAAGGAAGCTGGGGAGCGGAAATATTGAAGAACTCACCTCAAGAAGATCGCAGGTAGAAATACGTGAGATGCTGGCACGGGTCAGTACCAAGGCCGGAGATCCGACAGCTCTGGATATCATTCTCGCGACCAATATGATGAGCGTCGGTGTTGATATTCCTCGGCTCGGTCTCATGATCGTAAACGGGCAGCCGAAAGGGATTTCCGAATACATCCAGGCCACGAGCCGTGTCGGACGGGGAGACGTACCCGGTCTTATAATTGCCGTTCTCAATAATGGGAAGGCCCGGGATCGATCCCATTACGAATCCTTCGTATCTTCCCATATGAATCTGTACCGGGATGTGGAAGCCACCAGTGTTACCCCGTTCTCATCACGAGCACGCGACCGTGCCCTGCATGCGGTATTTGTCACTCTTGTCCGTCAGATGATACCCGGGATGCTGGAACAACCCGGAATAAAACCGGAAAACCATGATGAAATTCAGGAACTAATCCGGTATATCTGTGCCAGAGCACAGTCGATAGATCCTGAAGAAAGTAGTATTGATTCCGAGCTGGAGGATCTTCTGGAGCGGTGGGAGATTCGCAGTCCGCCGGCCTACTGGGATGCCCGTCATCCTGAACGGTCATTACTCATCGATGCCGATTATGCTGCAACCCTGAGGGCAACAAATTCCCTGGATGTAAATGCCTGGCCGACCATGAACAATATGCGGAGTGTTGAACCATCAGTGAAATTCGAACTTATCCGCCGTGTTTATCAGGATACTCAGGGGAGGGAATGACAATGCCCAATGAAATCGGAAAACTGCGCCGGAGCACTACGGTCACAACATTTGGCCCGGGATCCATTATTGACTTCCGGACAAAAGAAGGGGGTCCTGTTTCCGGTGTTGCTGCTGGTCTTGAATCCTGGGACCAGTTTTCAGATCGTCCCGGCCTTGAACATCCCCAGAAAATTCTCGAACCCCGTCTTCAGGATAATCTCAAAGTAAAAGGATTCCGTCTTCCACCGGTTACGACGAATGACCGGAATGATGGTTATGGCAGTCCGACAAATGAACATCTCGTTGCGGTAAGGTTTCCTGACTGGCTTCAGTGTCAGGAATGTCACCGTATTGCACCCTCGAAGAGCTGGAGTTCCCGTGATGGCAAGGCATTCCGCTATTGTGCTGCATGCACAGCGAAAAAGAACAATCCGGAAAAGAACATGGTTTTTGCCGTTCCCGTGCGTTTCGTCATGGCCTGTGAGGACGGGCACATCGACGATTTCCCATGGCATTACTGGGTAGGGCACGAGCCGGACTGTAAAAACAAATACGGAGACCTCGAACTGAAATCTGAACATGCAGGACTTGCGGGATATATTCTGCGATGCCTGAAATGCAATGCACAACGCTCTCTTGATGGTATCTTCAGCATGGAAAACTGGAGGGGATACCATTGCAATGGGCGGAGACCCTGGCTGCCTGGAGAATCTCAGGAATGTCACAAAACACCCCGGGTGCTTCAGAGAGGAGCATCGAATATGTACTTCCCTGTTGTACAGTCTGCACTGAGCATTCCCCCCTGGTCTGACAGATTAATTTTTAATCTCGGCGACAACTGGCATTATATAATATCCATCCCTGATGCCGATGCAAGAGCTGCGTATATCAGAAGCCCTCTCCTTGAGCACTTTATACCGAATTTTCATATTCGCTTCCATATATCCAGAGAAGAAATGGCTCAGAAAATCGAAGATCTCGCGGTACAAATCCTGGAACATAAAAAACATAACCTCCGCGAGGAGGAATATGACCAGTTCAATATCTCTGCAAATGCACATTTTGAACGCGATCCTGATTTTGAGATCCGGACGGTAACGGTCCCGGAAAGTCTGACGCCGTTCTTCTCCGGCATTAATCGCGCTGTCCGTCTGCGGGAAGTGCGTGTTCTGACAGGCTTCACCAGGGTGAAGGCACCAGAAAATGAAAATGATCCTGCAATTGCACAGCTAAGGGTGGACAAGCCGGATTGGTTGCCTGCGATCGATGTCCATGGAGAAGGTATCTTCATAAAATTCAATCCCGGGCATCTTCAGGAATGGGAGCGTTTGTCAATTGTAGTCAGCAGAGCTCAGGAAGTCAATAATTCATATATTGATGAGTGGAAAGACCGTTACGATGGGGCGCTCCCAACCCTGCAGATTACGCCTCGCCTCCTGTTAATCCACACCTTTGCACACGCACTCATGAAGAGACTATCATTTGAATGTGGTTATTCAGGGGCTTCACTTCGTGAAAGATTGTATGTCAGTGAAGGGCAGACAGGTATGTGCGGAGTGCTGATTTACACAGCCACTTCAGATTCAGACGGGACTCTGGGAGGCCTGCAGCGGCAGGGTGAAAAAGGACGCATAGCAAAGACCGTCCGGCTCGCTATAAAAGATATGGAATGGTGTTCGTCGGATCCATTGTGCATTCAGAACATGGTTTCTGCAAAGGAACATCATTCGCTGGCTGCCTGTCATGCCTGTGTACTGGCGTCGGAAACATCCTGCGAATACTTCAACCGGTTCCTTGACCGGGCGATGCTTGTCGGGCTTCCGGAACACCCGGATGCCGGATACTTCCAGGCACTTCTGAGGGACTGATCAATGGCGAAAATGTGCCCGAAAAAAATACCTGCAGATATCTTAGCAAATCCCCAGAGAAGTGGTGAATGTAAAACATTCCGACGATTTGAAAGCGAGCTTGAAGATACATTCGTCGTCTTTTATTCAAGACTCTGGCATGGTATGAACCAAAACGGCGAAGAGATTGACGGAGAATGTGATTTTGTCGTAGCGCACCCGGACCTTGGGATGCTTGCAATCGAAGTCAAAGCTGGCCAGATCTCCTATGACCCGGTACGCGAAAAATGGATAACAAAGGATCGTTGGGGTTTTGATCATATTGCCAAAAATCCGTTTTATCAGGCAAAGACCAGCAAGTACCAGATCCTGGATAAACTGAAAAAATCACGTCTCTGGCACTCACGAAGAATTCCGGCGTTTCATGGAGTAATATTTCCGGATACCGAAGATCCTGGTGAAGACCTGGGGGCAGATATGCCCGGGGAGATTATCTGTTATCTTGATACATTTGAAGATCATTTCCACAACTGGATACATAGCAGATTTCACGATTCGGAAGAATACGGTTCACGTCTTCAGCCTCTCGGAGAAGATGGAATGAATGCCCTGAAAGACCTTCTCGCAGGGCCATTTCAGCTTCATGTACCGATCGGGCATATTCTTGCTGAAGACGATCGGGAGTTGCAGGTCCTCACTCACCAGCAGTTTCAGATCCTGAAATTAATTGATAAAATTCCACGGGCATCGATATCCGGAGGGGCCGGAACAGGAAAAACCGTCCTTGCTATGGAGGAAGCCGTCCGCAATGCAGAAGCCGGACGTAAGGTGCTGCTGATCTGTTATAACCGGCCACTGGCAGAAGATATGAAACGACGGGTCCGACCATCTGATAAACTTCTTGTCATGAATTTTCACGAATTCTGCAGGAAGGTGATTAACGATGCCGGCCTTGAGCAGCCATCAGGATCTGACGATCAGATTTATCGTGAATTATATCCCGCATCCTGCATTCAGGCTCTGAAAATGTTTCCCGAATCTCGGTTTGATACAATAATTATCGATGAAGGCCAGGATTTTCT
>Ga0315275_10004291_pt1 | contig 13313 bp, 9 predicted proteins | sample YL17G03_0_MG_FD_205557 | JGI IMG/M metagenome (GOLD analysis project Ga0315275, IMG submission 205557) | Sediment microbial communities from Yellowstone Lake, YNP, Wyoming, USA - YL17G03_0 | ecosystem: Environmental > Aquatic > Freshwater > Lake > Sediment | place: USA: Wyoming | collected... | reverse complement strand
TCACTCAGCGGATTTGGTTCTTTTGAATTGAAGAAGCGCGCGTCCCGCACGGCGCGCAATCCGAAGACCGGCGAATCAGTGCTGGTGCCTGATAAGCATGTCCCGGTGTTTCGCCCCTCCAAAGCGCTTCGAGAAAAACTCGCTCGCCGGTCTCGATGACATCATTATGGAGAGCCGCAGATGCGGTTATTTTCCAGGCAATTCAGGTTATAATTACAGGCATAGTGTGATAGATTGCGGAAACCGGTCCGGAAGAAGGCGCCGGGGAAAAGACGATTATGAATAGTGAACGTGAAAAAGAAATGAGCCGCTTTTTTGTCCTGCTGGTGGATGAGGACGGCGAGCAAATAGACCTGTTTCGATCTCAATTCCGGGAAAAATTTCCACTGATTACCGCTGCAAGCGCTGCCGAAGCAAAAACGATACTTTCCACCCGCGAAGTGGCAATCGCGCTGGTGGAACAATCCATAGCCGGTCAGGGCGGATTGGAACTTCTGGAAGAAGCGACGCGCCTGCGCCCCGGCATAGTCGGGATATTGATGTCGAAATCCTTAACCGGCGAGTTTATGGTCGAGGCCGTAAACAGGGAATGTGTCTGGAGATTCGTATCGAAACCATGGGACCACGATGAAATGAAAACCACCCTGGAAATGGCTTTGAGGAGATATAAGGATTCCCTTCGAGAGAAGAAACTTTTCGAGACCCTCCAGGAAATTCCCGACTATTACCGCAGCGAGATAGTGGAGACGCGCGGATTTGATATGGTGGTGGGAGAAACCGGCGATTTGGCGGGGGTGATGGACAAGATACATAACGTCTCCGGCGCATCTACCCCCGTGCTTTTGCGAGGCGAACGAGGCACGGGGAAAGAGCTGCTGGCTCGAACCATGCACCGCTTGAGCATTCGGGCGAAGGCCCCTTTTGTCGGATTGGACGCATCCGCGTTCCCGAAAATCGCCCTCGAGGTGGAATTGTTCGGCAGAGAAGCCGAACCGGGGGGAGGCCCGTCTAAAAAGGGTCGAATCGAGTTGGCGGAAGGCGGTACTATGTTTATAGAGAACATCGAATCGTTGCCGCCGGAAGCTCAGTTCAGGTTGGCGGATTTGTTGAGGAGCGGTGAAATCGAAAGGGTTGGAGGAGGACATCGCCGGAAGGTGAATGTCGCTGTTATCGGTACGTTCACCGGGCGGATGGAAAGCCTTGCAGCAGGGCGGGCGTTTCGCAGCGATCTCCTCGAGATGATGAGCGCTTTTGTCATAAATGTTCCGCCGCTGCGATCAAGACGACAAGACATCCCTGAGGTGGCTGAATTTTTTGCCAATCGCGCCGCTCGAAATGCCGGGCTTGAATCCGTAAAAATCGAAAATTCGGCCATGGAAAAGATTCGATCTTATGACTGGCCGGGCAACTTGCCCGAGTTGAGAGATGTCATAGAACTCGCCGTAATGCATTGCCGGGAAGGAGTTATCCATTTGCATGACCTGCCCGGAATGCTGGGCGCGCCGGCGCAGGCGGCGGCGCAAGGGGTGAAGCAAAAAGTTGAAAAACACAAAAGAGGCGCCGAAAAGGAAATCGGGCTGAAGGACAGGCTGGAGGACATCGAGCGGGCGGAGATAATTGAAGCGCTTAAAAAAACGGGGGGCAACAAGGCTCTGGCGGCGCGTTCGCTTGGAATCAATCGCGCCACATTATATTATCGGATGAAGAAACACGGTATCGGTGATTAAAACGCAGGGGCGGTTTGCTAGCCGCCCCTAAAAATTCAAATGGATAGAACAACGGAGATCGGCAAAATGAGTATTTTCCGAAAAGCGATTGTCATTTTTGCGTTCGCGTTTTTTATCTTTTCGGGAACCGTGTCAGCGGCGGAGGCGCCGGTGGCTCTCAAGGGCAAGGAAACAAATTGCATACTGCTCGAGTATGATTTCGTTTCAAAGGCAAAAGACTTTCCCGGTTTGAAAGTTCCGGATAATGCGCTGCTCCTGCTGGCCGGGGAAAAGGGCTCATGTGAGCCGATGAGTTTGAGTGTCGAGCAGAACGGCAAGTCATATCCGGTTTTGGGATCGCTGTCGGATTATGTTTGGGGCGTTTTTCACACCCTTTATTTCGACACGGCATTTGATAAATTTTCGCCTTTTAAAATTCGCTCGAACCGCTCCGGAGATAAAGCTGAATTGTCGGTCGAGGGGGCCGTTTTGAATTCTTTGGCGGGTCAGTCCAAAAAAGAGGGCAAAATCGCGTGGGTTGATCCCGTGACGGATGAAAGAATAAAAGACACCGACCCGCTCGATCTGGCGGAATTGCTTTCTTACGGGCGGTTCCTCGAATATGCCGACGAGGCTCTTTATCTGGAGAAGGACGGTGGATTGCCGAAGGTGCGCCGGGAAGCCCGGAGCGCGCTCGAAGCCGGGGACGCCTTGCAGGCGGCGTGCTTGTTCACGATGGCGATTAAATGGGCGGAATCTTCCGAACCGGCTGAAACAAGAAATGTGTCCATGTTTCAGGATTGGGTTTTTCTGGCGCGGTCTTTCCGGGCAATGAAAAGGCCTGCAGCGGCCGTTATCGCTTACGATCAGGCGTTGAAAATAAAGAATGATACGGAAATAGCGATGGAACGCGAACAGGCCAAGAGTGAAATCGCGATACCTGTTAAAAAAACGCCTCCACCATATAGATCGGGCTTGAGCGATGCCGAATTGGAAGCCGGGAAGCATGGAAGTATACCGATACCCGAAAATGAGCGCGATGTTATTGAAGGCGGAGTCAAGGCCAATGGCGTTTACCTTGGAGATCATGTGGACATTGTCATTGCGCAATGCGGAGAGCCGAGCGAGTTTTTCAGCAGCGTCATTGTATATGATAAGCATCCGATTTGTCCCCAGTCTATTTTTATTTCCCCGAAAAACAGGGTGTATTCCATCCAGACCTATCGCGGCAAAATCCCAAAGGTGGGTGGCATCGGCGACAGCATGGATTCGATCATCAAAAAGATAGGGCAGCCAGACCGAAAGGAAGCGATAGCGGACGAAAACGGGAAATCGGCCGGAACAAGATGGGTTTATCTCAAGATGAAAGCGGCTTTTATAGATATGGATGGAGACGGCAAAATAGACGCCATAGATGTTTTCGACTACTCTTATATATTATAATGTTAAGGTTATCCTTTTAATTAACTGCTTTTCAAAAGGTTTAAAAGGAGGGTGCTGTGAAGAAGTTATCTGAAGCAATTCTGGTGCTTGTGGTTTTGGGTTTGGTTTTCATTCCGCTGGGGTGTAAAGGCGGAGGGGGCGGAGGTCACCATGGTGGAAAAGGGAGCAAAGTGTTTTATGTCAATGGGGAATCAACCGGCATGTTGGAAGAAGGCACAATCGAATATCCATTTAAGACAATCCAGGCCGCGGTTTATGCTTGTGAAGGGTTAAATAAACCATGCGAAATCCGCGTCGGGGAATATATGTACGAAGAAAATATCGGGGCGCATGGCGATATAAAACTTATGGGTGGCTATATTATCAACGATCCCACAAAACCCGATTTCTCAGAGCGGGACCCGCAAATTCATCCTACTGCTATTATAGGCGTATCCAAGGTGATTCCAATCACTTTATACTGGATCAACCCGGGTCGTTTTGAAGTGGACGGGTTTACGATTTTGGGCGGTGGAATCGCGGGTATTATGGCGTTATGCGACGATAACGGGAAAGTGGTGATTTCGAACAATATAATAGGCGGGAATCTCTATGGTGGTGTTATGGTGGCTGCATCTCCGAGTTATCTGTCTCCCAATTCGGATGTGATAAACGCTTCTCTGGAGATGACCGACAATCTTATCCTTTACAATGGATACTTTGGTTTCATGATCAGAGCCGTCTCAGATGAGAATAACACCAAAACCAAAATTAACGTGAAAATATCTAATAATTCTCTCTATTCCAACTACTACGTTGGCGGGATAATTGAAGCATATTCCGACAATGGAAGCGATGTTGAATTGACCGGTGAAGTCAGTAACAACATCATAGTTGGGGCGAGCGAAGGTTTAGGTATCGTTGCTGAGACAGCCCATAGTGTATCACTATCATACCCTGATGGAAACGCTTTGGTGGATATAAAAAGCAAGAACAATCTAATTGCGTTTAATATTCTGGTGGGTATGGCGATTGGAGCTAAAACTGATGATGTTACCGGCAATGCCAAAACTAAAGTATCGTCCACAAATGACACAGTGTTTATGAACGGCTTCGATTTTGGCGCCAATTTCGGGGGTGAGGGGGGTGGGCCGGGAACTGCGGATATCAAGCTCGACATCCGAAACGATATCATCGGATATAACTTGTTTGAGTATTTTGGCCAGAATTTCATGGGCACTTTGGTCCTTGGCGATAGCGTCTTCGTCAAATACAGCGACGTTATGGATGAAGGGCTGTCGGTGGACGGGAACATAGACGCGACATCTGTTTTCGTAAACGCGCCGATTTATGGAGAATACGGCGCCACGTTTGCTGACCCCAGCATTCTCATTGTAAATGATGCCAATTTCTATGCATTACACGACATTATCGAGATTGATAATGATGGTGTCGCGCGCGAGATATCTGCGATCAATATCCCGGGCAATGCAATTACCTTTATACCCGCGTTTACAGCAGACACAACCGGCGAGCATTTTGTGCTCAATTACGGCCCAGGTGGTGCGGACGGCGGATGGAATTTCCACCTGTTCCCCGGATCACCCTGTGAAAACACCGGCGATCCCGATATTAGGAACGCCGGTGGGTCTCGAAGCGATATGGGCGCTTATGGCGGCCCGAATGGCGGAGTAATCGGAAAAACGTGGTGACATTGAGGCTGTTGAAAAAGGGAAATTTTACATGAATGTCATTCTGAACGAAGCGAAGAATCTCTCTTATTTATGCGGAAGAGAGATGCTTCGTTATCACTCAGCATGACAGTCTTGTGACTTTTTCAACAGCCCCACATTAACATAATTCTCCGATTTTCATAGCATCAATTGAAGAAAAAAGTGTTTTCAGGGAAAAGCCAACCTGAACTAATAGGGGAAAAGTGGGAAAAAATACATATATTATACCTATTTACCCACATTCAGTGGGGTGGGGTTGACAATTCCGTTAAAATTTTGTAAAATTGTCCAATCTCTATTTCAAAGAGGGGTTGTGTATTTGTATCTTTTGAGTTTTAATCGGGAGATTTAGAAATAAGGAGAAAATTTCTCAAGAGTGAAAGGAGAGAAAATGAGCAGCAAGAGATTATTAGCGGTATTGATGGCTTTGGTGTTGGCCGGCTGGTTGTCGGCGTGCAAGAAATCGGATAACAACAACAAAAAGGGACCGGAGCTGAAAGGAAACGTCATTGATATGAGGGGTGGAAGCGGCTTAAGCGGAAATGGAGGAGGCGGAGGGGCGGAGGGGATGTCTTGATCCTCGGGATAGGCTCGGAGGGAGTTCAACTCCACAGGGAAGGAAGTATTTCCAATTCGGGTGATTTCCTCGAGCTCCCAAAGAATTTTGACCTCGGTGATAACCCCTTGATAGTGGAGGCAGGTGAGGACTTGGTAATTCCCGCTTACTCCACGGGACATGAACCCCTCACTGATGAGTACCATTTACATGAGGGTAGCGATCTCCTTCGTTACGGCAGCGTTTCAGCCCCCGATTCGGTTGGCGGCGGGATCGGAATAATTACGGGGCTGGAAATAAAAAGAAAAGCGACCCTGACGCTACAACCGAATTTCAGTAGAACAGGAACTTTGTGTTTGGACACTGCTGATGTGGATTTTGAGAACGACGTGGTTATTCGCGGTGAGTTGACCGTCACGAATTTGACCCTCGGCATTGACTGCGATCTCAACCCGGAAATACGTCATGGCGGCCCGGCGATCACCGGCGATATGGCCGCGATAGTTATAGAGGCTTACCGCTTCCTCATGGGAGATAACGGATTGATTGACACACAAGGGGAAGATGCGGATGCCAGCAATGGCCGTGGAGGAGATGGCGGTGGAGTTGCGATAGCCACCAATAACGTTTTAGCTTCGGAGGGCCTTATTCTGGCCGGAGGCGGCAACGGTGACGGTACCGGTGTAGGCGGTGATGCAGGGGTGGCGATAGGAGGCTTTGTTAAACCGCAGGATAAACCACTTAAGCAATATGCCACGGAGGTCGTGGATGGTGTGATGACGGCAGTGTCGTTGTATTCAGGTGGGGAGAGCGCCCCAATTGTGAATACAGGCGATATTGACACTTCCGGTGGAGATGGGTCGGCAGGCGGCAATGGTTCGGGAATTGAGATGTATGCCGAGATCTATCTCAAAAATAAAGGCAAGTTGGACGCATCCGGCGGAGATAGCTTTGAGGGCGCGGACAGTGTCGGCGGACATGGCGGTGATATTTCACTGTTCAACTACTTTGGACTTCTCTATAACGGTGGCGAGTTGTTGACCCACGGAGGGGATGGCGACGCAGGAGGAGGATGGGCAGGCGACGTGGAATTAAACGGAATCACGGAAGGTCCTGACATGGACTGGTACGAACCGGGAGGGCTTATCAGCGCCGGCAAAATTATTATTGACGGCGGAGACGCGCGCATAAATGGCCGTGGCGGAGACGCCGGCGAAATATTTATGTTGTCACGAGGCGCGGATTTGCTCTCTTCCGGCAGGATCGAAGGGTCCGGCGGTGACGGCGCGGGAGTGTATGGCTATGGAGGCAACGGCGCCGAGATGTATTTCATAGGTTACCCGAATGTATTCGTAACGTGTTGTCCTACTTATCATTTCGTATTCCCCGGTGATATACTTGTTGGAAACGACATTATCGCCCGCGGTGGTGATGCTGATGGTGGCCGTGGAGGATGGGGCGGTGATTTATGGATCGAACAGGAAGAGCCCGAATTAGACTACGAGCCCAAACCGGGAGCCCCCGGGAAGGGCGATGATGGGAATTCCGACGCGGATCCTCTGACCGTTGGAAGCATTCAACTGATCGGATTTGACCGCCTTGATATCAGTGGTGGCGATGCTGAGGGCTATGCTGGCTACGGCGGGAATATGTTTGTCGAAAGCGAGGATTTACTTGCTTACACTTACGTCTGCTGCCCCCCTATGCTTTTAACTATTGCCGAGCTTCCAGCCGGCCCGATTGTCAATAACGTGATCATCGTGAACAACGGCGGCGAATCGGCGGACAGTGTCGGCGGCATGGGCGGCGAAGTTGTATTTGAGGCATGGACATTTCTCCAAAGCGAATTGGCGGAAATTGATAACAACGCCCGTATTAAAGCAAACGGCGGTGACGGGTTCAACTTTGGAGGATATAGTGGAGCTGTCGGGATGTTCGGAGATGCCGGTGTAAGGAACCACGGCGCTATATCCGCAAATGGCGGGAATGGAACTGGGCCTAACGGCAACGGCGGTTGCACGTGCTGCCATGGAATCGGTTTTGGTGATACCAAACCTATCGGCGCTCCCCAGAAAAATGCCAAGGATGGTTTTGAATTTGAGGCTGTCGTTACCCTGGTCTCTTACTATGGCGACGTCACAAATAATGCCATAATTACCACCAATGGTGGTGACGGAAATCATGATGGTGGGGATGCCGGAGCTGTTGATGGCGAATTAGATGGTGGAATTGCATTGCAAGCCATGGGGATGGTGCGCAATACCGGCGATCTTAAGGCTCGCGGCGGCAACGGCGGTACCGGACTTGGTGGCGACGGCGGCCCGATACGCCTCATAAGTATCGGAGAGCCTACCAACAACGACGGCACATTGGATGTTCGCGGCGGAACCGGCATTGCGGCCCCCGATAACGGCTTGATGGGCAAGATTTGGATAGACCTCGTTGACTTGACTCCGGACGACGGCACATTAGGATTCTAATTAGAAAACAAACGAACTAAAACAAAGGCGGGGTATCTTAAAAAGGTACCCCGTTTTTTTTTATGGCTTCGATGATGGGCAACCGCAGGGAGGATGTCTCAAAACCCTCAGAGCATGTCATTCTGAACGAAGTGAAGAATCTCTCTTTAATTGATATCAATGAGATTTCTCGCTTCGCTCGAAATGACAATCTTTCACCGAAGCGACTTTTGAGACAACTTCCAGGGAGTTGCCCCTACAATTCAAACAATTATGTCGTACACCCCCTTTTCACTTGTTTTTTTAAATTAATGTGTTAATATGGTGAAATTCTATTGGGGTAAATTATAAGTACCCTTAAAGACTAAATAGACTGAAGGGAAAGGAGCGGGAAATGAGTAAAAACAAATTATTGGTTATCGCCACAGTATTGATATTTGCCTTGGTTGCAATCGCCTGTGAGAAGTCGCACGACAAGGACAAAGAGAAACCCAATGCAAAAGGTGCAAAGATAGACTTAAGCGGCGGATACGGCGCGGACACCGTCGGCAGTATCGGTGGAAAAGGCGGAACACTCGACGTTTCTTGGGATGGATCGGGCGGCGTGAAATTTTTGAGGGAAGGTTATATAGACACTTCTTTCAACTTGCCGGATTACCCCGGGGATGTGGATTTTGGCGCAGTTGAATGGGACGCAGTGACTTCCACCGTTGTCAATGTATACGAGAGCGACTCGAAAGTGGCCAAAGCCGCAGTTGTAAATGGCGAGTATCACATGCATTTCTACGATCAGACGCTTTATATACGCGCCGGAAATGTGGATGTTCCCGTTACCGGCTTGAAGATCGAAAAAGGAGTCAAGATTACACTTGGGTTGAACGGGTCCTATTCTGAGATTTGCGCTGATGCGGCTGCACTTAATTTCGAGAAAGATGTTGAAATCCTCGGAACTCTGACCGCTGAGAATCTTTTTGATGGGGGATGCTCGTTTACCAGGAATGACATTGAAGTAACTTCGCTCGATATGGGAGCGTTAAGTTTGTTTTCCGACGATCATATCTTCATTCGAAAGCATGGTCTGGTCACCACGGAGGGTGAAAGCGCTGTTGCTACGGGAGAAAAAGGCGGGGATGGCGGCGCAATATATTTAGGCGGTTTTGAAGGATTTTTTTCCGATGGTGACGTATTGGCTAACGGAGCGGATGGGGCCGGCTATATGGGCGGAGGAAATGGGGGAATGAGGGGTCGTTATTCAAGCGGAGTTAATTTGCAAAGCTGGGCCTCCTTCGTCAACACCGGTTTAATTGATGCCAGTGGCGGTAGCGATACGGGGTATGGTCTAGGCGGAAATGGCGCTGAGGTAGCTCTGATTTCGAACAATATTTTATGGAACGCAGGAGATGTATTTGCAAACGGCGGCGCCGGCGGCGAGAAAAATTATGGCGGAAGCGCAAGTGAATATGGAATTACCATGGCAGGTTTTCAAGGCAGCGTTTTTAATAGAGGAGATTTATCGGCAAACGGTGGGGACGGCGGCTATGGAGGAGGGTTTGGTGGAAGAATAGAAATTGACGGGGGTAACGGGGGGTTTATGAAACCCAAACACAAATCGGGGGCTAGATTCACTAGTTGGGGGGGAGGAATTGGAGATGTCATAAACTCCGGCAATATCGAATTTAGCGGTGGAGACACTCTGATAAACGGTTACGGAGGATATGCCGGACATGTTCTCATCCAGAGTTGGGGTGGGCAGATAAAATCGGATGGTCGCATAGAGGGAAAGGGCGGCGACGGGGAAAATTACCCCGGCAGAAATGGTGGATATTTATCCCTCACCCAATATCCTGGCGAAAAAGGAACCGGTCTGGAACCGCCCGGCGATGGGGTAAAATACACAAATCATGGCGACCTCGTTATCGCCAATGATATCATACTTAGCGGTGGAGACGGTACTATCGCAGGTTACGGCGGATCTGTGTCTGCGCGCGAAATGTGGAGTATGTATGGAAACCCATTGACAGCAACCGCCAAATTTGTCGGGTTCAACCTTTTCGACCTCAATGGCGGTGACGGCTACTCAGGTGGAATGGGAGGTTATTTCCAGACGTTTACTTATAGCGCTTACATAGCCAACTCGAATCAGCCGGCCGGTCCTATCGTAAACCGGGTGGATGTTGAGGCCAACGGTGGCCTTTCGGAAGCCAATACTATTGGCGCTTATTATGGAGGAAATGGAGGATCTCTGGAGTTTAAGACAATAGGCAACTCGCCGTTTAAAATTCAAAAGGATGCGCCCAGTAGTACAGAATCTGCTATTTGGGACGAGACTTATGTCGTGAACAGCGGCGACATCGAGCTGAACGGCTCAGATGGGTACTATGCTGGCATGCCCGGACATGCATTTCTTTACGGATATTATTTCGTGAAAAACAGCGGTAAAATTTCGGCAAACGGAGGCGCAGGAATCGGTTTGGGATCCATCGGCTCCAGTGGTGGCTCAGTCCAACTGGTTTCCGTCTTCAAATCCGTCAACCTGGGTTCTATTGCGGTTAATGGCGGAGGCGGTGATATCTATGTCGGTTCTGGAGGGATATTGACGCTTAAAGGAGGGGAGCGCGCAATCAACACGGGCAATTTGGACGCGGTTGGAGGAGACTCGGCGGATTCCGTTGGCGGGTCCGGAGGGGTTGTATACCTCACCGGCTTGACTAAGAAAAGCTTCAATACCGGTAAAATTGACGTCCGCAACGGCGCCGGCCCGGAACCGGGCTTAATCGGGCATATCTATTTCGATCTCGTTAACGTGACTCCGCCGGACGGCACGTTAGGGTTCTGATACGAAAACGTAACAACTAAAGGCGGGGCGTCTGAAAAAAGGCGTCCCGCTTTTTGCTTGAATTTTTGCCTCGGATGCGGTATAATTAATCAACTTTTTTTTGTAATGAGGAGGCTTAAAATGAAGGTTTTCAAATCTATTTGTGTGGTTGGTTTGGTTTTTATGGTGTCATTAGCCTTGGCGGCGGAGGTGAAGGTTCCAAATACCAATATCTCTATAAATGCGCCCCAAGGCTGGACTGCCGATTCATCTCTTTCAGGAGGACCATTGATTATTCTCTCATCAGAGACTCTGCAGGGGTACAAGGCCACCATTAACCTTTCGACGGATGATCTTGGCGGCCAAACCCCTCAGGCGTGGCTTTCGGAATATAAAAACGGCCTCAGCCAAAACATCGGTGAATTCAATGTCGTTAAAGAAGGCGAGCGAAAACTGGGCGGGGCGCCGTATTATGCGATTGATTTCCGCGGGAAACAGGGCGCCGTCATGATTCACTGGCTGCAGGTGATTCATTTTCAGGAGGGCAAGGCGTGGATATTCTCCGCAAACAGCATGGAACGATACGTTAATATATACATGCCTGTTTTCCAGAAGGCGTTCAGTTCCATCTTTTTCCCGCCTCCACCGCCTGAAAACGTAGTTGCCCAGGTGCTTAGCCCGACTCAGGTAATTCTTACATGGAGCGCGCAGCCGCTGGCTCAAGGCGGATATGAAATTCAACGCCGGGACGCCATGATGGGCGTGTGGCAGACGATCACCAAAGTGCCGGAAAACACCACCACCTATACCGACTCGACTATCGGATGCGGAACCGAAGTGAGATATCGGATCAAGTGCCTCAACCCAAAAGGAGACTCGAACTGGTCGGCGGAAGTTCCGGCCGTGTTGGGGGTATGTTCCGTAGCTACTCCGGAGCAACCGGCGCCCACTAAATAGACACAAATAGAAAAATAATTTCAAAGTTTTAATGCCGCATGTAAACAAACCTCTCTATTCATCTTTTTAAAATAAGGTGAAAGGAGAGGTTTTTGTTTGCATAACCTTCGCTGATGAATGAAAATAAAAGGCGATTGAACCTGTAAGGGGGTACAATACGCCCCTAAGGAATACCTTAGATCGCCGAGATAATCAAGAAAGAAATATGGAAAAAATGAAATCTCGAGTGACTGAAATTTTAGGAATACGTTACCCGATATTGCAGGGCGCTATGGCATGGGTCAGCTACGCGCCGCTGGTGGCCGCGGTCAGCGACGCCGGCGGGTTGGGGATTATCGGCGGAACAATTATGAACCCGGAGGAACTGAGGAAAGAAATAAACAAGGTGAGAGAACTCACGGATAAGCCTTTCGGGGTCAACATCATAAGCCTTTCGCCATGGATCGAGCAGATATTGGATGTGCTTATTGAGGAGAAGGTTAAGGTGGCGACTTACGGAACCGGCAACCCGAAGAGGATAATCCAACGGCTGAAACCCGGCGGGGTGATGAGTTTTCCCGTGGTGCCTTCGCCGGAAACGGCTAAAAGGGCTCAAAACGACGGCGCGGATGGAGTGATAGTATCGGGGATGGAAGGCGGGGGGCACGTGGGGACGTTGAGCACGATGATCGTGGTTCCACAGGCGCGGGATATGGTGGATATACCGCTGGTGGCCGCTGGAGGCATCGGAGATGCGCGCGGGATGGTGGCGGCGTTTGCGCTGGGGGCGGAAGGTATACAAATGGGCACACGGTTTATTTGCACCAAAGAGGCCCCTTGCCACGAAAACGCCAAGCAGTTTATAGTGCGATCCGGGCCGCACGACACTCTCGTGACGGGAAATATCACCGGCTTGCCGGTAAGATGCCTGAAAAACCGTATGAGTTTAGCTTTCCTCGAAATGGAATCAACGGGCAAGTCCAAAGGCGAGATGGCGTTTTTCGGCGCCGGAAAGATGAAGCAGGCATTTCAGGAGGGGGATGTGGAAGAAGGATCGGTGATGGCCGGGCAGGTGTGCGGGTTGATAGACGATGTGCCGACGGTATCCGAGCTCATTGAGGGAATGATACAGGATGTGGAAAAAGTTCTAGGCCGATGTCAACAGCTTTTAAAAGAATAGTCCGAAAGGTCTATTAACCATGCCTTCTATGGAATATTCAGTAGCATTTGTGACAACATCCAATACGGATGAGGCTCGGAAAATCGCCAACGCGCTTGTCGGAGAAAAGCTTGCCGCCTGCTGTAATATCATTCCGGCGGTGGAAAGCGTTTACAGATGGGAAGGGAAAGTGAACACGGACGCAGAGGTTTTGATGGTGATCAAAACGCGCAAATCGCTTGAGAAAGATGTAATTCGGAGAGTCCGGGAGTTACATTCCTATTCCGTCCCCGAAATCATTTTTCTGCCGCTGCGCTCCGGAAATCCCGATTATCTTAAATGGTTGGTCGAATCCACCGACAAGGGGAAAAAGTAAGAAACGCTATGGCGCTGAAACCTGAAAATGTGCGAGTGCACACATTTATTGACGCACAAAACCTCTATGTGGCGGTAAAGGAAAGTTTCAAATATCAATTGCCGAATTTTGATCCGATAAAATTGTCACGAGCGTTATCGGACTTGATCCC
>Ga0315275_10004288_pt1 | contig 13315 bp, 7 predicted proteins | sample YL17G03_0_MG_FD_205557 | JGI IMG/M metagenome (GOLD analysis project Ga0315275, IMG submission 205557) | Sediment microbial communities from Yellowstone Lake, YNP, Wyoming, USA - YL17G03_0 | ecosystem: Environmental > Aquatic > Freshwater > Lake > Sediment | place: USA: Wyoming | collected... | reverse complement strand
CCTCCTGTAGATCAGCACAGCCACATCGGGCTTGGCCGACATGGCAACCGCCAATCCATCGCTGAGCAACTCGCGGCCGCTGTGCTGCTCCTGTGTGCCGGTGTCGAGATTGGTCACGAGGTAGTTCGCATCGGCGTCCAGACCGAGCAGCTTCAGGTGTGCCGACTCGTAGAAGCTGTTGTGGCGCCGGAAGATCTGGACCATGCCTTCCCCCGCCTCGGGCCGGTCGAATTGCCAAGCCATCCAGACCGTGTCGTCACGCGTCCAAGGAGTCAGCGGGTAAAAATCGCCGTAATAGTTCGGCGCGATCTGGCGCCACTGACCGATCAGCCGCCGGATCGCAGCATAATCGAGTTCCTTCAGGCGGACATCGAGACCGAAGCCGGTGCTTTGACCGGCGTTGCTCCAGAAGGCGTAAGGCTCGACCGGCGTGGGACCGCTGCCGTAGTAGGGTGCGTTCCGCGTGCACACGGTGCCGGTGCCGTGAAAGGGCAGCCACAAGGACAAGCCGTACATCATGCACTGGTGGCCGGTGGCTTCATAGGCATAGTCGCTTCGCCACAGCGGGACGGCGCGGCGCATCGTCTCGAGGTCATTGCGCCGGCCGCCGCTGGCACACGAGTCAATGAGCATATTGGGATGCCGGCGACGCAGCTCGTCCCAATAGGCCAGATAGCCGGTGACGTGTCTGATCTCCGTAATGCCCTGCCGGTCCGGCGCATCGGCGTCACGCCAGTATTTCAGCGGGTCCATGTTGAAGTCCTGGCGATAGAGGTCGATGCCCTGCTCGTTCAGAAGCTGGTCGGTGTGCTCGGTCAACCACCGGCGTGCGTCATCGTTGCCCAGATTCAGCAGCCCGCCTTTAGCCCCGCCCAATACCCATTCGGGATGGTTGTCCGCCAGCCACGTGCCGGCCGCCACCCGCTCCGGCTCGAACCAGACCAGGATCTTGAGGCCCTTGCCGTGCGCGTAATCCGAGATCGCCCGCAGCCCCTTCGGGAAACGGGCCGAATCCACTTCCCACGTACCCACACGCGGCCAGCCGCCGCCGTGGTGCACGTACCAGCCAGCGTCCATCCACCAGTAGTCCAGCTTGATGCCTTCCTCCAGGTAGCGGTCGATGAACATGATTTGATTGGCCTCGTTGGCCTTGATCATCTCGTCGTATTGGCGAGAGCTGGAGGCGAGCAGTTGCGGCTGGGGCAGCCAGCCGCCGGGCTTAGGCATGGAGTGGGCCATCATCCAGTGGCGCCAGACGTTCTGGGCGGCGATCCAGTTCCCTTTCCAGAATTGCAGGACGATTAGAGGACTGCGGACCTCCTCGCCGGGCAGCAGCTTGAACCGTGTCAATTCCTGGCCCGCCCGCAGGTGCAGACCGCGAACATCGTCGCGCACAAAGTCTGCCGCCCACTGCCCCGGCCAGCCCACGGCGACAATCAGTCCTTCGCCCGACCATTCGAGGTTGAAGTAGGACCAGTCCGCATTGGTCGGGCGACCGCCAGCGCCGCCCAGGCGTTTCGTGGCCTTTCGCCCGAGCGGTGTTTCCAGCGGGCCGTAGTCATTGCCGTTGGCGGGCGAGCCGACGTTGTGATGGAGCAGGAACTCGCCTTCGGCACCCCGGCTGAAGTCAACATCAAGCGCCTGAATCTTCTCGATGATCGGTGTGTCGGCGGACCCGGTGTTCTTGAAGTACTGGGTCCATTCCACCGTAGGGAAGTCATGGTATTCGACAGCGACGCAGCGAACCTGCAGGCCGGTTACCGAGTCGGTGTAGACGAGCGTATGCTGGGTGCGCTGCGGGTCGAGCTTTTGGGAGTCGTACTTGGCTTGCCAGCCCTTCAGGACCTCCGCCGAGGGCTTGCCGTCGTAGAGGAACGAGAACGGCGGCTGGGCGAGAGTCGATCCCCTGATGCTCGTCCGGCCAAGCCATTCGTCCCGAAGCTGGAACTCGTCCGGTTGAGGCGTCACCGCTTGGACAATACCGGCCGTAGCCAAAATCGCGACGATCACGAGGCTGGGGCGGAATCGTTTCTCCATCGGTTGTCCTCCGACAAGGGTTTACTCGGTCGCGACTTCATAGTAGACCGTCTTGGACTGCGGTTGCATGTCCAGGACGACGACATTCGATTTCACGGCCAAGGGAACCTCCCGGACCCGGTTGCCTACGATGTCAAGGGTCCATGCCTTGAGCTGACTGGCCAAGCGAGACCGAATCTCGACTTGACCGGTGACCGCATCGAGGAGGGCCGGCGCCTTGCCCGCCTCGCGGAGCCGCCCGTAAGGCACGCCCAGCGGCGATGTCTGCGAGGTAGTCTCGTACTCCATGCCTGTATTCCGTGCGGGGCCCACTGCCGTCACAAGCAATCGACGGGCGGATTCGACCGGTGCATCGCTGTCCATCGCCGTGACATAGACGGCCCCGAAGTTCGTCGGACTGCGGAACATCACCGTGGCCAGCTCGTGCGGGTTGGTGTTCAGGAAACCAATCACGGCCTGCGTTCGGGGCGTGTTGACCGTGACGAAGCCGGCAGAGGCATTCCAGGTGAGCTCACCCGTGATGGAGCGGGCGATCCGTTTGTCCGGGTCCCAGTAGGGCCGAATGTCCCTCACGACCGGCTCCCGGTGCTGCGGGACGAACCGATAGCCGACCTTGCCGACCAGGGCCGCCGCGATCGGGACGGGCTTGCGGTCCTCGTCGAGGCCGAAGACGCTGTCGTTGTCGTAGAGCGACTCCGCGACAAGGTCCGCCTCGCGGATGTCCTGGCGGTGCCACATGGCGGCGATGGCGGGGAATTGCAGGATCTGCGGCGGGTTGGCGAGCATGTCGAACGAGCCGGGGCCCAGCCCCTCGCGCCAGTCCGGGCTGAAATACCCGAACTCGAGCAGGCCGTCCCAGCCCTGGAGCAGGCCGTAGACCGCCATCAGACCGGTCCCTTCGAGCGAGTACTGGTTGGGCAGGCAGGTATTCCATTCGCTGATCGTCATCGGCAGGCCCAGGACCTGCTCCCAAGCCTTCTCGGTGACCAAGTTGCCCCGGCCCAGGTAGACCAGCGTGTCCTGATCCGGCTTGACGGCTTTGACCATCGGCTGATTGTGGAACAGGGCCGTCGCGATCCGCCACTTCAAATTGCCCTCACCCTGCGGATGGTCCCAATACCCGTGGCGGTCGATATAGTCGAGCTTCGACTGGCCGAGCATGTGGACGCGGGTCGCGAATCCGTGGGCCTGCCAATTCGTCGCACTGATCGGGACCTTGACGCCCGCCTTGCGCATCGCGGCGGCGCTGTCGGCCCAGTACTTGTCCTCCAATTCGAGGCAGAACCGCATCTGGTCCTGCGCGCGGACGGCCTTCTCCGGATTGGCCTGGAAGAACTTGGCGTTGAAGGACCCGTTGCTCAAGAGGCTGATGCGCTGGCCGGGACTGAGACCTTCGCCCTCCTGTAGCACAGCCGCCCTCGGCTGTGACTCTTTTTCCCCAGCCGAGGGCGGCTGGGCTACAACGGTCCAGGCCTTTCGCAGGCCGGCATCGCCACCGTACTTGGCCCGCAGCCAGTTAGCGAATTTCTGCTCCAACTCCTGCCGGAACGGCTGAGCGATCTGGCCCCAGAACAGGGAATCCTCGTTGAGGACCTCGACCGCCGCGAGCGTGGGATCGTCGCAGTAGCGTCTGTTCGTGTAGGGGTTGCGGTGCGTGAAGACGTCCGCCATCCGGCGGTGCATGATGGCCGCGATCTTGTCGTTGAAGAACTGGGCGTGGGAGGCCGGTCCACCCTCGGGCAGTCCGGGGATTTCGTCGCCCGGCTTGAAGCGGTACGTGAGCGGGTAGTGCACGTCGAGGATGATGTAGATGCCGTTCTCGCCGAGCTTGGCGATGAGGTAATCCAGCCGGTCGAAACCCTGCGTGCTGTAGTCGAACGAGGTCCGGCCGGTGCGGTCGTTGAGGTTCTCCAGGCCGTGCATCCGGGTGACGTTGATGCCCTGACGGCGCATCCGCCGGACCGCATAGTCGATCTGCTCTTTGGAGAAACTGCCGATCTGGCCTCCCAGGAAGCGTACGGCCGTCCCATCCTGGAAGACGAACCGGTCCCCTTTGACGGTGACGAAGCCGTGCTTGCCGGTCGGGGCCTCGACCCACCGGCTGCAATCCAGCACGCTCGGCCCGAACGTATCCTTGACGGGCGAGAGCGGAAACCAGTTCGACTCCAAAGGCGGTTCGGCACCCATGCTCATCCCCGCGAGGACGAGCACCGTTGTCACTGCCAAGGCAACACGAAGCGGGGTTTGGCCAAGCACACGAGTCGGCGCGATCATCAGAAGCTCTCCTCATGAATAGGCGGTTGACAGGCATGCCACCTCGGGCAGGCCTGCGGACCATGCTACCGTGCGAGCTTCTTCCGTACAAGCGAAACGGGACCCCAACGCCGCAACATGGTGGTTGGGGTCCCGTTCTCGGACTCGGTCAGAAAACCTGCCTGTTCCTACGGCTGATTCGGTTCCACGTCCTCATTCTTCATGGCGTTCATGTGCCTCTTGTAGACCTCGGCGGCCTCCTTGTCCTTGCTCAGACTGCTGCGCTGCTCCTCCGCCTCGGAGATCCTGGTCAAGTCCCGCGGTTCTTTGGCCACATAGGGCGTCAAGAAGATCAGTAACTCGATCTTCGACTTCGATTTGATGGTCCGCTTGAACAGGTTGCCTGCAATCGGGATATCGCCCAGCAAAGGGACTTTCTTGATCGTGTCGCTGGTCTGATCCTGGATGAGGCCGCCGATGACGATGGTCTGGCCATCCATCACCGCCACCCTTGTGGTGGCCGAACGCGTGGAGAAGACCACGGGATTGAGACCCTGAGCGATCTGCACCGTCTGGCCCGTCTGCGTCGTAATTTTGGGGCTGACGATCATATTGACCAGCCCATCCTCGTTGATGGAAGGCGTGACCTCCAGGACGATGCCGATGTCGGTGCGGTAGCTGAACGTGGTTGTGGTGCCAACGGATCCGGAGTTGGTGGCGGCTTCGGGGATGGGCACCTCGTCGGCCACGGTGATCGTGGCCATCCGGTTGTTCCGGGTCAGGACGTAAGGCCGGGATAGGACGTTGAGCTTTCCGGTCTCTTGGAGGGCGTGCAGGGTGAGGTCCAAAGCGCCCTGAATGGTCCTGACGGACAGGCCCGTGGAGCCCGTCGCGCCCAGACCCAACGTATTCGGGTTCGTGGCCGACACGGCGGACCCCGGCGTCGTCAAATCCAGTGGCCGGCCGAAGGCGCCGATCGATTGCGTCGCGTCGCCGCCGCTGCGGAGGTTCAACATGGAGAACTCGCTGCCCCAGTCCGTGTCGTTGCTGTGGGTCAGCTCGGCGAACAGGACCTTGATCAGGACCTGGCCGACCGGCTTGTCCAGCTCCGCGATGATCGGTTTGACTTTGTCGTAGTTCTTCGAGGAGGTCATTATGAGCAGGGCGTTGGTGTTCGGGTCGGCTTCAAAGTAGGTCTCTTCCGAAAGGTCGCTGCTGCTCGATGACGATGAGGACGAGGCGCCTCCGCCCGCCGCTTGGCCGCCGCCCATGGCGCCGCCACCGCCGGCCGCCCCACCGCCCGCGTTTCTCTGCCCGCCGCTCGTGGTGCTCCGGGTGCCCGTGGTCCGCTGATTCAGGGTCTGCATCTCCAGGAAGAGGTTGTTGAGGATCGTCATGAGGCTGGTGGCGGTGGCGTTCTTGAGCGGGTACACGAAGATACGGCGTTCCGCCGCCGGGTTTTCATCGAGCTCTTTGATGATCTGGGCAATGACCGCGAGGGTCTCTGTCGCGCCGCTGACCACGACGGAGTTCGTCCGCGTGTCCGCGGAGGCGACCACCGTGATATCCGACGTACCGCTGGTCTGGCCGCCTTGCTGGCCGCCCATCCCTCCCATGCCACCCATTCCACCGGGGCCGCCCCGCTGGAAGGTGACCTGCTGGCTCTGCTGGGAGCTGGACCGCGACGATCGGCTCGAAGAAGAAGAGGTGCGGCTTTGCCCGAAGATCTCATTGATGAGCTGGGCCGTGTTGGAGGCATCGGCGTATTCGAGGCGGAAGACCTTCACGTCGGCGACGTTGGACAGCGGTGAGTCCAGCTTCTTGATCACCTCCTCCACGACGTTCAGAACCGACTCCGGTCCGGTGACCACGACGGTGTTCGTGCGGCTGTCGGCCGCCGCAGTGACCTGGACCTGAGAATCACCCCCTTGCTGGTTGCCCTGTGGGCCGCCGAACGGTCCCTGAAAGATCATAGGCCCGCCGCCCGGGAAGCCGCCGCCACGATTGCCCGACCGGGAACGCGACGTGGAGGAAGAAGATGTGTTGAAGAGCTGATTGATGACGTCTGCTGTATTCGTGGCGTCGGCGTAGCGAAGTTGGAAGACCCGGACCGTCGCGACCTTGGCGGTCGTGTCGTCCAGGGCCTTGATGACGTTGGCTACGAGATCCAGCATGTCGGCCGGCCCTCGCACCACGACGGAATTCGTCTGTGTGTCGGCGGCGGCGATCACCTGCGCGTTGACGGTGCCGGCTCCCTGACCACCGCCGCCCTGCTGGCCGCCGCGTCCCCCTCTCTGACCTCCCATTGCCCCGGCCATTACCACTCCAATTCCCTCGCCAATTCCCCTGCCAATTCCTCCTCCGATTCCCCCTCCAAGTTGCTCTCTAATTCCACCCGTTCCCCCTCCCATTTGCCCTCTCATTCCACCCATTCCACCACCAGGTCCACCGCCAGGGCCTCCCCTCCCTCCCATTCTTTCCATCATCATCTGTATGGGGTTGAAGCCGCCGCCGTTGAAGCCGCCACGCCCCCCCTGCTGACCCCGGCCGCCCGTGTTCTGCTGCTGAAAGATGGTGTTGATCAGAGTGGCCGTGGTCGTGGCGTCCGCATTCTTCAGACGAAAGACCCGGATTTCCGTGACCGTGGCCATGTGGGTATCCAGGGCCTTGACGATCTGTAGCAGACGCCGGACGTTGGTTCCGGTGTCGGTGATAATCAGGGCGTTGCCTTCCACATTGGCCGTCAGAGTGGCGTATTCCGGAAGCAGCCCCTGGAGGTTCTGTATCAGGGCCGCCGCCGTGATATGGGCGACAGGAATCACGTAGGTTGACACGGAGTCAGTCAGCGGAACGTCGTTCGGCTCGCGGACGGAGCGGACCGGAACATTTTCCTTGGAGACGTTTGCCAGCGTCACCACTTTGAGGGTCTTGCCGGTCAGGACGGCATTGAGGCCCTTTTCCTTGAGCACCGCGTTGATCAGGTTCACGGCATCCTTCACCGGGACCGCGTCCCGGTTGATCAACGTGATGCGGCTGCTGGCGATCGGCTCGGGCGATACGATCGTCAATCCGGCGGTCTCGGACAGATACTCCAGAACCGTCTGGAGTGGTGTGTCCTGAAAGTTCAGTTTCAGCTTCAGCTCGCCGTTCTTGACCACCTCGATGGGCGGCTTAGCCTCGGAGCCGGCGGGCGGAGAAGCCGCCGGACCGGATGACGAAACAGGAGTCGGCGCCGGCACAGGCTGCGGAGCAGCCGCCGGTGCCGCATTGGCCTGGGCGGCATCGGCCGGCGGTGCCGCCGGCTGCGGCGCGGCGGCCTGAGGGGTGGTCGACTGCGTCGCGGCCGTGTGCCCGGGCAGCGGTATGATGACGGCCGCCAGAATCATGCCAACCAAAATCGTTTTGATAATTCGCATTGTAGTTTTCTCCTTCGCGTTCAGACTACCGATGAAACCGACCGGAGTCTCAGGTCTTCCAACTCCAAACTCCAGACCTTCAACTTGTTTCCCATTACAAACGTTCGAGGACTACTATCCCCCTTGTTGTTTCCGTTGCTCCATGAGCCGCTTGAGGATCTCGGCCTCATCTGCGGCGGGGAGGGCCTGCTGACCGGAAGATGACCCCGAAGCGGCGGGTGCGACCGTCGGCGAGTAGCTCGCCAGATCGCCTGCCGTAACGGCGCCGCGTCCGCCTTCCAGGTCGAACCCCATGTTGACGGTGACCGTCTTGTCGCCCAACTGGTACTCCAAGACATCGAGATTCAGGGATTTGACTGTGCCCCGCGCGACGCGGTCGCCCTCGTGCAGCCGCAGAACGCTGCCGCTTTGCTTGTCTTCCACAAACGCGATGAACAGGTTGTTTTCCTGGGTAACCCCCTTGAGGAGGAAATAGGACTCGGGGTTGGGCATAACTCTGGGAGGTGGCGGCGTGTCGTCTCTCGGCCGGAATGGCACCCGCTGGCGCGAGAACATGTTGCGTTGAGAGATGATCTCGAATGGGGTCCATTGCTCATCCTGGACAACCCGCCGGGGCGGACGACGCTCGACGGGCTTGGCGGCCGCGTCCGGCTCGGCCGGTCCGGTGATTCGACCCGTCTGGCCGGGGGCCCCGGTGGGAGCGGCTTGCAGCTTCGACGAACCTGATTGTGTCGAAGCATCCCGGCGAGCGGAATCGGGCCTCGTCGAACCCGGCTGAGCCGAGGCCTCCGGACGACCGGACCCGGGCCGTCCCTGATTCATCCCACCCTGGGCATCCCGACGGAAACGATCTCGACGGGACGAGTTTTGGCTGTAGGCGGTCACCGGCCAGAAGGCGGCAAGTGCGGTTGCGGCGGCCACGAGCGTGAGGGCCATTGCCTTGTTATAAGAGTTGCTCTTCATTGTTCGTCTCTTTTGGTTTCGGTTGCGATTGTTTTTGCGATGACTTTTCGCCGGCGGCCAGATACAGGGTCGAGAGGCGCAGCTCCATCGACATGTTGCTGCCCGCCTCGCTCGTCGAGCCGAGCTGCATATACTTGACCTTGATCGGCAGCTCCGACGTCTCCACCTGATAGAGGAACCACGCCACGGCATCGAGCGAGCCCTTGCCGGCGACGACGAAGAGGATCTCCTTGAGTCCTTTGTCGCCGCCCGCCAGGCGGTCCGGCCTGACGGACGTGAGCGTCAGCCTGGCATCCTCCGCCCACTTGTCCAGTGCCTTGGCGACGCGGCCTTCCGTCTCGGCGTCGCTCTGCAGACCCTCGGGTAGTGACTTCTTCCACTTCCTCTCCTGCTGGTTCTTGCGCTCGAACAGGTTCTGGGCCTGGGTGACCTGACCCGCCAACTGCTGCTGCTCGTTTTTGAGCTCTCCCAGCCGACGCCAGGCGGGGGTGATCACCAGCGTGTCAGCGGCAAGAGCGCCCACCACCACAATGGTCACCAGGACAATAATGCGTTCGCGTTTCGACAAACCCATGGTTATTTCGCGCCTCGAAATTTGAATTTGAAGTTGATGGCGAATTCTTTCTCGCGGGACTCCCGTCCGATTTCCCGGAGGTACATCATCATGACGTCGGAGAACTCCTTGTCCTCCTGTGTGATCTTGTTGCGCACCTCATAGAAACTCGGATCGCTCGTCGTCTTGCCGACCACGGATCCCTTGCCATCCTCGTTCAGGGCCAAGCTGCTGGCCCAGATGTAGGGTTCTTCCGGAAACGCCGTGGTCAGCCCCCTGAGGCATTCCAGGAACTGGGGCGCGCGAGAGAGCCAACCAGCGGCATAGTTGGCGCGATCCACGAACTCCTGGGCAGCGGTGATCTGAGCCTCATTCTCCTTCAACCATGCCTTGCTGGCGGCGATATCGCTGCTGTACGCATGCCAGAGAACCACCAGGATGCCCAGCCCAATGAGGCAACCCCCAGCGATGGAGGCGCCCCAGACGACCATCCGCTTGTGGCTCACGGCTTTCTTGGCGCCAACACGAGGGTTGAGGAAATCGACCGGAGGCCGCTGGGTCCCCACGCCGGTCATCGCCACGGCCGCGGCGGCGATCGCACGGCCCTCTTCGGGCTGGTCCCGCAAGCCAAGCCCCTTGGAACGCAGCCCGGCGCGCCCGTTGGACACCGTGATCTGGGGTCCGAGCCGATCGCGGAGCCCGGCGATCATCTCGTCAGGCAGGCCGCAGGCATCATAGGCAGTGATTTGATAGGGCAGCGATTGGCCCGGCGATGAGGATAGCAGCACCAAACGCTCCACCGTGGAAGCCAGGTGATCCGCGTACCCGCCCGGGGTGCCGTTCTTGCTCATCGCGACGTGCTTGATGAATCGCGGGCTGCCATCCAACTGGGCCCAGAATTCGCAGTACGTCGGGCGGACATACAGGCCGTACCGGGATGCGGCGCCGCTCTCGGACAAGGCCTGGCTGCACGCGAGCGCCGAGACGGTCATGGATTGGACCTGAAGACCCGCGGCCTCGGTCAGCTCTTTGATCTGGCCGACGATCTGCCGCCGGGCGGCCAGCAGGAGAACCTGGTTCTTCTCGGTCGTGCTGGTCTTGCCGCAGTAGTCGAAAATCAACTCGTCGGCATTCAAGGAGAACGCCCGCTCGGCCTGGATGCTCAGCATGCCCGCCAAAGCATCCGCGCTGGCCGGCGGCGCCTCGACCTCCTTCGTCAGCACCCACTTGGCCGCCAAGCCGACCACCGCTCGCTTCGAGGAGAAGCCCTTTTCCCGCAGGAAGTGCCGAAGCCGCAGGCCCAGCGGCTTGGCGCTGTCCGCCGTCAACTCCTGCTCCCACAGAAGCTCGCCGGTTCGTCGAACCTCGGTGCGGCCCGACTCAATACTCAGCTCCGTGGCGACGACGCCGGTGTCGTCGATAGCCAGTCCTAAGATGTGGCGCGTGCCAGCCATTATCACGTCCCGTCAATTATGGAGTTCTGTCAATGATTGCTCAAAACTACGTCTGTAACAGGCTTCCCCTGCCTCAGGGTCGCCACGATTTCCGAATCCAGAGGCCAGCCGAAGTGCGTGAGCGTCCTCCAATAGACCACGCGCGGCGGCGACTGCTGCGTGTCGATGACCGCCTTGTACCGCTTGTAGGCCCGCCCATTGCCGGAGATGGCGACGACATCGGCGGAGTACTGATTCGAATGAGCCGTGACGTAGCGGCCGATGCCCGTCGCTTTCGTCTGATCCAGGACCTCCGTCACCCAGGCCACGGAGTTGGGCTCCTCGCCGGAGCTGCTGGTGTTGGACTCGCGATAGGCGATCATGTCGTCCACGTCTTTCTCCTCCAAGCCGGGCAGGCACATCAAGACTTCCTTCGAGGCCGTGTTCACGTTCACCAGGCCGGGCAACGTCGTCTCGCTGCTCGTCGTCAGCTTGTCGGCGATCTGAGAGAACTCCTTGAAGGTCATGCGCGACCGGTAGTAGAACTGGAGGATGCTCGTGAAGGTCGGGTTCGAGCTGACCCCGCTGGCCATCATGATCTCCAGGGCCCGGTCTTCCTTGAAGGTATCCTGCAGCAACGTCTGCAGGTCCGACACGGAGGAGGTGCTGGTGATGTTGATGCGAGCATTGCCTCCGCTATCGACATTGGCCTCCGTGCTGTACACGGTGACATAATCGTAGAACCCGCGATCGAGCTGGCCGTTGGCGTTGTCGGGCGGCTCGCTCTTGTCGCCGTCGTTCTCCTGGGGGTCGAGGATGCCGTTGAGGTTGGTATCCTCGCCGTAGAGCAGTTCTTCCGAGGCGCCTTTGATCAGGAGGATCTCGCTGACGGTCTCCAGGGGTGCGTTCTTGCAGTGATAGGGCGTCGGCTGCAGGAGATAGTACTCGTCTTCGGCCCCTCCGGCCGTGACGTCGCTGTCGGCGTCCCGCCAGTCGATGATCGAAGCCGCCAGCTCGGCCGTCATCCCCGGCAGCTTCAACAGCATCTCCTCGGAGGCGGTATTGAGGTTGATCTTGCCCGCCTCGTCGGTCAGACCGTAGGTGAGTTCCTGATCGCTCTCCAGGTTCGCGTGCAGGATCCAGAAGTAGCCCTCCCCCACCTGCATCTCCTCGTAGAGGTCGGTCGTCGTAGACGTGGCTGTTTGCGTCTGGGTCTGCGTTTGGTCGCTGAGCTTGGCCACGACGTACTGCAAGGCGCCGGCGGCCACGCATTCGGCCTGCAGGGAGGCGACCTGGTTGGCGGAGACCGCCGCCGCGACCCGCATCGAGCGTGCAAACACCAGGGCCAGCCCCGCCAGGACGAGCACCACCCAGATCGTGACGATCAGGACCGTTCCGGCCGTTCGCCCGCCCCGCGAAGGACCGGCCCGGTGACGCGTTCCAGATTGTCCCGTCATGTGGTTTCTCATGTGTCGTTCCACTCCGTGCCGTTCTGCCGGCCTACGATCCGCTCGTCTTGCTCGTTGTCTTGGTCGTCGTTGTCGTTCCGGTCTTCGTCGTGCTGCCCGTTGACGTTCCACTCTTGGTGCTTCCACTCGTCGAGGTTCCGCTCGTCGTCGTTTCGCTGTCCGTGGCGGCGACGGTCTTGCACGGGATGGCAAAGCTCTGGACGAGCCGCCGCTTCTGAGCCTCCTTATTGTGCTTGCCGTTGTGCGCGATCTGAATGTCGATCTCCACGGCCAGAGGCAGGCTGTTCGAATCGGCCGTCGAGTCCCATTCATCGACCCAACTGGAACCGTCAAAATAGGTGAGATTCATGGATACGACGCCGCTACAGAGAACCTGTTCCTCCGGCGCCATCTCTCTGGGAGCCAGCAGGTCCGTGGTCACCTGGCGCAGGAGCAAGTAGGTGCCATCCTTCTTTTCGCTGTCTTCCTCCAGAAGCAGAGCGACCTTTCCGATCCCCCCGACCACCGGCGTGCTCACGGTCTGCCCGGCCGATTCGGTGTCGTTTATGTAGATGTGGGTCGTGTAGAACTCCAGGCTGTCGGCATCCACACCCTTGATGCCTCCCGAATCGGTGCCGATGAAGGCCCCGGCCAGGTGGCTGCCCGGCGGCAGGACGCCGCTGATATCCTGTTTGAGCAGCTCGATCACGTTGCTCGCCACCGACGTCGGGTCCACCGCCGCCTGGGCGCTGCGATACGCCCGAAAGCCCGTGTACAATGCCGTGTACAGACACGATGCCACGACCACCATGAGCGACATGGCCACGATCAACTCCAGCAGGGTGAAGCCCCTTCGGAATTGCGGATTGCGGATTGCGGATTGCGGATTCGTCACGTCACTGCTCCTGCGAGTACACCAGCGTGCTCAGAGTGATCTTGCGCTCCTGGCCGATCGAGCGCCAGGATACGGTCAGGTCGAGCTGGTGGACGGTGGCGTCCTGGGCCCAGGTGGCCAGCGCCGTCGTCCACTCATAGCCGGGCCAGTCCGTTCCGAAGTCCCCCCGCTGGTTTCCGTTTTCCCAGTCCGTGGAGACGGTCAGCTCCGTCAGCTTGGTCTTCGCCAGGCACGCCGCCTCGACCTGCCTGCGCGACTGCCCCGCCAGCCGCGTGCACAGACCGATCGTCTGCATCGCCACGGGCATCACGATCGAG
>Ga0315275_10004287_pt1 | contig 13316 bp, 15 predicted proteins | sample YL17G03_0_MG_FD_205557 | JGI IMG/M metagenome (GOLD analysis project Ga0315275, IMG submission 205557) | Sediment microbial communities from Yellowstone Lake, YNP, Wyoming, USA - YL17G03_0 | ecosystem: Environmental > Aquatic > Freshwater > Lake > Sediment | place: USA: Wyoming | collected... | reverse complement strand
GGCGACGATGGCAAGGGCGATGACGAAAACTCGGCCATTGCCGGCCTGACTGCGGACAAGTTCACGAAGGCCATGACGGAATACCAGAACGGTACCCGCACCAAGAGCCCGAAAATGACTAAGGCCGCCAAGAAACTCACCGCAGCCGATGTAGCGGACCTCGCCGCCTACTACGCGACGCTGAAGCCGTAGTTCGGCTGCCCGGGGCAGGCGCCGGGGCCGCAGGATGCAGCGGCCGTCTCGCCGAAGACCGTCTGTTCGGCGAGTGGCTGACGACGCGCCCCGGGGTCATTGGCGGCAAGCAAGTCCTCGACAGGTGCTGCCCTGCAGCGCGATCCGCAGGACCGCGGGCTGCGCGAGGGGGAGTCCGCACTACGATATCGATTCGGATTGCCGGCACGAGGTGTGGGTGCCGTTCCTGTCGGGTTACGGCGGAATCACGCTTGCACGGTTCCCGAACGGCGTGGTCTATTGCTACGTCAGCAACGGCGGCGCGCATCGCTGGGCCCGCGCGATTCGCGGCGCCGACAAGATCCGGCCGATGTGTTGAGTGACCTTGGGGGGGAGGGCAACTGCGATGACATCGACGCTGATGCGCGGGCGTGTCCGCTGGCCTGCCGAGCGCCGGTTCTACACGGGCATGGCGCTCGCCATGTTCGCGACCATGTATCTCGGCTTCGCGCCGAGTTTCTTTCTCAGGCCCTGGTTTCCTGCAACCCATGCGGCACCCGAGCCGTTCTTTTACTTTCACGGCGCCGTCTTCGCGGGTTGGTTCGTGCTGCTGATCGCGCAGCCTTCCCTGGTGGGCATCGGACGGACCGATCTGCATCGCAAACTGGGTCAAGTCGGCGCGGCACTGGCCATCGTGATGGTGGGAATGGGGACGGTCGGCGCACTGATCGCGGCCCGCAGGCCCACGGGATTCGTGGATATTCCAATACCGCCGTTGCAGTTCCTGGTCGTCCCGTTGTTCGACATGCTGGTGTTCGGGACGCTGGTCGGCCTGGCCATCGCGCGCCGCAAGGACCCGCAGGCGCACAAACGGCTGATGCTGATCGCGTCCATCGCGCTCCTGGTCGCCGCGATCGCACGCTGGCCGTACAATTTCAAGGCGCACGGTCCGCTGGTGTTCTTCGCCGTCTCGGACCTGTTTCTGCTGGCGCTCGTGGCCTGGGATTACGTCTCACGCAGGACGATTCATCCGGTGACGCTCTGGGCGGGGCTGTTCCTGGTCGCATCGCAGCCGCTGCGCCTGGTGCTGTCCGGCACCGAAGCATGGCGTTCGTTTGCCCGCTGGGCGGTCGGCCTGCTCGGCCCGTAACACGGATGTTGCCGTTTTCGGAAGCGTGCGAACGCAACAAGCGCCCGATTCTCGAGGTCCTGGCGGCCAACCTGACGTCCCCTGCCAGTGCCCTGGAAATCGGTTCCGGCACGGGCCAGCACGCCGTACATTTCGCTCGCCATCTGCCGCACTTGGTGTGGCAGCCCTCGGATTGCGCGGAGTACCTGTCGGGCTTGTCCGCTCGCGTCGCGGCGGAAGGCCCGGCCAACCTGCGTATGCCGCTCGAACTCGATGTTGCCGTCGCAGACGCCTGGCCGTCCCCCGGTACTCATGGTCTGGTCTTCAGCGCGAATACGCTGCACATCATGTCCTGGCCGATGGTGGAGGCGTTCTTCCATGGCGTCGGCGTGCTGCTGGCGCCGAGCGACGGCGCATTGCTGCTGATCTATGGGCCGTTCCGGTACGCGGGAAAGTACACCACGCCGAGCAACGAGGCATTCGATCGCATGCTGCGCGAGCGCGATCCGCGCAGCGGCATTCGCGACATCGAGGCGGTCGATGCGCTCGCGGCAAGGCAGGGACTCGTGCTGCAGGCAGATCACGCGCTGCCGGCGAACAACCAGATGATCGTCTGGCGGCAAGGAGGTGTGCCATGAAGTGGCGTTGGGCGGCCGGGCTACTGACCGTGCCCTGCCTGATCGCGCTGGCGCTCGCGGGTTGGGTGTACGCGGCCAGTGAGTCGCATCTGCGATCGTTCGGCCGGCCCGCAGCGTTCACGCAGCCGATTCCGACCGATGCGGCTGCGATCTCCCGCGGCGATCACCTGGTGCGCACGCGAGGCTGCCGTGGATGCCACGCCGATGATCTCGGCGGCCAGGTCATGTGGGGCATGGCGGTCGCGCCCGGCCTTGCGGCGCTCGCGCGCAGCGAGAGTCCCGCGGTCCTCGAAGCCGCGATTCGTCACGGGATCGGTCGCGACGGCCGCGCGCTCTACTCGATGCCTGCCTATAATTTCGTGCGGATGAGGGACGCAGACCTCGCCGACATCATTGCGTACCTCAGGACCATGCCGGTCGTACGGAAGAAGCTGCCGCATCCGTCGTTGCCCTTTGCCATCCGGCGGGAAATTGCCCGCGGCAGGGATGCAGCGATTCCCGCGTACCTCGATCGCGTGCCACCACTGCGGCGCGCCAATGATCCGGACTCGCGCATGGCACGCGGCGAGTACACGGCGATGACAACCTGCAACGAATGCCACGGTTTCGGCCTGCGCGCGGATACGCCCTGGGAAGAGGACACAGCGCCTGATCTCATCATCGTTGCCGGCTATCCGGAAGCCGACTTCCGCCGTCTCATGCGCGAGGGCGTCGCGATCGGGGATCGTGAGCTGGAAATGATGAGCGGCGTCGCCCGCAGTCGCTTTGCCTATTTCACGGAGAACGAAGTGAGCGATCTTTATGTCTTTCTGCGCGACATGAGCGCGCGGGTCATCGCGGACGGGAGCGGCGGCGCGACACCTGCTGCCGCCGGAGCCTCGCATTGAACCCGTTTGCCACCGCCACGGCAATCGTTGCCGCCTGCCGGCGGGGCGAAACCACGGCCGCAGAGATGGTTGCAATGTATTGCGAGCGCCGCGAGCAGCTGCGCGATCGCGTCAACGGCATCGTCACTCCCGACTACGGTCGGGCTCTTGAGGCCGCAAAGCGGCTTGATGAGGACCGGGCGGGGAAGAGTGGCGCGCTCCACGGCGTGCCGATGACGATCAAGGACGGAATCCATGTTGCCGGCCTGCCCTCGACGGGCGGCATGATCGAGCCGGCCAAGGCGATCGCCGCGGAGGACGCGCCCAATGTGCGGCGACTGCGCGATGCGGGCGCCGTGATCCTCGGCAAGACCAACGTCCCGGTCGCCAACGCGGATTGGCAGGCCGTGAACCCGCTGTTCGGACGCACCAGCAATCCATGGAACGCCAGCCTGACCAGCGGAGGAAGCACCGGTGGCGGCGCAGCGGCGGTCGCTGCAGGGCTGTCGGCTGCAGAACTCGGCAGTGACCTCGGCGGGTCCATTCGCATTCCTGCAGCCTTCTGCGGACTGTTTGGCCACAAGCCAAGCTGGTCCGTCATGCCCCGCGGCGGGCATTTCCCGTGGCAGAACTTCCCCAACCCGGCGCGGGGCCTCGCGGTGCAGGGTCCGCTCGCCCGTGGTGCCGCCGATCTGGAACTGCTGTTCGACGTACTCTGCGGTGCGGAAGGGCTGGAGGAGAAGGGGTGGCGACTCACACTGCCGCCTGCCCGATTCAATCGGCTCGCGCAATGCCGTGTCGGCGTGCTGCTCTTGCCCGACTGGATACCGGTCGAAGGCGCGATCCTGGACGCGCAGCAGGCGCTCTGCGACACGCTTGCGCAACGCGGCGCACAGGTCCGGGAGTTCGACGCCACGCCGTCGTTCGGCGATCTCAGTGCGCTTTACCGGCACTACCTGTCGCTGCTGCAGTGTCTCCTGGCAGGAAGCCTGCCGGCCGCCACTCGCGCGAAAGCCGCCGCGAAGATGCGCGGCTACCAGGATCCCTTCCTCGATGCCGTCGCCGAGGGGCTGGAAGGCAGCGCCGGGCTGCTGATCGAACTGGTGGAGATGAGCGAGCGCTACAAGGCTGCCTGGGAGCGCGTATTCAAGGATTTTGACGTGCTGCTGTCGCCCGCGTGCAGCACCAACGCCTTTCCCCACGATGACAGTTACTTCTATGACCGCACGCTGCTCGTCGACGGCGAGCGCATGCCGTACTATCGGCTGAGCGCCATACCGTCGCTGGCGACACTGGGTGGATTGCCTGCCACCGTATTTCCAAGCGGTCGATTGGCGCCGACCGGAGCGCCGATCGGGCTGCAGGTCATGGGGGCCTATCTCGAGGACCGCAGCACGCTGCGTTTCACGCAGCTCGTCGAAGCCGCGATCGGCGGATTCACGCCGCCGCCGGGATTCGACTGACCGCCAGGAGCATGCCGATGCGCCCACTGCCACTGCTTGCTGCGTTACTGGCCACCGCCCCGGCGGCCGCTGCCGCAGCCGGAGCGTGCGACGGACCGGAATTCCGGCAATTCGACTTCTGGGTCGGCGACTGGGAAGTCTTCGGCACGGACGGCAAGCTGGCAGGCGTAAACCAGATCACCCGCGAGTACGGCGGCTGCGTGATTCACGAGCACTACTCGACGAGCCGGGGATATGCCGGCGAGAGCCTCAATATCTACGATGCGGGGCGCAAGGTCTGGCACCAGAGCTGGGTCGACAGCTCAGGGACGCTGCTGCTCCTGGATGGCGCTCTGCAGGGCCGGGACATGGTGCTCGAGGGCAACCTCACCGACGCGCGAGGCGCAGTGACGCGGCAACGGATCACCTGGACGCCGAACGCGGACGGCACGGTGCGCCAGCTTTGGCAGGCCGCCGACGCCAAGGGGGAATGGACGGTGCTGTTCGACGGGACCTACCGTCGCACAGCGAAGTAAATGCCGCGTCAGGTCGCGCGGCGCTTCGCCCGCCGACTCTGCTCTTCGATCACCTGGTCGAGTCCCAGACCGGTGCTGGCAGCGACGAACGGCAGGAGGGGATGCTGCGGACTGCGCGGCAGGGCGAGGCCGTGACGGCGCTCCCAGAGGGCGACACGGGTCTCGGGCGAGCTTTCCATCGCGGTCTGCTGGATCAAGTCCCGATCCTTGCGCTCCTGAATTGCCGCCAGGTCGGCAGCAATCTGCTCGCGGCGCTCCGCAGCGATCTCGCTGGCCGGCCTCGAGGAGCCACGGCTGGCGTAAGTCTCGTACTTGTCTTGCATCATGACGTGGAACTCGCGTTGCGGGACTGAATGGCCAAATCATACGCCACTTGGACCCCGGTTCGCTTGCCGCTCGGCCGCGGCGCGCCCCAAGCGCCGTGCCCGCCGGTCCAACCTTCGGTATTCTCACGTCCTCAAAGCGCCCACAGCGCGTGCAGACCGGTCGAACGCCCATGGAAACTCCGCTGACTCCGCTCGATTTCGCGCGCCGCGCGCGCAAGCTGTACGGCCTTCGCGAAGCGGTCGTCGATGGCGACCTGCGGCTCACCTACGCGCAATTCGGCGAGCGCTGCGATCGCTGGTCGACAGCGTTGGTGAAGCTTGGCGTGCGGGCCGGAGACCGCGTCGCCACGATCTCACCTAACACGCACCAGCATCTCGAGCAGTTCTACGCCGTGCCGCAGCTCGGCGCGGTCATCGTGCCCATGAATTACCGCCTGGTGCCCGAGGACTTCGTCTACCTCGCGAGTCACAGCGGCTCACGGGTACTGTGTGCGCATGCCGATCACCTCGATGCCGTGGACAGCGTCCGCCAGCGCATGCCGACGGTGGAGCACTTCGTCGCGCTCGAGGGCCACAAGGCCGGCTGGCTGAACTACGAAGAACTGCTGGCCGCGAGCGACGGGCGCTACGATCCGCCGGCAATCGGCGAGAACGACCTGCTGGCCATCAATTACACGAGCGGCACGACGTCTAACCCCAAGGGAGTGATGATTACTCACCGCAACGCCTGGGTGAATGCGGTCGGAACGCTGCTGCACGCGCCGATGACGCCGGCGGACCGCTTCTTGTGGACGCTGCCGATGTTCCACGCCAATGGCTGGACGTTCACGTGGATCGTCACGGCCGTCGGTGCAACGCACGTCTGTCTGCGCCGGGTCGATGCGGAATCGATCTATCAACACGTCGATCGCGAGCGCATCACGATGCTCTGTGCGGCGCCGACGGTGCTGATCGGCATCGCGAACGGACCGGAGGCGCAGCGCAAGGCGCTGCGACGGGGCGTACGCGTGCTCACGGCGGGCGCACCGCCGGCGGCGGCAACCATCGAGCGCGTGGAGGGCGAGCTCGGCTGGAACGTCACCCAGGTCTACGGCCTGACCGAGACCGCGCCGTTCATCTCGATCTGCGAGCCGCTGCCGGAGCACGCCGCACTCGGCGCAGCCGAACGGGCGACGATCAAGGCGCGCCAGGGAGTGGAGCTGATTACCTCAGGCGAGTTGCGTGTCGTGGATGAGGAGATGCGCGAGGTGCCGCAGGACGGGGCCACGCTTGGCGAGATCGTCGCCCGCGGCAACGTGGTCATGAAGGGCTATTACGCCGATGCCGAGGCGACCGCGCAGGCGTTTCGTGGCGGCTGGTTCCACACGGGCGACGCCGCAGTCGTGCATCCGGGCGGCTATGTCGAGATTCGCGACCGCTTCAAGGACGTGATCATCAGTGGCGGCGAGAACATTTCGTCGATCGAGGTGGAGGGCGCATTGCTGCGCCATCCGGCTGTGCTCGAAGTGGCGGTGGTCGGGATGCCGCACGAGAAATGGGGCGAATCACCCCACGCGTTCATCGTCCTGCGGCCCGGCACGGAGACGACCGCCGATCGGCTCCGCGACTACGCGCGCGGCGTGATGGCGCATTTCAAGGTGCCGACTGCCTACACGTTCGTGCAGGAACTGCCCAAGACCGCGACGGGCAAGATCCAGAAGTACGTGCTGCGCGGCGGCAAGGCGGCGATCTCCCGGCAATGAACTTCACCTCACGGTGTAGCCCCGGGCCTCGAGACAGGCGGTGATCGCACGCAGGTAGTCGCTGCGCCGTACGCCGGTTTCTCCCTCTGGCACACCGCCACCCGACTGCGTGGGATCGAAGCCGGTCTCCGACACGGCCCAGCGATGGCACTCGTAGCGGTCACGCGCCTGCGTATCGGCGCTCTGGCCGTCGCGCGGGTACATGAAGAAATCCTCGCTTGAGGCCGCTGCCGGGGGCTCGACGCGCTCAGGATCGCCGGAGGGCGCCTCCGTTACCACGTAACCCGGAACGTCGGGACGGCGCACGTAGTACACCGAGTTGGCGTAGTAGTACGGCACGCCGCCATACCAGTACGTCGTGTAGAAATCCGGCAGGAATGACATAGTCAAACCAAATGGCGGCGTGATCACCGTGAAGCGCGGACCGTACGGCCGATACCACACGCCGCCGCCATAGTAGTAATGATCATGGCCGTGGTGGACGGTGTGGTAGTCGTGCGGCAGGTAGGGCGTGACGTAGCCACGCGGCGGGTAATACCGGTCGTAGGGGCGGTGGCTATTTCGCCCGTTGGCAGAGTGCTGTTCCGTCCCCGAGCGGTGGCCAGGCGGATCCGCCAGGGCCGGCACCGCGCAGAGCAACGCCATGGCCGCTGCCACGGCGCCGATCGAGTAAAGCACACTGCGTTTCATGGCTTGCTCCTACTGCACCGCGTAGCCGCGCGCCCCAAGGCATGCCTGTATGGCGTGGCGATAGTCGAGCACCACGGCGTCGGACTGGGCGATCGCGCGGTTACGCTCGGCATCCGTGTGCTCCTGGATGCGTTGTGCCGTCTGCTGGCGGCTCGCATCGGCTGCGGCTCCGATCACGGCGCCTGCCACGGCCCCGATCGCCGTGCCTTCTCCGGAGTGCCACGGGTCGGAGACGGCGGCCCCGATGATTGCGCCGGTTGCGGCACCGGTCAGCGTGTCGTGGCCTGGGGGCGGCATGGCGAGGACCTGCACCGGCGGACCGCCGTCACGACGAGGGACACTCGGGTCGTATCCTGTTTGCCTGCGTGCCCAGAGATAGCAATCGTAGCGATCGCGGTCCTGCTGGTCCGTCGATTGCCCGCGGGTGGGATAGAAGTACACGTTGGGCGACGGGCGCGGGGCAGGGGTCGTCGCCACGGCGCTGACGGGAGCGGCAGCTGGACCCGGGCTCGCGCATCCCGGCACCAGCATCGAGAGCCCCCAGGTGACGAGGGCGGTCCCGGAGAAGGTCACGAGGCGCGCCATGGCGCTGCCCTCAGCAATGCTGTCCATGGCAGGAATAACGCGGCAGGGTCACGATCGTTGACAGCCGCATGACCGCCGGACGCCGGCGCACACGCCCCGCAATGGTGCGCTACGATTGCCTGGCATCCTGCGTGCCGCGGCGCAGGGGCAACAATGTAAGGGCTTGTATTTAGAGACTGGACGGGCCGCAGGCTCTATAACGGCGGCCGGGAATGGCATTGTTGACGACTCGAAATTCCGTGGCTAACACACTGCTCCTCTACTACGGCGTCTACGGTCAGACGCGCAAGATCTGCGAACGAATGCAGGCGGAGCTGGCGAGCCTCGGCGAGCACGCAGACGTGGCGCCTCTCGAGGGTTTTTCGGCGGACCTGTCGCGTTATGACGCGATCGTCATCGGCGCGAGCATCCGCCACGGCAAGCACAATCCAGCGGTGTTCGACTTCATCGGCAAGCACCGCGCCCTGCTCGACTCGAAGCCGAGCGGCTTCTTCTCGGTGAACCTCGTCGCGCGCAAGCCGGCCAGGAACACGCCACAGACCAACCCCTATGTAAAGGCATTCATCGCACGCTCGCCGTGGAAGCCGCAACTGATCGCTGTCTTCGGCGGCAACCTCGACTATCAGCGCTACAACGCGATGGATCGCAACATCATCCGTTTCATCATGTGGATGACCAAGGGGCCGACCGATCCGCACACCAACGTCGTGTTCACCAACTGGGACGAGGTGCGGCGCTACGCGCAGCAGATCGCAGCGATGGCGGCCGGGCGCGCTTCCTGAGGGGCGCAGTGGACGCCGAGCGCGAACGACGGGCCGGACGCCTGCACCTCGCTGTGGCGTTGCTCTGCGCCTGGTTGATCTTTGCCAGCCCGTGGATTGGGATGCTGCGAAGTATCCCTCGCGACGCGAGCTGGCTGGACTACAGCCACGTGGCGTCGGGGTTCCTCGCCCTCCTGCTCGCGGTCACGTACCTGATCACGTGCACGCGAGCAGGGCGCTGGCGCCTGTATTTTCCCTGGATCACCGGCCGAGTCGGCACGGCTGCACGCGATCTCGGCGGGCTCTTGCGCGGCCGGATACCGGCGGCGGAGGGCAACGGCTTGTTTGCGGTCCTCGAGGGGATGACCCTGCTCATGCTGCTGGCGGCGGCAGCGACCGGTGCGGGCTGGTTCTTTTCCCAGGGCTCGAGCGAGGCCCTCGCCTGGCGCGGATACCATGTCTATGCAGCTCGAGGACTCGGCGGCCTGATCGTGGTACACGTCGTCACCGTGTCGCTGCACCTGCTGGACTTCGTGCGAGATTAAATGCGCCTGATCGCCACCTGCCCCGAAGAGACCAAACCGGCGCTGGCGATCGAGCTGCGAACCCTTGGTGCGACGGATCTCGTTCCCGGCTATCGAGCAGTGGCCTTCGAAGCCACCGACCCGCTTTTCTACGAGCTGCACCTGAAGTTGCGGACGGCGAGCCGCATCCTGCGCGTCATCAAGGAGATGCCGGCGAAGTCGCCCGAGATGCTGCGTTCGCAGGCCCGGCGCATTCGCTGGCACGAGGTCTTCGATGTGCAGCACGGCTTCATGGTCGAAAGCCTGGGTGCCGATGCCGACAGCGGCGGCATGGCGCCAAAACAGGTCATCACGCAGGTGCGCGAGAGCATCCTCGACGTCTTCGAACGCAACGGCGGCCGCAAGCCTACGGTGGACGTGAGTGAGCCGAAGGTGGTCGTGGTGGCGCACCTCGCCAACGGTCGCTGCATGCTCAGTCTGGATACGTCGGGAAAGTCGCTGCACAAGAGAGGGTATCGGGAGCAGGGACACCCCGCGCCGCTCAAGGAAACGCTCGCCGCGGCGATCCTGATTCTTGCAGGCTACGACGGCACCCAGGCGTTCCTGGATCCGATGTGCGGCAGCGGCACGCTGGCCATCGAGGCCGCGACGATCGCGGTGCGCAAGGCGCCGCGGATCCATCGCAAGAAGGGCGAGTTCTACTTCGAGTGGCTGAAGGACTTCGATCGTGAACTGTGGCGCACCACGCAGGATCGGGTGCGTGCCGAGAAGCTGGAAGTTCCGCCGGCTCCCGTCGTCGCGTCGGACATCGATGCCTCGTTCGTGGCGATGGCACAGAAGAGCGCCCTCAAGGCACGCGTCGAAAAGTACATGACGTTCAGCACGTGCCGCTTTCAGGATGTCGAACCTCCGGCCGAGCGCGGGATCCTGGTCACCAACCTGCCGTATGGCGATCGCATCGGCAGCAGCGAGGGCGACGTCCGCCAGCTGTACGAGGAAGTGGGTGACACGCTGAAGAAGAAGTTCAGCGGCTGGCAGGCGGCCATCCTGGCGGCGGCGGCTTCACCCCATAAAGCGATCGGATTGAAACCGAGTCGTACCATCGCCCTGATGAATGGCAGCATCCCGTGCAAGTTGTTGCTGTTCGAGTTGTACGCCGGGAGCCGGCGCATGCCTCGGGCGTGACGGATCCGCGCATGTGCTTGACCGCAGCCCGGAACGATTCCAGTGCGGCGTCCATGGCGCTGGACTGACGGGTCTTTTCACCCGCAACTTACCGATCCGACGTCGCGTGCGAAATCGTCTTTGCCGTCTCCATTCATCAGCCTGCTGTCTGCACGCTCGTGGGCGGAGAATCGCGCAGTTCGCACACCACACGATACAGCCGGCCCTGCGCATTGCCGTGCAGCGCATCCACGATCATGCCTTCCGGATCACATGCCGCAGCACTGCGCAGAAGCCTCTCGAAGCTCCTGATGTAGCTGTCGGAATGTTTCTCACGGATCGGCGTCCCGTAGAAAAGCGCCCAGGCATCCCGCGAGTCGTCCATTCGCAGTCGCAGCAGGATCATGCGCCGACTGAAGACCGACGACTCGCCGGAACTCAGCCGTGCAAACATCAGGTCGACTTCCTCATCCGGCACGACACCACTGCCGGGTGTTCCCTGGCTCGAAATGAACAGCATCCCGGCGATCACCTCGAGCTGGTTCATCACCAGCTGGGCCACGTCGATGAACGTGTCCTGCCGCGCGTGCAGTTCGTTGGCGGCAATGGCGCGCGTCTGGATTTCCGCGTGTTCCGCGGTGCGTTGCATGACCTCGAACTGACGCTGGATCGCGAGGTTGTTCGCCGCGAGTTCACGCTGCTGCAGAAAGAGTCCGAGGACGAGCCAGAGAAAGGCCAGCGGTGCGAACGCACCGTCCAGGAAGTCGCCCAGGTCGCCGAGTGGCAACCGGAGGAAGGCGGTCCAGCCCAGCGATGTGGCGACATACAACGCGCCTGCGCCAAGCCAGAGCGCCGTCAGCACGAGTCCCAGTCGGACCTGCCGATCGCGTTGCGACGCGAGGCTCTCCGAGTTCCGATCACCGGCCATTTTCGTGTCCCCCCAGTTGTCGTGGGAGGATCTTGCCACGGGCCATCCCCGCGAACACGACTATGCTTCACGAGCGGCCAGCGCCAATGCTGTCTCGAAGCCGATCCCAGGATAGACGTGTGCGGGAGTGCTGTACTCGGCAACCCGAATCGGCACACAGTCCGTGCATTTCAAGAAGCAGCGGGGCACTGGGGGGTGCCGTTGATCGATTTTCAGGGCGAGCCGTTCTTCGGCCAGGATCGCCTCGACGTATTGCTGTGGCGCATGACGAAAGCCGGACTGGCCGATCTGCCGTAGCAGGTGTGGCGATCACGCTACGCGATCAACTCGGCGAACTTCTTGAGATCGATGTTGCCGCCGGAGACGATCGCGACGATGGGTCCGCGGCCAGCCTTGCCCGTCAATGCGGCGGCCAGTGGCAGCGCACCCGCGCCCTCGGCGATGACGCGGGTCTTTTCGGCCATGAGCCGCATCGCTCGCCTGGTTTCTTCCAGCGTGACGACGATGTAGCCGTCCACCACGAGCGTCATGCGTTCCCACATGCGCGGGAAGACGCTTTGGCCACCGGCGCCGTCGACGAACGACGCCTTCCAATCCGTAAACACTTGCGGCGATCCCTTGGCGAACGAGAGCGCCGCCGGGGCGGCCGTCTCGGGTTCGGCACCCCACACCGTAACCTCGGGCTTGAGCGCCTTGATGGCACTGCCGACGCCGGCGACCAGTCCGCCGCCGCCGATGCTGCCGATCACCGCGGCGGTGTCGGGCGCGTCTTCGAGAATCTCGAGGCCCATGGTGGCGTGGCCGACGATGAAATCATGGTCATCGAAGGGATGGATGAGCGTCCCTTCCACGCCGGGATACGCACGGTCCTCGAGGGCCTGCCACGCGCCGTCGTAGGAGACGGGCACGAGTCTTGCGCCAAGTGCTTTCATGCGCTCGATCTTGGCGGCGGGCGCGGTCTCAATGTAGACGACGGTGCACGGCACGCCTGCCTTGCGGGCGGCATACGCAACGCCCTGGCCGGCGTTACCCGCGCTGATGGTCCAGACACCGCGCTTGCGCTCGGCGTCGGGCAGCATCGCGACGGCATTGGCGGCGCCGCGCAGCTTGTAGGCGTTGATCGGCTGCAGGTTCTCGAGCTTGAGGCGGATGTCGGGGAAGTCGGGCCCGAGTTCGAGGCGAACCAGCGGCGTACGTACGATCGTGCCGGAGATGCGCTCGCGCGCGGCACGGATCTCGGCGAGCGTGATGGGACGGATGGGGGCGGGCGCGGTGGTCATCGTAGTTCAGGATGTACGCCTGACCATCGCGGAACTCAATCGGCAGGGGAGCCCACCCAACTCTCGACAGCCCCTTCGACGCATTGGGATTGGTAGTCCGGCCCGCACCAGCGGACAGGTCGGCAGACACTCGGGCGGTCGTTAGAAGGTCCCGGTATCCCTCGAAAGTGCGTGCATTTTCTTATATAAGCCAATGTTTCAGCTTAATTAAAGCTGTCGGCTGACAAGTGAGGATGGCCATGAAGAAGGGGTCGTGTCTCTGCGGTGGCGTGAGCTTCGTGGTGACGGGAAACCTTGCCGCTCCTGACGCGTGTCACTGTGTCCAGTGTAGATAAACACTCAGGGCACTACTTTGCTTCGACGAACGTGCCGAGGGCAGAGCTCGTCATCACGGGTCAGGAGAACATATCGTGGTACCAATCGTCAGCGAAGGTACGACGGGGCTTCTGCTCGATGTGCGGATCGTCGTTGTTCATTGAGCGCCATGCCAGTGCGCTCGTGGCCCTCGAATCGACCTGGCCGTGCAAGAGGGGG
>Ga0315275_10004286_pt1 | contig 13318 bp, 14 predicted proteins | sample YL17G03_0_MG_FD_205557 | JGI IMG/M metagenome (GOLD analysis project Ga0315275, IMG submission 205557) | Sediment microbial communities from Yellowstone Lake, YNP, Wyoming, USA - YL17G03_0 | ecosystem: Environmental > Aquatic > Freshwater > Lake > Sediment | place: USA: Wyoming | collected... | reverse complement strand
GGCGTTTCTTGTAATTATTTTGCAAAAGACTATAAGGATTATTTTTCCTATGAGCCAGAGATTAATACGGTCCAAAAATGGGCTATAGAATACGCTGAAGTAGAGCCGGAGAAAATCGCTCGCTGGAGAAAGCAGGCAAGGATAAGAGCATTGCTTCCTAAGGTTAGCGTGGGTTGGGACCAGTCAAGAAGCGATACTTATGAAATATATACGAGCGCCTCTACAAATTATTGCGTGAATGGCCCGCAGGATGCATCCAGCGGTTGGGATGTATCGGTGAGCTGGGAATTAGGAGATTTGGTTTGGGGCACAGATCAGACATCTATAGACGTACGTTCGCGCTTGATGGTGCAATTAAGGAATGACATATTAGATGATATCACGCGCACTTACTTTGAGCGCCGCAGGCTGCAGATCGAGCTTTTGGATGTTAATACTAACCCCAATAAACGCGCAGAGAAAGAATTAAGGATACAGGAATTGACTGCCAGCCTGGATGCGCTTACCGGAGGCGGGTTTTCCATGGCGATACGCGTGGCTAAAAGATATTGAATTTAGGCATTGCGAGTGCAATAATATGGCTATGGCTCAAGGATACCAAAACTGCTGGGAATACTGGGATTGTCCTAAAGAATTACAGGTGCAATGCCCGGTTTTTAATTTAGATGAAGGCAGAAAATGCCGGCTTTATACAGACAATCTTAAAGTTTTTGACTGGGCCAGGCCCAGAAGGGATTTTGATAGCTGTTTAGACTGCTCCTGGTATCAGCGCATGGAAAAAGAGGAATTTGTTAATTAATCTTTCGCTATAACCGATCTTCCGCATTAAATAATGAATATGAATAAGGTGGTAATTTTTATTTCCATATTTACAGTCATTTTCTGTATTTCTTGCTTTACTTATTTAAACCATATCCAGCAAAAAAAGGCATTACAGATAGAGTCTGATAACTATGAACGGTTCCAGCTGTGGACAAAATCTTACGATACTATAAAACAGGAATTAGAATCCAAGAAACAGGTAAAAAACTTTTTAGAGCAAGAGGAATACACTAGGCAGCTGGAGGATTTTATCAAGGCGCAATTAGGAAATTTTACCCAAGAGCAGCAAGGCTTTAGGCAGGAATTTTCAAGTTTATTAAAACAGCAAAAGGATGCCTACGATAAATCTTCCATTGATTTTGGCAATCAGATTAATGAGCAGAAGCAGCGTTTTTTGGAATACGAAGTCAAAACTGATAAGATTCTAGAAGAGAATTTCTTAGGGATAAGACAAGAGCTAACAAAGCTCCAGAAAGAGGCTGAGGAAAATAGAAATCAGCTTAAGGGCTACAATAAGCGTTTAGAGGAATCTGAAAAAAAGGCGCAGGAATATAATAAGCTCATTCAGGATTACAGACAACAGCAGCTGGAATACGAAAGAAAACTAAGCGCCTACGCTAATTTGACTCAAAACGCGAATCAGTAAAAAGAACCAGGGACGGTTGTTTTGTGCGATTTAGTCTTTACCGGTTTAGCCCGGTATGTTATTATATAAAATATGGCGAGAAAAAGAGTAAAAAAACCAAAACTGCTTTTAGCGATTCTATCCTTACTTATTGCCGGCATCTCTTATGCTTTTACTCAGCAGGGTGATGGCGGATTAAAGCTGTCCATGCCTTTTGGCAAGGGCTATGATTACAGCGATATTTTAGTCAAGAGGGTAGTTGATGGCGATACAATCCAGCTTGAAAACGGAGAAAGGGTAAGGCTTATTGGCATAGATACCCCTGAGATGCACGAAAGCGATAAGCTTTATCGCGATGCGCAGAAAAATAACCAAGACGTTAAGGAAATAATAGAATTAGGCAGACAGTCATATTTGTTTACTAAAAGTTTAGTGGAAGGAAAACGCGTGCGCCTGGAATTTGACGTAGAAAAATACGATAAATATAAGCGCACACTTGCTTATGTTTATCTGCAGGATGGGACCTTTGTTAATGCGGAAATAGTAAAGCAAGGCTATGCCAGTCTCTTAACTATCCCGCCTGATGTAAAATACGCTGATCTTTTCCAAGAACTTTACCGCCAAGCCCGCGAAAATAGGCGCGGCCTCTGGAAATAAGGAGATACGGCCATGAAAGCATTTTTTGTAGGATTATTATTCTTAATCTGTGTCGGGTTATCTGCGCTCTTGCTTATTATAATGGCACCGCTTTTAGCTGTTTTAAACATTTTCTTATACCTACTTTTTTTCGCAGCCATATCAGTGTTATTAGTCTGGCTTTTAGGAAAAATTATTCTCTGGGGTTGGGGGGAAATTAAAAAGTGAAAATCAGAACTTATCCTGATCCTGTCTTGAGGCGGAAAGTTAGGCCTATCCGGATAGTAACAGAAGAAATCCGAGAGGTTATTAAAGAGATGTCTAAGCTGATGTATGTGGCCGGCGGTATTGGTTTGGCTGCGCCGCAAGTCGGCATCAGTAAACAGTTGATTATTATGGATGTAGGGGGCGGCTTGAAGTGTTTTATTAACCCCAAGATTATTAAGAGAAAAGGAAGCAGCGTATTGGAAGAAGGCTGTCTTTCTTTTCCCGGAATAACAGTAAGAATAAAAAGGGCCGCAGAGGTCTGCGTAGAAGCCCTTGATGAAGACGGAAAGCCCGTAAAGATAACTGGCGAGGGGCTGGCAGCGCACGTCCTGCAGCATGAAATAGACCATCTTCACGCTAAATTAATCATTGATTATGCCGGATTAAGAGATAGGTTGAGATTAAGAAGCAAATTAAAGGAATTTGCGCTTAAACATAAGTCCGAAGATATAAAATGCAGCGTTAAGTCTAAATGTATCTAGATTGTTATGGCCTTTTTAAGAACCCTCCTTATTTTATTCGTTATCTTTTCTGCAAATCCGGGAATTTGTAAAAACAACATAAAAGTAGTTTCTTTGGCCCCTTCCATAACTTCCAGCCTTTATCTATTGGATGCACAAGACAGCCTTGTAGGTGTTACTAATTATTGCGTGGCTAAAGATAAAGAAATAATCGGCACTATGCTTGAGCCGAATATTGAGAAGATATACAGCCTTACTCCTGACTATGTCATTACTACAAAAGAAGGAAATAACCCGCGGTTAATCGATAAACTCCAGAGCCTTAAAATAAATACAGTTGTTTTAGGCCCGGATTATAATTTTGAGGATATTGTTAATGATTTTTTAAGGCTGGCTAAAATTGTAGAAAAAGAAATTAAGGCAGAAGAAATTCTATCCGGAGTTAAGTCCAAGATCGATTCAATCAGGGAAAAATTGAGAGGCAGGAAAAATATCAGGGTGTTCTTGCAGTTAGGAGAAAATCCTCTGATTACGATAGGAAAAAATAGTTTCTTAAATGAGATTATTGCGGATGCAGGCGGGGAAAACATCTTTCAGGATATCAATTTAGGTTATTTAAGGGTAAATAAAGAAGAGGTGATGAAGAGGGATCCCGAAATTATTTTAATAGTTCCCATGGAAGAGGGCAGGGCGCAAGAATCCAGCTCCTGGTCTAGGCTTAGCAGCATGCGGGCAGTAAAAGAAAATAAGGTTTTTGTTTTAGAAAAAGACTCTTTTTTAAAGCCTACGCCGGTTGCTTTTGCGCAGGGCCTGGAGTTATTTTTTGGCATAATTCATCCTGAGGCATTTAAAGAATGAAAAAAACTGCCGGTTTATTTTTATTAGCAGTATTTATCTTATTTTTAAGCTGCATAGTTTCGCTTATTCTTGGGCCCGCAAATATTTCTGTTAAAGATGTATTCCATTCGCTGCTAAATCCAGATATTAATTCCACCACTTCTATGATTATCTGGCAGATCCGGCTGCCCCGGCTTATATTGGGCCTATTGGTAGGCGCGGGTTTGTCGGTATGCGGAGCAGCGCTGCAGGCGATGCTGCGTAATTCTTTAGCTGAGCCGTATACTTTAGGAATTTCCAGCGGCGCTGCTTTAGGTGTTACCCTGGCCTTAATAATGAATCTGACGGGGTTTTTCTTGCCTGTTTTTGCGTTTATTGGCAGCGCCTTAAGCACAATTTTGGTCTATAGCATTGCCTCCTGGAAGAGGTTTACCAATTCCACGCTTATTTTATCCGGGGTCATCTTAAATGCATTTTTATCTTCTTTAGTGCTTCTTTTATTCGGGGTATTAAAATCCAGCAAAGTGCACAGTACGATTATTTGGTTGATGGGCGATTTATCCGCGGTATTGCAGCCGCAATTAAAATTTGCGGCAATTTTTATTATTACGGGCATAGCGCTTTTAATAATTCTTAGCCGGGACATAGATATCCTTGCTTTAGGCGATGAAAAGGCGCTCTACCTGGGAATAGACGCAGAGGTGATGAAAAAAATAATTTTCATACTTGTTTCATTGGTTACAGGAGCCTGCGTAGCTATTTCAGGAATTATTGGTTTTGTGGGTTTATTGATTCCGCATTTTGCCAGGTCAATAATCGGCTGCCGCAACCGCATGCTTTTGCCATTTGCAGCAATTACGGGAGCAGCGTTTATTGGGTTTTGCGATAGCCTAAGCCGCGTTATTATTGCGCCTTTGGAGCTTCCGGTGGGAGTGATTACGGGTATTTTTGGCGGCCTTTTCTTTTTACTCTTACTTATTAAAGCAAAAAAATGGGAAATATTTTAGAGATAAAAGATTTAGTCTCGGGTTATGATGCAAGAGAAGTGGTCAGGGGCGTATCTTTTGTCCTGCAAAGAGGAAGTTTTATTGGTATAATCGGCCCTAACGGAGCGGGAAAAACCACTTTATTAAAAAGTATCAGCCGGATGCTGAAGCCAAAAAAAGGAGCGATTTTTTATCAAGGCAAAGATATTTCTAGTTTTAGAATAAAAGAATTAGCGAGGCATTTGGCGGTAATACCGCAAGACCTGGAAATCCCTTTTTCTTTTACGGTTGGTGAATTCGTAAAGATGGGCAGGTTCCCGCATTTGGGCAGATTCCAGAAATTTAAGCGCCATGATCATGAAGCAGTAGAAAAAGCCCTTATTCTTACGGATACAGAGGGGATAGCAGAAAGAAAAATCAACGAACTTTCTGCAGGGGAAAAGCAAAGGGTAATTATTGCTCAAGGCTTAGCGCAAGAGCCAGAATTGCTGCTTTTAGATGAGCCGACATCGCATTTGGACATTACGCATCAGGTCCAGATTTTAAATTTGCTCAAGCGCCTTAATATTGAGAATAATCTTACCGTAATGGCCATATTGCATGATTTAAACCTGGCCAGTGAATTTTGCAAAGAGCTTATTCTTATGCATAATGGCAGGATCCATAAGATGGGCCTGCCGCAGGATGTGCTTACCTACAGAAATATAGAGGATGTTTATAAGACAGTAGTTATAGTCAAGGAAAATCCTTTATCAGGCAAGCCTTATGTATTTGTTGTGCCAAAAAATATCAGTGATAATTAATGCATAAAAAGGGATTAATCCAAATTTATACCGGAGAAGGCAAGGGCAAGACCACCCTGGCAGTGGGCCAGGCAGTGCGTGCGGCCGGCCATGGTTTCAGGGTTTGCGTGATCCATTTCTTTAAAGACCCGAAATTATTTCCATCCGGAGAAGACAGGATATTAAAGAAGATAGGTGTGAGGGTAATGCACCTTGTCCCGCAACATCCTAAGTTCTGCCGTAACCTGAAAGAGGGGAAAATCAGGAAAGAGTGCCTGGAAGCCTTAAAATGCATAAGGCGGATATTTAAGAATAAATTTGATATGCTGGTTGTGGATGAAATAAATATTGCGCTGCGCGACGGATTTTTAAAAGAAAAAGAAATCATGTCTTTACTGCAAGATAAGCCAAAGGGCCTGAATCTTGTGCTTACCGGCAGAGGAATAAGCCAGAGTTTGATAAAAAAGGCGGACTTGGTTAGCGAAATAAGAAAAGTCAAACATCATTTCGACAAAGGAATCTGCGCAAGAAAAGCCATAGAATATTAATGCTTGACAGATTTATTTTTTATGATATCTTAGCTTAGTAAAATTAGTTCTGTATAGGTTTTAGGGAATTCCGTAGAAACGGAAACGGTCCCGCCGCTGTATTCGGTGACGAAATCTGCCAATAGCCACTGCCCTTTAAAAGGACGGGAAGGCGCAGAAATTAGGTTGACCCGAGAGTCAGAAGACCTGCCTATATAGAAAAAGTCCGAAAGCAGACTTGGTTCGCGGACAAGGCCAAGGGGCGAAGTAAATCAGGGTATAGTCCCCCATTTTCAGCAAAAAGCTGGGTGTGGGGGTTTTTTGTTGCAGAAAGCAACACACCAGCCATTCCACCCCAGAAGGGGCGCACTTGGCAATCATTTATGCCAAGGTGCGATATGGCTGGGTGAAAATTGTCCGGGAAAGGAAAGGAGCAATGAAAAGGTTAAGCGTTATCATAATCCTGGTGTTGTTGGCCATTAATTTTGGTTTAGCGCAAGGCCAACAAGAAGTTGAGCTGGAAAAAATTGTAATTACGCCAAGCAGGTCATCTCAAAACATTTCTCGGGTACCCGGCTCGGTGAGCATAATAACAAAAAAAGATATCGAGGCAGTAAACGCCCAGACTGTTTTGGATGTGCTGCGAATAGTGCCGGGTTTAGTAGTAAGGGATTTGTTTGGAAACGGCGCTAAGGCATCAATAGATTCTCGGGGATTCGGCGAATTAGCCGGTATGAATGTCTTGGTTTTGGTTGATGGAAGGCGTGTTAATGAAATTGATTTAAGCGCGACAGATTGGACACAGATACCTCTTAACCAGGTGGAAAAAATAGAGATTATTCGTGGCGGCTTAGGTAGCGTATTATACGGAGATAATGCAGTCAGCGGTGTGATAAATATTATCACCAAGAAAGGAGAGGGCAATCTCCATTTTGATTTTGAGGCTAAGGGCGGAAGCTATAACATGAATAAACAGAGCATGTCGGTGAGCGGCTCAAAGGATAAATTTACATATTGGCTAACTGCCAGTCGCGATAGCACAGACGGTTATCGCAAAAATAGTTATTATAGGGCTGAAGATTTCGGCTCTAAGTTTACTTATGAAGTCGGCCCCAATATTTCCTTTCGTTTTAATAGCGGATTCCACGATGCTAGCTTTGGCCTTCCAGGCGCTTTGCTAGAAACCGACCTTATAAATATGAGCCGCAGGGATACAAAATTCCCCGGGGACCACGCGAAGGAGAAGGATTATTATTTTGTTTTGGGCTCAACCGGAAAATTAGGACAGTGGGGCGATTTATCACTTGATGGTTCATTCAGGCAGCGAAGGGCATATTCTAATTTTATCGATTCTAGCGGTGGATGGAATCCTATCTATAGAAATCATATTGATACGATTACCTTAACTCCAAAATATGTTTTAGATAAGGAATTTTTTGGCCGAGATAACAAGCTGGTTGCCGGTTTTGACTTCTATCGCGCAGATTATTCGTCAGACAACTACAATGTAGCGGATGCATTACAGAACTTTGCCGATATCAATAAGACATCTGCTGGTTATTATATCCAAGATGAATTGGAGACTTTGGAAAACTTAATTTTTGCAGCCGGCTATCGCTATGAAAAGGCAAAATACCAAATTGACTTCCACGATGACGCTATTTTCTTTCCCCTTCCAGATGTTGACACAGATTTAAAACCCGATGAGAAGGCATATAATGCAGCTGTCACATATAACTATAGCCAGAATTCAAATGTATTTTTTAATTTCAGCCGCAGTTTTCGTTTTCCTGCTGTTGATGAATATTATACCTGGGGAACGCTGAATACAGAACTAAAGCCGCAGACTTCGCGCAACTTTGAAATCGGAGCAAGGCATGAGTTTAATCCGAAATTTTCATCAAGCCTGGCGTTATTCAGAATGGACGTTAAAAATGAGCTTTATTACAATCCCATGGGCGGGCCGTTTGGCTGGGGCGCCAATGAGAATTACGATAAAACCCGCCATCAAGGGCTTGAGTTTGCCTTTAATTCTGTGCTTTTCAAGCAATTATCTCTCGATGGCAGCTATACGTATACTAAAGCATATTTTGATGGTGGAGCCTATGATGATAATATTATTCCTTTCGTGCCCAGGCATAAGGCCAGCCTTAAGCTAAAACTTTCGCTTCCCAAAAATTTTACCTTTAATGTACAGGCAAACTATGTTGGCAAAAGATATTTTATCAATGACCAGGCAAATGACCTTTCTTTGCTTAATGGTTATGTGGTTATTGATACTGGCCTTGTATATAAATACAAAAATTTATCAGTTACGGTTGGGATAAATAATCTGTGTAATAAACTATATTCAGAATACGGGGCCTACAGCACTTTTTCAGGAAAAAAAGGATATTACCCTTCTCCCGGAAGAAATATTTACGGCGGCATTTCTTTAGACTTTTAGAGTTAAAACTATATTGTTAAGGAGTGGCGAGTAAGATATAATCTTTGTATGGAAATACAGTATTTCAAGGATGAATTAAAAAATAAGTTAAAACAAGCCGCGAAGATAGCGGTATTAGGCATTGGTTCTGAGTTGCGTGGCGATGATAACGCAGGGATGCTTGCGGCTCAGGAGCTAAAGAAGGCGTTGGGCGGGAATAAAAATTTAAAATTTATCCTTGGCGGCTCTGCGCCGGAAAATTTTACCGGCGAAATAATAAAGTTTAGTCCTTCACACATTATTATTATTGATTCTGCGGATTTGGGTAAGAACGCAGGCGCGATAGAGTTAATTAAGGAAGAGGATATTGGTGGCGTATCCTTTTCAACGCACCGGCTGCCTACCAAGATTCTCATAGATTATCTCAAAAACTCTATAAACTGCGAATTTATCTTTATCGGCATTCAGCCGAAGACGCTTAAATTCGGGGATCTAGTCTCCGAGGAAGTAAAAGCGTCAGTAAAATTCTTATCCGAATCCATCCAAGAAATATTATCTGCTTAAAGTTATGCGGCAATGGGTCCTGTCTTGATTTGTTCCTCGCAGGAACGCTTGTTGCGGCCCAGCGTGCCGCAACTGCGCTCGGTTTTCGCCTCTCGCTCTGCCTGAAGAAATTTACGGGCAACCATGCCCGCTCGGGGCTCAAACGTCCTGCTCGGAACCAAATCAAGTCACCCATTGGAGCAAGGTTTTGTTAGAATGCCACTGGCAGTTTTCGAGCGAATTACGATTTCCGCCGAAGGCGGACGATTTGTAGGCCTTATTTTTGTTTTAAGCGTATCTGAACGAGAAAACCGCCAGGGGCATTAAGATTCTGATAAGCTCCAGGGTTTAAATATTCTTGCCAAGATAATCCTTTTATGCTAATCTAATGCCTTAAATTTAAATGAGGCCCAGACTTACGGAGCGTAAGCGAACGTAAGTCTGTTGGCCGAATTTATCCTGGCTGTTTATGCGTAACACAACCAGCCAGGATTCAATTCGCAGACGCATTAACAGTTTGAAATGTACGAGCTATGACTTACGTCGCTTTGCTCCGTAAGTCATCTGCTCATTGAAGGAGGTTATAAGATGTTTGATTTATTGCTCTTAGCTCCAGTGGGTTCGATTTTGGCTTTGGGATTTGCCTTTTATCTGGCGATGTACATTTTAAAGCAAGATGAAGGCAACGATAAGATGAAGGAAATTGCCCAGGCAGTGAGGGAGGGGGCGCAGGCTTATCTGAAGCGCCAGTATATAGGCGTATCTATATTCTTTATTGTTGTTTTCTTTATTCTTTTAGCTTTGGCATTTAGAGGATATTTGGTAATGTTTGTGCCTTTTGCTTTTTTAACCGGTGGTTTTTTCTCAGGACTTTCCGGTTTTATCGGCATGACTATAGCCACCAGAGCATCCAATCGTACAGCAGCCGCTGCTATGAAGAGTTTAAATTCGGGCTTGCGCGTTGCATTCTCAAGCGGGGCAGTCATGGGTTTGACTGTTGTCGGCTTAGGGTTATTAGATTTAAGCATCTGGTATTATTTTCTAAATTGGTATTATTCTGTTCATCCTGCCCCATTGGGCATAGAAAAGATTGCCGCGATTACTTCTACCATGCTTTGCTTTGGCATGGGTGCTAGTTCTCAGGCGCTTTTTGCCAGAGTCGGCGGCGGGATTTTTACCAAGGCAGCAGATGTGGGTGCTGATTTAGTCGGAAAAATAGAGGCAGGTATCCCTGAAGATGATCCGCGTAACCCGGCAGTTATTGCTGATAACGTCGGCGACAATGTAGGCGACGTTGCAGGTATGGGCGCAGACCTTTATGAATCCTATGTTGGTTCAATTGTTGCTACCTCAGCATTGGGTGTTGCTGCAGGATTAGGCGTTGCTGGTGTTACTGTTCCCATGGTTATGGCAGGCGTAGGCGTTATTGCTTCTATTATCGGGACATTTTTTGTAAAAAGCGGGGAAGAAGCCAGCCAAGGCGTTTTGCTGTGGGCGCTAAGAAAAGGAGTCTTTGTGAGTTCTTTGCTGGTAGCGGTAATTTCCTTTTTCTTGGTAAAAACGACTTTAGGCATGGAGCATATCGGCGTTTATTATTCTGTTTTAGCAGGCCTGATTGCCGGAGTCTTGATAGGGCTGGTTACTGAATATTATACTTCCAGCGGCTTTTCACCTACTAGAACAATCGCATCTGCATCTTTGACTGGTCCGGCAACTGTGATTATCGGCGGCCTTGCTGTGGGGATGATGTCAACTGCGATACCTGTAATTGTAGTGGGAATAGCTATTATAGCAAGTTACTTTTTGTCAGGAGGCGCGACTAATTTTAATTCCGGGCTTTATGGAATTGCCATTTCTGCAGTGGGCATGCTTTCTACTTTAGGCATTACTCTGGCCACAGATGCCTATGGCCCGGTTGCAGATAATGCCGGCGGCAATGCCCAGATGGCGCATTTGGATCCAGAGGTAAGAAAAAGAACCGATGCCTTGGATTCTTTAGGCAACACTACTGCTGCCACAGGCAAGGGTTTTGCTATTGGCTCAGCTGCTTTAACTGCGCTTGCGCTCATTGCTGCTTTCCGCGATCAGGTGGCAATTTACGGTAAAGAGATGGTTTTGAGCTTGATGAATCCGAATGTATTGGTGGGTTTATTCTTGGGCGGGATGTTGCCATTTTTATTTTGTTCTATGACCATGCGCGCGGTAGGACGCGCAGCCGGAAAAATAGTAGTTGAAGTAAGAAGGCAGTTTAAAGAGATTATCGGGCTTATACAGGGTACGGCCAAGCCAGATTATGCCAAATGTGTGACCATTGCCACAGTCGCGGCGCAGAAAGAAATGATTATGCCGTCGCTTTTGGCAATCATTGCTCCTATTGCAGTGGGCCTGCTTTTAGGCGTAGAGGCGCAGGTAGGGCTGCTTACCGGAGCGACAGTTACAGGCTTTGTTTTAGCTGTAATGATGGCCAATTCAGGAGGCGCATGGGATAATGCCAAGAAATATATTGAAGAAGGCCACCACGGCGGCAAAGGTTCTGATGCGCATAAGGCAGTAGTAGTCGGCGATACAGTCGGAGATCCCTTTAAGGATACATCGGGCCCGAGTTTAAATATACTTATTAAATTAATGTCTATGGTTTCAATAGTTTTTGCTGCTTTTGTCATCAGGAATTCTTTTTTTAAATAAGATAATTTAAGAAATTGCAAAATCTTCCGCAAGGCGCTGATTTTGACCTTTGCGCCTGCCTGCCGGTGAGGCAGGGATTTTGCCTTTCGGTCAAATTCAATTCTTCGGTTTCTCTAGGGACGCAATTCTTAACGTTATCGGATAATCGCGATAAGATTAATAATCGGAGAAAAAGGTGAAAGCAATAGCTTTACTTTCCGGAGGCCTGGATTCTACCCTGGCCGCAAAAATAATTCAAGACCAAGGCATTGAGGTCGTGGCCTTGCATTTTACCAGTCCTTTTTGCCTGTGTGATAAACATTCGCCTAAAAATATTAGATTAAATTCAGGTTGCAGGAATGAAGCATTTGAAGTTTCCAAGAATTTAGGTATAGAGTTAAAAGTGATGAACAAAGGCAATGAGATACTGGAGATTATAAAAAAACCCAAGCACGGTTTTGGCTCGAATATGAATCCCTGCATTGACTGTCGTATCCTGATGTTTAAAAAGGCAAAAGTATATATGGAAGAGATTGGAGCTTCTTTCATTTTTACCGGAGAAGTAGTCGGCCAGCGTCCGATGTCGCAGAAAAAACATATTATGAGCTTAATTGATAAGGAGGCCGGCTTAACAGGGCTGGTTTTAAGGCCGCTTTCTGCTAAATTGATGCCAGAGACTTTGCCGGAAAAGGACGGCTGGGTTAAGAGGGAAAAACTTTTGGATATTACCGGAAGGACGCGCAAGCCCCAAATTGCACTGGCCGAAGGGTATAATATTAAGGATTATCCTTGTGCCGCTGGCGGCTGTCTTCTGACTGATCCCGAGTTCTCTAAGCGCCTGAAGGATTTGCTGAAATTTGGAGAATTAACCCAAGATGAAATCAGATTGCTGAAAATAGGCAGGCATTTCCGATTTTCAGAACATACAAAATTAGTAGTGGGGCGGGATGAGCAGGAAAATGAACAACTGCTTAAGCTTAAGCAGGAAGGCGATTGTATAATTTTTCCAAAAGAAGCCAAAGGCCCTGCCGGATTATTAAGGGGAAAAGTTGCAGAAGATTATATCGCTAAAAGTGCCGGCATAATCGCGCGTTATTGCGATAGAATTGGAGTTGAAAGGGTAGAGATCTTATTTTCTTCAGATAAAGAAAGTGGCGAAATAGAAGTTGAGCCGATGGCCAATGAGGCGTTGAAAGCCATAAGGATTTAGCAGAAACAATAGATAAAGTTTAAGTTTGTGATATAATTAACTAATTAAATGAGCACATAACTTATGGAGTCCGAAGGACGACATAAGTTATAAGTGCGAATTTAATCCTGGCGCTTATACGTAACATAACCAGCCAGGATCAATTCTATTATTAAGGAGAGGAGAAATTTTATGCGTGAGAAAGTTGAAAAGGCTTTAGATAAAATCCGTCCTATGCTTGCTGCAGATGGCGGCAGTGTTGAATTGGTAGACGTTAGTAATGAAGGCGTAGTAAAAGTAAGATTAACCGGTGCCTGCGGTGGCTGTCCGATGAGCTCAATGACGCTAAAAATGGGCATAGAGCGGATATTAAAGCAGGAAGTCCCGGAAGTAAAGAAAGTTGAAGCAGTGTAATCATGTAGTTATATACGATGATTATGAGAGCGGCAGCTTAAAGATATTAAGGCGCTATTCTATTTAAAATAGCGCCTTATTTTTCAAGGATTAGATTAAAATTATGTATAAGCAAAAAATACCCGCATCAGTTATCCCGC
>Ga0315275_10004285_pt1 | contig 13320 bp, 13 predicted proteins | sample YL17G03_0_MG_FD_205557 | JGI IMG/M metagenome (GOLD analysis project Ga0315275, IMG submission 205557) | Sediment microbial communities from Yellowstone Lake, YNP, Wyoming, USA - YL17G03_0 | ecosystem: Environmental > Aquatic > Freshwater > Lake > Sediment | place: USA: Wyoming | collected... | reverse complement strand
AATGACAATGCTTTGTTTATCGCTTCGCGTCTATCTAAAATTTTTAGGATTTCGAATTTAGAATTTAGAATTTGCGAGAATCCGCTTTCGATTTCATCCAATATGGAAAGCGGGTTCTCGTCATATGGATCTTCGTTAGTCAAAATTATATTTTTACAATAATCTGCGGCGATTTTTCCCATTTCCGGTCGTTTCCATTTATCCCGACCACCTCCGCAACTTCCGAATACGCAAATCAATTCTTTGCCTAACGTATTATAAACTTTTTCCAATGCGTCTGGTGTGTGAGCATAATCAACAAAAACCCTAAATGGCTCAGAAATCACCGATTCCATTCTTCCGGGAATTCCCTTGGCATTTCTTAAAACCTCTAATATCTCAGGTAAATCAATTCCTTGCGCTAACCCCACGCAGGCCGCAGCCAATGAGTTATAGATATTAAACTCGCCCAGTAAAGAGATTTTTAGATTGATTTTTCCCGGCGTGATTTCTGCTTTTGGGTTTTTTATTCCGTAAAAATATTTTTTCCCACTAAAAAGTTTGTCAAAATATTCAAAATTCGAGTCATCAATATTTAAAACAGACCACTTGTTCTGTTTCGGACTTTTTTCCAACGCCTGAAATAATTTTCCTTTAGCTTTTTTGTAATTTTCAAATCCATTGTGCGCTTCAATATGTTCTTTGGTTAAATTCGTAAAAACCGCGCCATCAAAATCAATGAATTTATGGCGAAATTGTTTAATCCCCTCGGAGGTAATTTCTAAAATCGCGTATTTACAACCCGTTTTAACCGCATCTCTTAAAAATTTCTGCAATTTAAATCTGCCAGGCATAGTCATCTTTAGCATGTTCTTCTGTTCTTTGTCGCCAATTTTAAATCTAATGGAAGAAAGTGAAGCAACTTTATTTCCGGCACTTTCTAAAATTTCCGCGGTCAAATGCACCACCGTTGATTTTCCGTTCGTCCCGGTCACCCCAATAACAACCATTTTTCTTGCCGGAAAACCATAAGTTATAACCCCAATTAAGGCCAGTAAATAATGGTAAATATCAAAAACAAATTTTGGAATAAGTTTTCTCATAAGAAGTCAGACTTCTTCATAAAATTTTTTCTAATTCTTTGCTTAACTTATATCCATCGCAATGACTCAAAACTCCTAAATACGACTGAAGGTTATTTTGGTTTATTTTCTTAAACATTCTTTTCTTGGTTTTGGTTCTTAAAACGCGATGATAGGGCAGGATTACGTATCCTAAAAAATCAATTCCTTGATTGTATTTCCTCATAATAATCTTATCAGGATGAAGGCGAAGTTTCAATTGGCTTTGTAAAAAATTGTTTATTGTATTGATTAGATTCTCAAGATATTCTTTGTCTTTGTTCAAAATAACAAAATCATCTGTATATCTGATATAATATTTTACTTTTAGTTTATGTTTTACAAATTTATCTATCTCATTCAAATAAATATTGGCAAAATGCTGACTGGTGAGATTACCAAGGGGGATGCCTTTATTGTCTTCTTTATTGAAACTGCGTATAATTCCCGTAATCAGCCATAAAATATCTTTGTCTTTGATTTTTCGTTTTAATATTTCAATCAAGATATCGTGGTCAACACTGTCAAAGAACTTTTTAATGTCGCATTTTAGGCAGTAGAAGTTAATTCTGTTGTTCTTGCTTTGTTTTAAAGAGAATTGTTTTAGGCGATTAACTGCCTTATGGGTTCCTTTGTCTAATCGGCAGGAATAGGAATCAAAAACAAAGATTCTGTCGTAAATCTGATTAAGATACTCTGATATTAAATGATGAATAATTCTGTCTTTGATTTCAGCTTTATGAATGTGACGGATTTTTGGGTCTTGGACGTAGAATGAGGTATATTTTGAGTGTTTATAGGTCTTATTCTTCAAATCTTGGTATAATTGAAATATATTGTCTTCCAGATTAAATTCAAATTTTAGGACATCTTTTCTTTTTGTTTTTCCTTTTTTGAATTCCTGCCAAGCGATAAACAAATTCTCTAAGGTTATCAAATCATCGAATGTTTTTAATTTTTCATTTTTAATTTTTAATTTATTTTTATGACTACTAATGCCCCCCCCCAGTCACTTCAATGCGCCGATTTTGCATAAGATTGTTGAGTTATATGAAAAAATTTATTTATTATCATCAAAAATACCCAAAAAAGATAAATTCGGAATTTGGTTGAAGATAGAAAATATTGTTTTAGATACGATAAATCTAATAATCGCCGCTTCGCTAGAAATTAGAATAAACAAATTACCGATATTAAATTCTACTAGAATAGAGATTGAAACACTAAAACGATTAATCAGAATATGCCGAGAATTAAATATAATTGATGATAAAATTTATATAATTTTAGAATCGGATTTACAGGAAATTTCTAAAATGGCGAATGGCTGGATAAAATATTTATTAAAGAAATCCCGTTAAGACGGGATTTCTTATTTAATCTCGGAAACTTCTGACGGGAACGCAAGTTGTCATTGGCATCATCAGGGTTGTACCAGTTCACGTTGAGCTTGTCGTTGAACCTGTTCCAGTTCACGTTCGGCACATTGCCATCATTGTAGCGCGAACCCGATAATTTGTTTGATTTCATCTGATTCACCAACAATCTTTTAACAAGATTATTTGAGTTAACTCCGAACACACGGAGATTTTTTTATGAGGCAGTCCGACTAAAATCGGATACTCTCACCAAAACCAAACAAGCAGTTTCCTAATTTTTGGCAAACCGCTACCCCGACGTAACGTCGAAGCCGGTTGTATTAGCCAATCATATTGTATCATAAAGTTTCAAAAAACGAAAAGAGGGATTTGACCGAAGTCAAATCCCTCAAGAATACAAAGAACAAGGAAAAAGGTTAAGAAACTGCCTGACGGGAACGCAAGCGGTCATAGGCATCAACAGGGTAGGACCAGCGCACGTCGAGCCGGTCGTAGAACCTGCGCCAGTGCACGTACGGCACAACGCCACCAACGCAGCGCGAACCCGAGCAGAGCGTCCGGTTGTCGATGTCGAGATGCTTCTTGGTCTTCCACCAGTAGAAGAGCTCGAGAAGTAGACGCTCCTCCAGAGTTATGCCTTGGATGTTTTCCTGCTTCAGATCGTTGGCGCTTTTGTTCTTCAGCTCTTCATCGGCTTCAACTCGATCGCGAATCCAAATGGCACAAGTGCCATTGGCTGGATTGCGGGCAGATTTGGTTTGGTCAAGAACCTCGTCCAAGCTTTTGTCTACCCACCTCCAGGCGCCGAATAGTTCTTTGCACCTATCATACAGCTTCTGGGCGGTTAAACCTTGAAGCATGATGATAAGCCAGTTGAAGACGTCGCGCTTGGCTGGAATGGTCAAATTGGGAAAGTCCGCATCGAGGTTAAAAACCTGCTTGTAGAATTTCTGCCATTCTTTTTTCAGCTTGTCGAATCTTCCCGAAATCGCTGTCTGGGCTACTTCGAACGGATTACGGTGCTCGACGAACAGCTGTAGCTGTTCGAGCGATAAACCTTTGCCTGGCTCCAAGAATCCTCGCCAAAGCTGTTGGAAAATTTCCCGAAACAACTTGGCGACCCTTTCCATCCAGTCCGGCATTTGATCCGGACGAACAACCATGTTTTTCACGGCTGTTTCTCCTTTTTGTTAAGGTTTCGGTCTCCATACGGAGTCCAAGAAGATGGTTTTCCATCTTCGATATAATTATATCATATATAGTAATTTTGTCAAGATTAAAATACTCTCCTCGCGATTTTGTAGATTGAATACCAAATCGGCTGGAAAATTAAATCAAAAGCGCCAGGATAGATAAATTCTTTGCCGCCGAAACCCTTCTTAAATCTGGTCACGCCTGACCATTTTTGTTCATCAATGCCCCAAAAATCGTATTCAGTACATCCGCGCCTTTTCGCTTCTTTAATTTGTTCCCATTGCAGTAAATGTGGCGCCATTAAATTCCTGTGTTCGTAATCAGAAGCGCCATGCAGGTAAATCGCTTGTCCTTCACCTTTAGCTAAAGGCGAAGGATAAAATACCACTATGTTCGCAGCAATAATTTTATCTTGATATTCTGCGACAAACAACTCCACTCCCGAGATCTCCAGCATTTTTTGATAATATTCTTTTGCATGAGGACTGAATTTGTCTCGTTTTGTGGTTTCTTGTATCAATCTCCGGAATTCCTCAAATAATTTCTTGTCTTTTTTAATTTTTATTCCTTTTTTCTCGGCCAGACCGATATTGTATCTCGTCTTATAATGCATCTGATTCAATAATTCCTGTTCAGATTTCGCGATATCTAAGATTATTGTTTTTATCGGTTGAATATTGTGAGATTTTCTAAAACCAAATTTTTCCAAATCGATTTTGTTTTCTGGTTCTAACTTGAAAAAAATCGCATTTTCCTGTTTAGCGATTTCCTTAACTTTGTTTATAAAATTGAAGTCTTTATTTGGATTGGCTCGCGGTGAGTACAAATAACTTTTCCCTAAAGGTAGATTATGCTTTATAATCCCGATTGAACCTATCTGGAAAATTTTTCTGCCCAATGATTTTTGGAAATTTAACCACTCTTTTGATTGTAAAAATGATTTTCCCATTAATTCTTGTCCCGTTTCTAACGAGATTTGCCTAATAATTTTAAAGCCGCTTTAACTTTATCGCCAACATCCTTTTTGTCATCAGATACTTTCTTTAACGCTTCCCGAGCTTCGTGGAGCCTATAGCCTAAACTCACCAAAGCATCAATTGCCTCGCCATCAGCTCCGGATTGTTCGCCTAAAAATTCTCCATCAACTTTATTTTTCAACTCCAAAATGATTTTTTCCGCGGTTTTCTTACCGATTCCCGATACTTTGGTCAAAATACTGCTTTCTTCATTGGCAATGGCTTTTTTCAGGGTTTCCACCGAAGCAACATTCAAGATATTTGTCGCTCCTTTTGGTCCGATTCCGGAAATGGAAATCAGTAATTCAAAAAACTCCAATTCTTTTTTATCTAAAAATCCGTATAAATCCATAATATCCTCTCTGACATGAAGATGGGTGTATAATTTCACTTTTTCGCCGACTTTTGGCAATTTTTTGAAAATATTGGCGGAAATATAAATCTTGTAGCCCACGCCATTAACATCGACCATCGCATATCTGTCGGTGCTGTATTCAATTTTCCCTTCAATGAATCCAATCATCTTTTTTATTCTACTCCTTATTTGACCCCAAATCAATAATATGATAAGATAGTTTTGATATGCCGATTACGAAATCCGCGAAAAAAGCGCTACGACAAAATAAAAGACGAAGACAAAGAAATCTTCGTCAGCTTAATGCTATGCGAGAAATTATCAAGAAAATCAAAAATCTGGTTGCGGAAAACAAAAAAGAAGAAGCGCTAAAACTTCTTCCTTCAGCTTACAAAGCCATTGATAAAGCGGCAAAAAATAATATAATCCCAAAAAATACCGCAGCCAGAAAAAAATCAAGATTAACGAAATTGATTTCTAAAGATTCGCCAAAAACAGCTCCAAAGCAGAAGTAATATCGGTTTTTCCAATTTTTGCTTCAAGGTCTATTGTCATTAATTGATAATAGATTTTTTTTAATTCATCCCATGTGAAGTTTCTGGCTTGTTGAAGTGATTTTCTGATTACAAAAGGATGTAATTTTAATTTGGCCGTTGGGGTTGATTTTACAAGCACGAGATTCCGCAATTGATAAATAATCATTGATAAAACATAGAATTCGTCGGCCCCTTTTTCCAGATGTTGATTGAATAATTTCAATGCCTTGGCTTTATTTTTATAACCCATGGCATCAATCAATTCAAAAATGTTTAAATCAATTTCCGGCTTTACCAATAATTCAACATTTTCCAACTTTATTTCTTTGTTGTAATCTAATAATTTATTAATTTCGTTACTCATTCTCCATAAATCGCTACCAATATACTCAATTAATCTATCTGATGCTGAGGTTTCTATTTTTCCGTCTTGTTCCGAAATATAAATCTTAATCCAATTTCTCAATTGCGCTCCTTCCGATGGTTTAAATTCTTGGCATTTTGCTTTGGTTTTTAGATATTTATATAACTCGCTCTTGGTATTTATTTCATCGGTCCAGAAAACAATAGTAGTGTCTAAATCTTTTTCCATATTTTTGGTTTTAAGAAATTCCAAAATATCTTTTTGCGTTTCTTCTGGCGCGGAAAAAACATTTTCTATGACAATCAGTTTGTTCTCGCTAAACATTGAAACCGTATTTGCCGATTGTCTGATCTGCTCAAAAATTTCCACCTCATTCTCTTTGGCATCAATTTTCACAAAATTAAACCAGTTTAAACTGGCTTTCTCTTCTTTCTCAATCATCTTTTTCAACTCCTCTCGTGACCTGAAACTATCTTGTCCATATAAAAATATTAGCATATTTAAAAAACCTCCCATTTATTCTCTTGCCCCTGCTCTGATAGTTCTATCCAGATTTTTCCCGGAACAAATTCAATTTCCTCACCATTTTTATTTAAAAGTTGTAATTTTGAATTGGAATAACTGCCTTCTTTTTTCCAATATCCCTTAATTTCTTCGCCGTTCTGATAAATAATCGCTTCGCCCTCGCCTTCAACATCAACTTCATTATAATCGGGCGGTTCAATCATCCTCGATTCTGTTTTCATTACTATAACTACACTTGCTTTTACCTGATTCCCGTTATTTTTATCGATTTCTCGCTGATTGTCTCTCCATCTGCGATAAATATTTTCTTCCGGGTCATAATCGTAATAAACTTTGTAGTGATTTCCGTAACCGATAATTAAGCGCCCTTTTTGTCCGCCAGCCGGCGGATTTGAGTTATCGAGATGCGGATAACCAACAAATCTATTTTCTAACCGATATCCTAATTTTTTAGCTGCATTTATCAATCTATCTATTGAAGTAAATCCATTATGCGGTTCGGCAATGCCCGATTTTCTGAAAAATGAGTTATAGGGATTTATCATGGCGTCAAGATTATTGATAATTCCTTTATCTAATTTGTCCAAGGCAAAATGCGAACCACCCCAATGAGCATATATCGCATCCAGTCCCAAGGCCAAGGGAATAAAATCATGACGTGCGCTGCGCACTGAACCGATTTCTTCCGGAGACCCGCACTGGAAAACCGCCATCATCCGCGTAATACTGCCGGTAATTACCGGCATTTCAATCACCAAATCGGCCTCGGCAATTCCCGAAAGAGGGCGAGCAATCGGGTCTTCTGCCAACATTATCGCAATTGGCCTGCGATTATAATTCTCGCATTTTTCACCAGTAATCGTACTAATTCCATCTATGCTTTCTTGTTCATTGTTTTTATTCTCGCTCGAATTACTGATTTCTATATTTCTGTTTCCGAATTTCCAAAATAAAACCCCGCCAATACCTAAAATTACTATCACTATTAAAATAAAATAAAGTTTCTTTTTCTTTTTAGTCATAAAATTCGCTTAGCAAAGATTTATTTTACACTGAGACAATTTCGCAGGCCGAGCGCATGGTCTCTCCGATTTATCGGAGAGGCGAGGCCGAGAATTAGTGCGATGCTTCGCTGGAAGCGGCGACACGTGTCGACATGTAAAATAAATCTGAGCTTAATTACTTCTGACAACTGGGGCAAAAATAAGTTCCCCTACCGCCTAAACTAATTCTCTTTATTTTTTCCTTACATCTAAAACATGATTCGCCCTCGCGGTCATAAACTTTATGATATCTAGCATATTCTCCGGGCTTGCCCGAAACCTGCACATACTGATCAACCGAAGAACCTTTATATTGTATCGCCTCTGAAAGCGTGTTTTTTATTTCTTTGAATAATAATTCTTTTTCTTTATCCGAAAGATGGTTAGCCAGTCTTTCGGGATAAATTCTCGCCCGAAATAATGCTTCGTTGGCATATAGATTTCCGATTCCGGAAATAATTTTCTGGTCCATGATTAAAACTTTAATCTTTGTTTTTTTGTTTGCCAACATTTCTTTGAATTTTTCCGCATCAATATCAAATGGCTCTGGTCCCAATTCCTTGATAAACTTTAATTTCTGCCAATCGTCCACGATTCTTAATTCACCAAAAAGCCGATTATCATTAAAGTCCAATAATTTTCCATCAGATAATTCAAAGCTTACACGACTCAATCTACCATCGCCAGGGTAAATCAATTGTCCGGTCATTTTCAGATGTATGGTTAAAGATTTCCCCGAAGAAAGTTCAAAAATCAGCAGTTTCCCCCTTCTGATCATTTTTTTAATCACGACATTTTTCAAATCCGCGACAAATTTTTCCTTTTTCGGTTCCCTGATTACTTTCGCATTATTTATAATCACATCTGTAACTCTCTTACCGATAATAACCTTTTCTAATTCTCTTTTAATTGTTTCCACTTCCGGCAGTTCAGGCATATTATAATAATTTAGTTTGTTCAGTTTTCTTTTCTGGTTCAATTTTTCCTCCCGGCAATCTTTTAATCAGGGTTTGGAAATTAAGCTCGTTGAATAAAGCCTTAATTTTATCGATATCGTATTTTTTCTGCCAATCCAAATCTTTTAGGGTTATTTTAAGCGGCACCTTCAAATGAATGGTTACCAGTTTCTTGCTGAAAAACGCCATTTGTTTACTGGTTTTCAGTTTTTCCACCACCGACTTGCTTAAGGAGGGACTGTCGATAATTTGCTTTTCTGTAAGCTTATCCAGTTTTTTATATAAATTTTCCAAAGTGCCGAATTCTTTAAGTAGATTGCACGCTCCTTTTTCTCCAATTCCCTTAACTCCAGGAATATTGTCCGATGGATCGCCACGCAACGCCTTGTAATCAATCATCTGGCTAACTTTAAGGCCGTATCTTTCTTCAACTTCTTTTTCTCCGTAAATAATTGTATCGCTTAATCCTTTTCTCGAGGTATAAATCTTGATTCTATTATTTACAAGCTGCAGGGTATCCAAATCGCCGGTAATAATTAATGTTTCCACACCATCTTTGGTAAATTTCTTCGCCACAGTGCCAATAATATCGTCTGCCTCATATCCTTCTTTTTCCAGAACCGGAATATTGAGTACTCTTAAAACTTCCTTTGCCCGCGGAATTTGTTCGTATAATTCGTCCGGCGCTTTCGGTCTTTTGGCTTTGTATTGGTCGTATTCAATATGCCTGAAAGTCGGCGCGGCCAAATCAAAAGCAGCAGCCATATAATCCGGCTTTAATTCATTGATAACTCTTAATAAAATCGAAGAAAACCCATAAACCGCATTAACCAGTTCGCCGCTTCGAGTGGTTAGGGGCGGCAAAGCGTGAAATGCCCGATGCACCAAAGCATTGGCATCAATTAAAATTAATTTTTTCATAATAATTTTATTTCTCTTTTAGTTAGGCTGATTATTTTAAATTTTATCCGAATTGTTCCTTTGGGTAAAATCCTTTTGATTTTTTCTGCCCATTCAATCATTATAATGTTTTGAGGATTGGATATAATTTCCTTAAAATCTAAATCCAAAATATCTTTAGAATTTTTGATTCGATAGCAATCAATATGATACAAATTCTTGTATCTCTTCATTAAAACAAAAGTCGGACTGGTTAATCGTCCTTTTATTTTTAAACCCTTGGCAAACGCCTGAATAAAAGTGGTTTTACCAGCTCCCAATTCTCCGACCAAACCAAAAATTAAAGCCCCTCGACTTCGCTCAGGGTAAATTTTTTTATATTTTAAAATCTCTTTCGCCAAAATTTTGGCCAATTTGACCGTTTCCTGTGGATTTCTGGTCAAAAATCTTTCCATTGCCCTTATCTTACCAATTTTTAAACCATAAAAAAAGCCCCCAAACTTGCTAAGTTGTCTTTTTCGGGGTAAGATTTAAGCATGGCGCAGAAAAACGAAGATAAACAAAGAAAAACAGAAGTAAAAATCCATCAACTTCAAAGAGAAGCGGAAGAAAACAGAGCTAAAAACCTAGCTACGGAGCTAGGTTTTCCTTATATCGACTTAAGGATTACTCCGGTTGACGATGATGTATTGACGCTGATTGAGAAAGAAAAAGCACAAAAATCCCAAGCTGCCTTAATACAAAAAAGGCAGAAAGAAATTTATTTAGCAGTGGCAGATCCGCGCACAAAGCAAACAAAATCTTTGATAAAAAACCTGGAAACAGAAGGGTACCAGGTAAAAATTTTCCTTACCTCTGAAAGCAGTCTGCAAAAGGCCTGGCAAAGATATGAATTTATAAAACCCAAAGAAGAAATAACCAAAACCACGGAAATTGATGTAAAAGAATTGACTCAGATTCAAAAACAAATAACTACGGTCAAAGATTTAAAAGAAAAAATAAGCGAACCGAATCTTTCTACCACCCAACTTCTAAATATAATAATGGGTTCGGCTTTAAAATTGGAAGCCTCTGATGTCCACACAGAAAACGAGTCAGAAGAAAAAGTAAGATTAAGATTGAGAATTGACGGAATTTTGCAGGATGTTGGTCATATTTCTTTTCAAACTTATCGGCTTTTCCTTTCGCGAATTAAAATTCTCTCTGGCCTTAAATTAAATATACACAATATTGCTCAGGATGGAAGATTCAGTATTGAGATAGAAGGAACCGATATAGAAGTAAGGACTTCGATTATCCCCGCGGAATATGGAGAAAATATAGTTTTAAGAATTTTAGATCCTAAAACCATTGGTTTAAAATTAGAAGACCTAGGAATCCAGCAATATGATTTTAAAACAATAGAAGAACAGCTCAAAAAGCCAAATGGCATGATTGCAACTACTGGGCCGACTGGCTCTGGAAAAACTACTCTTTTGTATGCTTTCTTAAAAAAAGTTAATAGTTCGGAAATTAAAATTATTACTTTAGAAGACCCGATTGAATATCATTTGCCGGGGATTGAACAAACTCAGGTTACTGCCGATAAGGGATATACTTTTGCAAACGGCTTGCGCTCAATAATCAGGCAAGACCCGGATATAATATTGGTTGGAGAAATCAGAGACAATGAAACTGCGGAAACCGCGATTAACGCTGCCTTAACCGGTCATTTAGTTTTTTCAACTTTACATACCAATGACGCTGCTGGCGCAATTCCGAGATTGGTGGATATGAAAGTCAATCCAACATTAATTCCTCCAGCTCTAAACTTGGTCATTGCTCAAAGGTTGGTAAGAAGAGTTTGTCCAAAATGTTCTCAAGAAATTAAACCGGATAAGGAAACTCTGGAGAAAACAAAAAACGGGCTAAGAGATTTGCCCGCCAGAGTAAAAAAACCGATCTTAGAAAATATTACCATCAAAGAAGCATCTAAAGAAGGATGTGATTATTGTAATTTTACTGGCCACAAGGGAAGAGTCGGGGTTTTTGAATTATTTATAATTGATGATGCTATGGAAAAAACCATTTTAAAAACCCCGTCATTCGTGGAAATCAAAGAAACTGCACTCAAAGCCGGGATGGTAACCATGAAACAAGACGCACTATTAAAGGTACTGGCAAAAATTACGACGATGGATGAAGTAGAAAGAGTATTGGGAACATAAAAATCCTTCCCAGTAATCTGCAGGCAACTAACTTTGGCTTAGGAACCGAAGTGCGGAAGATTTCCGAGGAATGGTTCAGTGAGGCCTCAGCGAGGAGGGGACCAAACCATCCAAAACTAAGAAATAGTCCAAAGGGTAATTTTTAATAAAATTATGGTTACCCTTATTGCCTGCAGGTTACTGAAAAGGATTGAAAGAGAACAAAAATTAGGGGATTTAACCCTCCTAATTTCTCTACCTCCATTATAGCAGATTATCCAAGCATTGTCAAGTCTTTTACTTATTTATGTACACGAATCCAAAAGAACAAAACGAAGACCAAATACTGGATAAAACCTTAAGACCATTGAATTTTGAGGAATATTTTGGTCAGGAAAAAATCAAGAAAAATCTGAAAATTTTATTAGAAGCGGCCAAACAACGCAATGAAGCAGTTGAGCATATTTTACTTTACGGTGGAAGCGGCTTGGGAAAAACTACCTTAGCCCATATAATTGCCAAGGAACTGAATTCAAATATCAGAATTACTTCCGGACCAGCAATTGAAAAAATTGGCGATTTGGCGTCAATTTTAACCAACTTAGAAAAAGGCGATATTTTGTTTATTGACGAAGCCCACCGTTTAAATAAGCTGATTGAAGAGTATCTTTATCCGGCAATGGAAGAATATCATTTGGATATTGTTATTGGCAAAGGTCCATCAGCCAGATGTATCCAACTGGATTTACCGCCCTTTACCTTGATTGCCGCCACCACCAGAATCAGCTTATTGTCCTCTCCCCTAAGAAACAGGTTTGGCGCTACTTATCATTTGGATTTTTATGAACAGAAAGATATTGAAAACATTGTTCAGCGCTCAAGCAAGATTTTAAGTGTCGAAGCAGAAAAAGAAGGATTAGAGGAAATCGCCCAAAGGGCGAGGAGAACGCCGAGAGTAGCAAACCGCTTGTTAAAACGGGTCAGAGACTATGCCCAGGTTCGTGGAGCTGGTAAAATTAGTAAAAAAATTGCCCAGGATGCCTTGGCAATGTTAGAAATTGATGACCTGGGCTTAGAGCCCGTTGATAGATTGATTATATCAACAATTATCGAAAAGTTCAACGGCGGGCCAGTGGGGCTGGATACCTTAGCTGCTGCCACTTTAGAGGACAAAGACACGATTTGCGATATTTACGAACCCTATTTGATGCAGCTCGGATTTTTAGCCAGAACGCCCCAAGGCAGAACAGCAACGCATTTGGCATATCGACGCCTCGGATTAAAACATCCCGAAGATACACAAAAAAAGCTGATTGAATAAATTGTCTTTTTAATTTAATAAGAATTAATTTAAAAACCATATGAGAACAAAATTTCTTTTTATTATAGTTTTGTTTCTTTTTTTATTTTGGGGCCGCAATATTTCAGCGGCTGTTGTTATAAATGAGGTATTTTATGATCCTGAAGGCACAGATACCGGCAAAGAATACATTATATTATATAATAACGACAATCTCTCCATTGATGTGACCGGGTACCAATTAAACGCAGTATCTGGCGATTACTATACAATTCCATCTTTTACTTTGAATTCAAAATCTTTTATCGCGGTTCATTGGAGAAAAGACGGCACAAATACCCAAACGGACTTATATACCGGAACAAGTGGCTTTAACGACAATATGGGCAATACAAACGGCTGGATAGCTCTTTTTAAAAATAGCGAACATACCAAGGACTCTATTATTGACTATATAGAATATGGC
>Ga0315275_10004281_pt1 | contig 13325 bp, 13 predicted proteins | sample YL17G03_0_MG_FD_205557 | JGI IMG/M metagenome (GOLD analysis project Ga0315275, IMG submission 205557) | Sediment microbial communities from Yellowstone Lake, YNP, Wyoming, USA - YL17G03_0 | ecosystem: Environmental > Aquatic > Freshwater > Lake > Sediment | place: USA: Wyoming | collected... | reverse complement strand
CTCTGGGCCCACGTGACCGCGAAGGACGCGAAGGGACAGGTCTACCACCTGCCGGTGGACAAGAAAGGCTTCCCGGGCGAAGAGCTCACGATCGCCTCGGATGCGCTCGCATACCAGGACATCGGTGAGGTGAAGGGCATCGCCAACTTCCCGGGCCTCAAGCGCGACGGCGAGGTGCCGGCCGGCGATCGCATCTTCCGGCTGCCCTACCTCGATCCGCAGGGTCGCATGACCATCATGCAGTGGTACACCGCGAGCTTCGGCCCCGACTACCGGCTGGCCCCGCTTGCCGCCCGCAGCGAGACGTACACCTGGAAACTGCCGGCCAACCTGCCTGCGGGCCCGGTGGTCGTGACGGCAGAGGTCTATTATTCGCGGCTCGTATCGTCAGTGGCCGAGTTCATGAAAGTGCCGCGTGAGGAATCCGAACCCGTGAAGGTGAACAGCCACTCGACCACCTTCACCATCCTGCCGTAAGGTGCATCATGGTCCGATCATTGTCGACTGCAGTCCTCGCGGCAGCGGTCGTGCTGCTCTCCGCCGCGCCATCGGCGGCCATTCCTGCCTTCGCCCGCAAGTACCAGTTCTCGTGCACCACGTGCCACGCTCCGGCGCCGCGTCTCAAGCCGTTCGGCGCGGCCTTCGCGGCGCGTGGTTTCCGGCTCGAAGACCCCAGCCAGGAGCCGACGCGCGCGACCTACGACGTTGGCGACCCGACGCTGAGGCTCATGCGCGAGGTGCCGCTGGCCGTCCGCCTCGAGGGCTACGCGTCCTTCGGTGAAAAGGAGAGCCTGAATGTCGATTGGCAGTTCCCGTGGGTGTTCAAGGTCCTGTCCGGAGGGCAGATCAGCAAGCAGTTCTCCTACTATGTCTACTACATCATCGAGAAGGGGGGCGGCGGGGGCCTCGAAGACGCCTGGATCCAGATCAACAAGCCCTTCAAGCTCCCGATTGACCTGGCAGTCGGCCAGTTCCAGGTGTGCGACCCGCTCTTCAAGCGCGAGTTGCGGCTGGAACGCTTCGACTACCAGATCTTCAAGACCCATGTCGGAGCGGTTGCCGTCGATCTCACCTACGACCGCGGCCTGATCGCCAGTTGGGCATTCCCCGGCGGCGTCGAGTCCGTCCTCCAGATCGTGAACGGCAACGGCATCGACATGGCCGACGAGTTCGACAATTTCGACCGGGACAACCTGAAGAACGTGGCTTACCGGCTTGCGAAGTCGTTCAAGAAAGGCCGTGTCGGCGTGTTTGCCTACTACGGGAAAGAAGCCGGCCCGGACGAAACCCGCAATCGGACGTACTACATCGGGCCGGACGCGGTGGTGGACTTCAGCGATCGGCTGCAGCTCAACCTCCAGTATCTCGAGCGGCGCGACGACAACCCGGAGTTCCTGCCGGTTCCCGGCGCGTCCGACTGGAAGACGCGCGGCGGATTCGCGGAGTTGATCTACCTGCCGCAGGGCCCGGATGCCCCGTGGTCGGTGGCCGGCCTCTACAACAAGGTGTCGTCGGACGACCCGACCGCGGATTACCACAGCCTGTCGGTCACCGTGGGACGCCTGCTCGCGCGCAACATCCGCCTGACCTTCGACCTCGGCCGCGAGTTCGAATATCTGGGCACGAAGGCCAGCATCGGATTGGTGACGGTGTTCTAGAAGATCGCAGGACTTCAGTCCTGCCTCATGCGCCGCGTACAATGGGCGCACATGGCGACCACTTCTCCGACGCTCATCGGCATCCCGTGGGACGTCAACTCGTCGTTCTTGCGCGGGGCGGCTGCGGCGCCGCCCCTGATCCGCCAGGCGCTCTTCTCGCCGGCCTCTAACCTGTGGACGGAATCCCTGGTCGACATCGGCGCGCCCGGCAGGCTCGCCGACGCCGGGGATCTCACGCTGCCCGATACGGGTGATGCGATTGGCCTGATTGAGGACGCGATCCGCCGGCTCATTCAAGATGGCGGGTCGCCGCTGGCCCTGGGTGGCGACCACGCGGTGACCTACCCCATCCTGCGCGCACTCGGACCGCGCCATCCCGGGTTGACCATCCTGCACATCGATGCCCACCCGGACCTGTACGACGAGTTCGAAGGCCGCCGTTTCTCGCACGCGTGCCCCTTCGCCCGCATCATGGAGGAAGGGCTGGCCGCGCGCCTGGCGCAGGTGGGCATCCGCACGATGAACGGTCACCAACACGAGCAGGCCCGGCGCTTCGGGGTCGAGACGATCGACATGCGGGCGTGGGCAGACGGTGCCCGTCCGCGAGTGACGGGCCCGATTTATGTCTCGATTGATCTCGATGCCCTCGACCCGGCGTTCGCCCCTGGGGTCTCGCACCGCGAGCCTGGCGGGTTGAGCGTGCGCGACGTGGTCGGTCTCGTGCACGCACTCCCCGCTCCACTCGTCGGCGCCGACATCGTCGAATTCAATCCCAGTCAGGACCCGCTTGGCCTGACGGCGCCGGTCGCCGCCAAACTGCTCAAGGAACTCGCCGGGCGGATGTCGGGTGCATAGAGCCGTCCGCCGGGTCTGAAGACCCGGCCTCCACATGACGATTCGGCCTCCGTGTGACACTCCTCCACGTGGAGCTCCGGGTCATCCGTTACTTCTTCCACACGGGCAGACCGCGGCCGGGTGTCCACGGCGCGCAGCGAGGCCTCTGCGTACCGCGTGAACCCGAATCGTCAGGGTTTCTCCGCCACGACCTTGCCGTCTTTCCAGACGTAAAGTGGCGTTCCGTGCATACGGGCGGTCTTGCGAGCCGCGACCCCAGCGCGGCGCAGAGCCCGACCGACCATTGCCGCAAACGACTGCACGCGAGGTTTCTTTCGTGCCCTCATGGTTCCTTCTCCAACAACCGCGGACGAGGCCCGGAGTTGTCGTACATCGCCCAGGCGTCTGCCAGTGGACGGTACACCCTTTCGAAGTTCGCCCGGCCGCGGGTGAATCGCCGGAGCACATCGGCTCTCGGGACGTCGTGGCCACCCTGCCTGACGCGTGCCGCAATCCGTCGAAGAGCCAACTGCGGAGACGCAAGGCAGAGGTACACGATCTCTATGCGATATCCGGCAGCCTTCCAGCGCCGAAGTCGGCCGACGTAGCCCAGGCCGCTCAGTGTGCTCTCGAACGCGAAATCAGCTCTACTCGCTGCCAACCGGTCGAGTTCGCGCAGCAGGAGACGACCGGCTGACAGCGCGACCAGTTGCGGGCGGAATGGAGACAATCCGGCCGCAATAAGATCGGCATTGACGAAATGTACGACGCCCGCGTCGTGCGGCAGGAACTCGCGAGCGAATGTCGTCTTGCCGGCGCCATTGGGTCCGGCAATCACGATGCAACGCGCGGCGTCGGGTGTTGGCGTGCTCATGAGTGGCTCCGGGCCGCCATCCTCTACTGCCTTTGCTGCACCCGAGGCGCTGAATCCCGCAAGACGGCCGTCATGTCGATGGCCAGTTCGCTTGATCATCATAGCTCAGCGCAAGGAACTCGTCGGACGGATGTCGGTCCCAGACAGACGGTGTCAAGACCCGGCCTCCACGTGACGATTCGGCCTCCACGTGACACGCCTCCATGTGGAGCCCGGGGTCTTCAGACCCCGGGTCATCCGTTACTTCTTCCACACCGGGAGGCCTCGGCCGGGCGTCCACGGAGCACCGGCCGCTTCCATCGCGGCGCCGAGGCTGCGGAGATCGCGATCAATCAGCCCGCGAAGCGTGTCGAGGACGGCGCCGAAGCCGTCCGCGGCAATCTCGTAATCGCGCTGCACGGTCCGCGTGATGGGCCCCGTGGATCCGATCTGCGTGGAAAGCCGGTCCATCAGTGATGGCGCCCTGGCCTCGCTTCGGCGGCCGACCGTCTGATCGCCGACGAGCTCTCGCTGGGCGGCACGAATCCCGGTCTCGATCGCCCGCGCAGTCGCGGCCAGGTTCGGATCGGCTTTCGGCGTGTCGGTGAGCGCCTTCTTCATCACGGTAATCGTTTTGAGCGCCTCGTTGGCCGCCGCCGATGCGCCCATCATCGCCCGCTGCAACTCTCCCGCCTTCTTCTGGTACGCGAGCAGGGCTGTCTGGTCCTTCTCGGGAAGCGAAGCCAGGCCGAGGGACTCCACGACGAAGCGCTGCGCCTCGCCGAGGGGAATTGTTGCGCCGTCCACCACCTTTCCCACGGTGACCGAGAACGCCCCTGGAACGACGAGCGGGCCCTGCGGCATGGAGTCCCACTCCTCGCGCGGCCCAGGCTCCTCGATTGTCGTCGGATCAACCGGTGGATATCGCAGGTCCCAGGCGGCACGGTGCAGGCCTGCGCCCGTTGGTCCAATGATCCGGCGCACCACCTGTCCGGCGGAATCGGCGATCGTCAGGACGATCCGCGGCTTCTCTTCGTTCTCTTCCTTGCGCAGCACATCCCAGCCGGGGAACGTGACGGGCTTGCCGTCCTTCGTCAGCTTCTGCTCCGCTTCGCGGCGCGCCTCGGCCGCAGGTTTCACCGCGTCCTTGAGGTAGTAGGTGAAGACCGCCCCGTACGGCGGGTTCGGCGCGATGTAGAACGTCTCGCCCCTGGTCCCCTTCCCGGACGAGTCGATGGGCCGCAGCGGGATGTAGGACAGGGCCTTCTTCACGGGGAACACGATGGCGGCCTGCCCGAGGGCGGCCTCATCGATGTGCCGCAGGGGCGAGTAGTCGTCGAGGATGAAAAAGCTCCGCCCGAAGGATGCGCCGACCAGGTCGTTCTCCCGCTCCTGGATCTCGATGTCGCGAAACGAGATCGTGGGCACGCCGCCGCCGAGCTTCAGCCAGTGCTTCCCGCCGTCGATGGTGGCGTAGATGCCGAACTCCGTCCCGGCGAAGAGCAGGTCCCGCTTCACGTGATCCTGCGTGATCGACCACACGATGGTGCGCGCCGGCAGATTGCCCGCGATGGACGCCCATGTGCGGCCGCGATCGTCGCTGCGCAGCAGGCAGGGCTTGATATCGCCCGTCTTGTGGACGTCCACCGCCGCGAACACGACGTCCTTGTCGATCTTCGATGCGCGGATCTTGTTGACGAAGAAGTTATCCGCGACGCCCGGCAACGTGTCGATCTTCCGCCAGTTCGCCCCGCCGTCTTCCGTCACCTGGATGAGCCCATCGTCTGTCCCCGCGTAGATCAGCCCCTCGACCAGCGGCGACTCGCTGATGGTGGCAATCGTCGAGAACATCGACATCGCCCCGTGGTCCCACAACGCGTCGGCGCTCCAGGTGCGGCCCATGATCGGCTGCGTGAGGCGGAAGATGTTCCGCGTGAGGTCCGGGCTGATCCGCGTCCACGAGTCGCCGCGGTCGTCGCTTCTCCACACGTACTGCGACGCGTAGAACACGCGCGTATGCGAGTGTGCGCTGACGAGGACGGGCGAGTCCCAGTTGAAGCGGAGGGGCGGCTCGCCCAATCCGGGCTTGGGGCTGATGTACACCGTCTCGTGGCTCTTCTTGTCGTAGCGAAGAAGGTTGCCCTCCTGCCATTCGACATAGATCGTGTCCGGGTCCGTCGGATCGATGGCGCTCGCATATCCATCTGCGCCGTAGGTGATGCTCCAGTCGTCGTTCGAGATGCCGTTGGCGTTGAGCGTGCGCGACGGCCCCAACTGGCTGCCGTTGTCCTGCGTGCCGCCGTGGACGTTGTAGAACGGGAGGGCGTTGTCCAGGGCGACCTTGTAGAACTGCGTGACGGGCAGGTTCTCGAAGAACCGCCACGTCTGTCCCCGGTCGTGGCTCTCGTACAGGCCGCCGTCGCTGCCGTTCAGGATGTAGTCCGGGTCGCCGCGCAGGAAGGCCATCGCGTGGTTGTCGCCGTGCTTGCTCTTCTCGCCCACCGGCCTGAAGTTCTTGCCGCCATCTTCAGTCACGACCATCGACGGGGCCATCTGGTAAACGCGGTCGAAGGTGTTCGGGTCGGCGAAGATCTCCTGGTAGTAGTGCGGGCCCGTGCCGCCGCTGATGAAGGGGTTGCGCTTCTCGAAGCTCTCGCCCTTGTTCGTCGATCGATAGAACCCGCGATCGTCCGGCGAGGCTTCAACCGTGGCGTACACCACGCGCGGGTCAATCGGCGAGACCGCGAGGCCGATCTTCCCGACGTCGCCCGTTGGCAAGCCGACCGTGAGCTTGCGCCAGGTCTTGCCCGCGTCCTCGCTCTTGTGGATCGCCGATTCCGGACCGCCGCCCATGAAGGCCGCGACCGTGCGCCGGCGCTGGTACGCAGCGGCATACAGGATGTCGGGGTTCGAGGGATCCAGTTCGGCCGACGTCACTCCGGTGTCCTTCGAGATCTCGAGCGACAGCGTCCATGTCTTGCCGCCGTCCGCGGACTTGTACAGGCCGCGCTCGCCGCCGGACGCCCAGAGGGGGCCTTCCGCCGCGACGTAGACCACGGCCGAATTGCGCGGGTCGACGAGGATCCGGCTGATGTGCTCTGAAGTGTTGAGCCCCATGTTCGTCCACGTCTTGCCGCCGTTCAGGCTCTTGTAGACGCCGTCGCCGTATCCCACGTGGCGGCCGCTGACGTTCTCGCCCGTCCCGACCCACACCGTTTCCGGGTTCGAGGGATCGAGCGTGATGCACCCGATCGAGTACGACGGCTGCGCATCGAACACCGGCGTCCACGTCGTCCCGGCGTTCTCCGTCTTCCACACGCCGCCCGATCCGACGGCGACGTACCACGTGGCCGCGCGCTTCGGATGAATGACGATGTCGCTGATGCGGCCGGACATGATGGCGGGGCCGATGTTGCGGAAGGCGAGGCCGGAGAACAGATCCGTGGTGATGAGCGAGGCGGGGCCGGCTGCCGTCCCGACCTTCGGGGACCCCGCAGGGGTGGCCGGCGACGCGCCTGGCTTCGCGGCCGCTTGTGCGGGCTTGGACGCCGGCTTGGGAGCCTGGGCCGAGCCGCAGACTGACAGAGCCAGGACAGCGATGATGGTTGCGGCGGCGAACGTTTTCATGGAATCCTCCGGGGGCAGCGACGCGTCATGTCGCCCCTTGAATACCACGAAAACGAGGCCGCCGGGTGCCAGCGGCCCGGAAATGGCCGTCGCGTTACTTCGGCAGGAGCACGGCGTCGATCACGTGGATCACCCCATTCGAGCACTTGATGTCGGCCTTGACGATCTTGGCGCCATTGACGGTCACGGCACCCCCGGACGAGGCGATCGCCAGCGACTGCCCCATCGCCGTGCCAGCCGTCTTCACCGACTTCACATCGTCCAGCGTCCAGGCCGAGGTGAGAACGTGGTACTTCAGCACGTTTTGCAGCTTGGCCTTGTCCTTCGCCAGTGCGTCGAGCGCCTCTTTCGGTACCTTCGCGAACGCCTCGTCCGTGGGCGCAAAGACCGTGAAGGGGCCAGGGCTCTTCATCACGCCAATCAGATCGGCATCCGTGAGCAGCTTCGCCAGCGTCTTGAAGCTGCCGGCGGCCACCGCCGTATCCACGATGTCCTTCTGCTGAGCCAACGCCGGTGCGGCCAGGCCGCCGAGTACGACCACGCACGCGAGACACGCCACTACGCCCTTCATGAGAGGCTCCTTTCCGTGCCGGGTGTGCTTTGCCGATGCGGCACGCGAAGCCCTAGTTTATACGCCATCCACCGCGTGCCGTGTATGACGGCCGTCAGGTTGTTGGAATCCTCTTCCCGCCAACGCCGATGCGTGATATCCCTTCCCTGCCCTCAGCCTGGCGCTCGGTTGTGTCGGGCATGCGCCGGGAATGGAGCGCGGGTGGCGGCTTTGTCTTCGTGGGGACCACGCTGAACGGGCCTGACCCGAAGTGGGACGAGGCGACAGGAGGCGACCCGCGGGGCACGTTCGTCCTCATCCTGGAAGCGCAGCCCCCGGGCGCGGCAGCGGGCGGCGCGCCTGCGCAGGCGAGCACGGCCGCCAGAACACGGCTGCGCTTCCTCGACGTCGAGGAGAAGGCCGACTACGCCAAGATGGAAAAGGTGAGCAGGACAACAACATGAAGGTCATCGAGTCGGGTCTCGGGGGCGTGCTCGTGTTCGAGCCGACGGTCTACGGCGACGACCGCGGGTGTTTCTTCGAGAGCTACCGGGAAGACGAATTTCGGCAGGCGGCCGGGCCGGTCCGGCCGTTCGTGCAGGACAACCACTCCCGGTCTTCGCGTCACGTCCTGAGAGGACTTCACTATCAGATTTGCCAACCACAGGGGAAACTCGTCCGCGTCGTGCTCGGCGAGGTGTTTGACGTCGTCGTCGATCTGCGGCGCCGCTCGCCCACCTTCGGCAAGTGGATGGGGACGACGCTGTCGGCCGCGAACAAGTGGCAGTTGTGGGTCCCTGAAGGCTTTGCGCACGGGTTCCTGGTCACTTCGGAAGTGGCCGAAACCGTCTACAAGACCACGGATTACTACGCCCCGCAACATGAGCGAACCCTGCTGTGGAACGACCCGGACCTGGGGATCGCCTGGCCATTGGATGCGCAGCCAACGCTGGCTGCGAAAGATCGAGCCGGCAAGCGGCTCGCCGGCTGCGAGGTCTTTGACATGCTATGACAAGCGTTCTCGTCACCGGCGGCGCCGTGTTCATCGGCAGCAATTTCGTGCGCGACTGGCTGCACGTGGACAATCATTGCAGCGCCGTGGATCTCGTCAGTGAGCGCGGCACCGACGGCGAGGGCGGCAGGTCGCAGGAAGATCGACCGGCGCGCGCGCTCCAGGCGTCTGCTGTCCAGCCGTCCAGGGATCTTCTCTTGGGGGGACGATTGGCGCTTGTTCTGGAGTTGGTTCGTGGCGCGGAATCGCCTCTTTCCACCCTGAACGGCCGACACTTATAGAGATGAACCGAATTCTCGTTCTTCTGGCCTGCCTGTCACTTCTCCCGGTCTCGCCCGCTTTTGCGCAATCGGGCGACAACGTCCTCCTGATCGTCAACGAGGCATCCGCGGATTCCGGCCGCATCGCCGAGCACTACGCGCGCGTGCGGAGCGTGCCGTCGGGCCAGGTGCTCCGGATCAAGGTGGACAACGCGGACGAGATCGAACGCGCGGTGTTCGACGCGCAGATCCAGGCGCCCATCGCGGCCTGGCTGCGCCAACACGCCGCTCAGGACCGTATCCTCTATATCGTCCTCACCAAAGGAATCCCCCTGCGGATCAAGGGGACGCTCGGCCGTGACGGCACAGTCGCCAGCGTGGACTCGGAGTTGACGCTGCTGTACGGGCGACTCGTCGGCCGCAACCCGACGGCCGCCGGGATGCTCCCCAACCCCTACTTCCTCGGCAGCGCACCGGTTCCGCAGGCGAGGACCTTCAGCCACGAGATGTCGGACATCTACTTGGTCACACGCCTGGACGGTTACACCGTGGAGGACGTGATGGGCCTCATCGACCGAGGGGCGGCGCCCGCAGGCGAGGGCCGCATCCTCCTCGATCAGAAGGTCGTCTTCGACGATTCAGGCGGCAACGAGCGGTTGAAGGCCGCGGCCGACCGGTTGACGAAGAGCGGGTTCGGCGATCGCGTGGTGCTCGAAACGTCGAGCCGGGTGCTGAGTGGAGAGAAGAACGTCCTGGGCTATTACTCGTGGGGCTCGAACGATCCAGCCATCACGACGAGGCACTTCGGATTCGGATTCCTGGCCGGCGCCATCGCCGGGATGTACGTCAGCACCGACGCTCGCACGTTCAACGAGCCCCCGGCCGCATGGACGATCGGGAACTGGAAGGACAAGACGACGTTCTTCGCAGGCTCGCCGCAGTCGCTCGCGGGCGATTTGATCCGCGAGGGCGTCACCGGGGTCGCCGCGCACGTGGAGGAGCCCTTTCTCGACGCCACGATCCGGCCTGATATCCTCTTCCCGGCCTACCTGTCGGGATTCAATCTCGCTGAGTCCTTCTACCTGGCGATGCGTTACCTGAGCTGGCAGACCGTGGTGGTGGGCGACCCGCTGTGCGCGCCATTTTCGCGGAAGGTGCTGCAGCCATCCGAAATCGACAAGGGTATCGACCCATCGACCGAACTGCCGGCGCTGTTTGCCGCCCGGCGCCTGCAGGTGCTGACGGCGCAGGGCACGCAGCCGGACGCCGCGAGGGCCTTCCTGCGCGCGGAGGCGCGGGGAGCGAAGGGCGATACGGCGGGCGCTCAGAAGGCGCTTGAAGAGGCCACGGCCCTCGACGCGAAACTTGTCGCGGCGCACTTGATGCTCGCGAGCGAGTACGAAGCGCAGCAGGAGTACGACAAGGCGATTGCGCGCTACCGGGCGGTCCTGACCGTGACTCCGGACAGCGTCATTGCGCTCAACAACCTCGCGTACGGGCTGGCCGTGCATAAGGGTCAGCCCATCGAGGCGATCGGCTACGCGGAGGGGGCGATGACCCTGTCGGGAGGACGGAGCCCGGAGATTGCCGACACCCTGGCCTGGGTCCAGCACCTTCTAGGCCGCGACCGCGAGGCGGCGCAAATCCTGGAGCGGCTTGTGAGGGCGGCGCCTGCCCGGGCTGAGTATCGGCTGCACGCGGCGGTGGTGTTTGCGGCAGCCGGGAGACTGGAGGAGGCCGCAACGGAGCTCCGGGAGGCGGTGCGCCTCGATCCGGAACTGGAGAAGAGCGACGAGGTGAAGGCGCTGCGGCTCAAGTTGAAGTAGGCAGCGCGTGCGCTGTATGGTGTGGTATCGCGAATCGCCTCCACTTTGTCCGAGGGTTGCCGTTGAAGCGAGGACCTCGCCGCATCGGGTCAAGTTCGAGGACGCGGGTTAGCGGGTTTCCGTCACTGTCGGCAGACTTTTGTCGCTTCTCCGTCAGACTTCTGATTGCCCCAACCAGGACTTCACCCAGAACTGGACCATTCGCAGAGGCATTTCGCCCGAAAACATGGGCTTTCCCGAGCCTTCGGCCGGATCTCCTGCACTTGGCGGTCTTGGCCTTCTCCTTGCGTAGTCTGACCGACTGGGGCCATGCTGAGGTGTGCCCCATGACGCCCCCGGCCGATTGAAGCGCGGTTCCAAGACCCACCGCTCTGCGGTGCCTGAGCGACTGGAGCGAGTATGCGACTGGCCGACCGGCGAACGGCGACGCGCTTCGAAATCGTTGGGGAACTCTGGGGTTCCGTCCAGGCGCTCGAATCACTGACGGTGTGCAACCTCGCCCGGGAGGGCGCGCTCATCGAGTCGATCGCCCCACTCCCGGTCGCGTCGGTGCAGGCGATCCGGCTGGTTCGGGGCACACGCACCACTGAAATCCGCGCCGCGGTCCGCCATCTCTCCCCGGTTCATCTGGCCGGCGGGGGACGACGATACCTCGTCGGGCTCGAGTTCCTCAATCTCGACGTAGAGACCACCGCGTGGATTGGTCACATATTAGAAGAGCAACCAGAGCAGTCGATTCCGGACGAGGCCTGAGATGGAGAGCGGCTTCATTGAGCGTCGTCGATCACCGCGCATCGCCCTGGCGAGCGGTGCCATGGCCGTCCGGCTTGTCTCCATGCCTGTCCGGTTTCTTGACCTGAGTTCGGATGGCGTGTTGTTGTCGTGCCCGGACCCGATTGCCCCGGGCGCCACGTCGAGGGTGATTGCCAGGCTCGGCGGAAGACCACTAGACGCCGAACTCGACGTGCGGCACGTCTCGAGCCAGTGGGACCAGCGCGTCGGAGGCTATCGGGTGGGAGGGCGGTTCCTGCCGCTTGCTCCGCAGGCCAGGCTGGCGGTTGAAAGCCTGTTGAGCGGGAGTGAACACAGTGACTAGGAACGGCTTCGCACAGCTCGTGGGCCGAAGCCCCGCCATGGTCGCCCTGCAACAGGAGATTCAGCGGGTTGCGCTGTCGGAGGCGAAGATCCTGATTACCGGCGAGAGCGGTGTCGGCAAGGAACTGGTGGCCCTGAGCGTGCACGCGCACAGTACGCGGTCGGAGCGCCCGTTCATCACGGTCAATTGCGCGGGCCTGCCCGAGACGCTGCTCGAGTCGGAGCTCTTCGGTCACGTGAAAGGCAGCTTCACGGGCGCGTACCGCGACAAGGCCGGCATGCTCGAGAAGGCCGACGAGGGCACGATCTTCCTCGACGAGATTGGCGAGATGAGCCTGCGGATGCAGGGCATGCTGCTGCGATTCCTCGAAACGGGCGAACTGCAGAAGGTCGGGGCCGACCGCGTCGGCCGCCATATCGACGTGCGGGTCATCGCGGCCACCAATCGAGCCATCCCGGAGATGGTCGCCCAGGGGCAGTTCCGGGAGGATCTCTACTACCGCATCAACGTCATCAACATCCACGTGCCGCCGCTGCGCGACCGGCGGGAGGACATCCCGCTGCTCGTCGACCACTTCTTCGAGAACATGGGGCGCAGCAACGGCACTCGGCCAACGATCACGCCGGAAGCCCAGGTGACGCTCGCGGAATACCCGTGGCCGGGCAATGTGCGCCAGTTGGCCAACGTCATCGAACGCATTCTCGTGTCGGGCTGCGGGCCCGAGATCGGCGCCGATGACGTGCCGATCGAGATTCGCACGCAGCACAACATCAGCCTCAGGCCCAAGCGCGAGCGGCGCCGGACCGTCGCCGACGATCTGCTGAAGCGGATGACCGCGCACCACGAGTCGTTCTGGACCGCGGTCTACCCGCTCTACATGCAGCGGGAGATCACGCGCGGCAACCTCCGCGAGCTCGTGTCGAAGGGTCTCGAAGAGGCCAGGGGCAACTACAAGATCGTGACCAAGCTCTTCAACATGGAACCGGGTGATTACAAGCGGTTCCTGAATTTCCTGCGCAAGCATGAATGCCAGCTGCCCTTCAGGGAGTACCGATAGCCGGCCCGGCCTCGTGCCCTCTCACCCACCCGTGGCGCGCGGACCTGCGGAGGAACCTTCACGAAAGCGACGACCGGACGCCAGCCATCGTCCGTCTATCGCATTCACTACCGGGGAGCTGTCTCTGCTGCAGTTCAGGCTTGGAAGGCCCCCCGGCAGTGCTATGCTTACCGCCAATCGGCCCCCGACGGAGTACACCCATGCGCAGATCCGTCGCCTCACTCATTCCGCTCATCATCGTCGTTTCCGCGCTTGCAGGCGGATGCACGAAGGAACCGCCGCCGCAGGTCGAACAACCCAGCATCACGATTGACCCAGCCGCGCTCACGGCCTTCGCTCCCCTGCCCGAGGCGGTCCCCGCCGCACAGGGCGGGTCCTCGGATGACATGGTCAACCTGGGCCGCCTGCTGTTCTTCGAACCGCGTCTGTCGAAGAGCCAGAAGATCTCGTGCAACTCGTGCCACGACCTGGCGACCTATGGCGTCGACAACCAACCGACCTCGGACGGCCACAAGGGCCAGAAGGGTGATCGCAACTCGCCGACGGTGTACA
>Ga0315275_10004280_pt1 | contig 13326 bp, 7 predicted proteins | sample YL17G03_0_MG_FD_205557 | JGI IMG/M metagenome (GOLD analysis project Ga0315275, IMG submission 205557) | Sediment microbial communities from Yellowstone Lake, YNP, Wyoming, USA - YL17G03_0 | ecosystem: Environmental > Aquatic > Freshwater > Lake > Sediment | place: USA: Wyoming | collected... | reverse complement strand
CTGCTCGCATTCGCGCTTGCCACGCTGCCCGCCGGCATCGCCGCTGGTCGTCTCGAGAAACTGGGTGTGCAGGCCGCTTCTTTCACGGGCTCGATCTGGACCGGCAGGGCCACGGGCCTCGCCTGGCGCGGCGTGCCGGTCGGCGATCTCGAATGGCATCTGATGCCTGCCGCGTTGCTGCGGGGTCGAGTTGCCGGCCACGCCCGGCTGGTGCGCGAAGACGCCACGCTCGATTCTGAGTTCAACCTGTCCTTCGCGGGCGATGCCCGTCTCGCGGGCACGACGTTCACCTGCCCGATAGCGACGCTCAGCGCGCTGCCCATCGGCGTGCCGAAGGGCTGGCAGGGACGTGTTAGCGGCAAATTCGATGAGATCGTGATCGCCGGCGGTTGGCCGACCACTCTGCGCGGCACGCTGGACATGGATGGATTGGTTGCTCCCCCGCCGCGCAATGCGAGTGTCGGCGGCTTCCACGTCGTGCTGCCGCATCCGCAGCCGCACGGCGAGGGCACCCTCCCCGATCACCTGACGGCACAGGTTTCGGACAAGGAAGGGCCGTTCTCGGTGGAGGGGCAACTGTCGGTGGGCAAGGACCGCAGCTTTCTGCTCGAAGGCATGGTCGCGCCACGCGGCACGATGCCCGAAAACATGCGGCGCTCGCTCGAGTTGCTCGGCCCCGCGGATGCCGCGGGTCGCCGGCCGTTCAGCGTCAGCGGGACGCTCTGAACCGCCGCTCCCCGGCAGGTTTGCGGGGCCCGATCGAGGTTCTAAACTCCGGGTCTACCGCGCTTCGACACGGCGTTCCAAACCTTATCGGGCCCCGCAACCCTGCGGGCAGCGCTATCGCCTCAGTGGGGCGCCCACTCCCGCCACGCGCCGAGCAGCGGAAAGTAGAGGCCGACACGGATCGGCTCCGGCCCGAGGTGCTGCATCAGTGCTGCGTAGCGTTCGAGCTGTGGCCGGTACCGCTCCTGTTCGCGGTCGAGGAATTCGTCGAGGCCGGTGCCCTCGTGCGTACTCGTCTTGTAGTCCACGATCCAGCGCGTGCCAGCGCCGTCGACCAGAGTGCGGTCGATCACGACGTCGACGACTTCGCCGTTCAGGCGGCCGGTGAGCGCGAGTTCACTCGCGGCCTCGCGATGCGATGGGTCCAGCAGCCAGCGGCCGCGTTCATCGGCAAGCGTGCGCAGGACCGCCGACTGAACACGCTCGGTCGCGGCGGGTCGCCGCTCAGCGGGCACACCGAGTTCGGCGAGTTCCATGGAGTAGCGCGCGAGTGCCCGTGAGTCGTCCGGTGGCCCGCCCGCTTCTTCGCGCGCCAGCCGTTGCAGTTCACCGTGCACGACGGTACCCACGTGACGGGCCGTCTCGGTAGCCCAGTCGAACTCCACCGGCGCAATCTCCAGGCCCCGTGTCGTCGCCCCGGTCTCGATTGCCGGGCCAGGCGCGATGTCCGGGGCACGCCACGCATCGGGTAGGCGGCGCAACGGCGGATCGCGCGGTACCGTGGCTTCGTCCTCGCCTGCTATCGCGCCGACCTCGGCGAGGCGCCGCACGAAGTCCTCCTCGACGACCGGCCAGAGGATGCCGAGACCGGTCGAGTGCGCCGGGCTCTTCAATTTGGGCCCGCCGGTCTTCCTGTCCTCGGTGACGGCGCAGGTGCCGAGCAGGTGCAGCCAGCGCTCGGCGCGCGTGGCGGCCACGTACAGCAGACGACGTCGTTCGTGCCGCAACCTTTCCTTTTCGAGACTGTCGAGCCACGCGTACAGCAGGTTCGACTCGTCACCCACCGGCGCGAGCGGTGCGACAATCAGGTTGCGGTGCGGCCGGTCGGGGAGCTTCATCCACTGCAACAGTCGCCGATCGTCGGTGCGGCCGGGGCGCTCGAGGCCCGGCACGATCACGGTGTCGAACTGCAGGCCTTTGGCCTTGTGGATCGTCAGCAGTTCGACGCGCGTATCGGGATGCGGCCGCGACGGCGCGTAGAGCTTCTTCAAGGCCTCGGCAAGCAACGCGAGATCGATCGTTCCGGCCGCACGCGTCTCCACCTTCGTCAGTTCGTCGAAGTAGGCCTCGACCTCATCCAACTCGCGTTCGACCCCGAGCGTGGCGGGTCCGGCCAGTGCGAGCCAGGCACGCTCGACCGTGTCCCGCAATCCGTACCGCCGCAGTTCCGTTCGCGCCTGCTCCAGCACGCTCAAGGTTGCTTCGAGCCTGGCCCTCGATCCGGCGTCGATGCGAGCGCGACGTTCCGCGTCACGCAACAGGTCGAGAACGATACCTTCCCGGTCGTCTCCCACCAGTGCATGCAACTCGGCCAGCGTGAGTCCGCACCACGGCGCGCGCAGCACGGCGAGCCAGGAGGGACGATCCGCCAGGTGGGACAGCGCACGCGTCAGGGCGAGCGCGTCAAGCACCGCCGGTCGTGCGCCGAGCGGGTCGATGTCGGTCGCCTGGAACGCGATGCCCTGCCGCGCCAGTTCCGCGACCACGTTGATGAGGGCGCTGCGTCCCTGCACCAGCACGGCAATTCGCGCCTTGCTGTCCGCTGCGAGACGCTCGCTCACAATCGCGGCGACGCGCTGCGCTTCGAGCAGCCGGCTGCGCCGCAGGAACGGGTGAACTTTCACCCCGCCGTCGCTGCCCGCGCCCTCCCTGCTGACGCTGGCCGAGTAACGGACGGCACCGCGTGTGTCGTCGTCGCGCGGCGGCAGCACTTTCGCGAAGCAATCGTTCACCCACTCGACGATCGGCTGCGTCGAGCGGAAATTCACACGCAGCGTCAGCGGCTCGAGCTGGATGCGGGGCTCCTGCCGGCCGAGTCCGTGATCGCGAACGTTGAGGAACAACCCCACCTCCGCGTTGCGGAAGCGATACACGGATTGCATCGGGTCGCCGACCAGGAAGACGGTGCGGCCATCTCCCGGCTCCCAGCCCGCTGTGAGTCTCTCCAGCAAGCGGACCTGCGCCTCCGAGGTGTCCTGGAACTCATCCACCAGCACGTGCCGCAGCGTCGCGTCGAGCGCGAGTGCCGTGTCGGTAGGCTCGAGCTCGCTGCCCAGGGCGTTGCGCGCGGCGGCCGCGAACTGCGGATAGTCAGCGGCCTTGCGCTCCGTGAACACGATCTGCAGTTCGGCCGCAGCAAGCCGCAGCACCAGGAACAGCGCCTTGAGTACCTGCCATTCCGCGTCGTCGTAGGCCGGCCCGGGCAGCCGCGCCGTGGCGGCCAGCAACTCGATCAGGTCGTCCTGCGAGTCGAGCGCCGCGCAAATGCCCGCGGCTTGCGTTTTGAGCGCCTTCTGCTCGGGCGGGATCCCCAGATTCCTGTTGAATGTCTTGCGCAGCGAGCCCTGCTCGGTCAGCAGCAGCCAGGCGAGGCCCTGCCAGAGCGCGACATCCGCCGGGTCATCTGCGGGTATCTGGTCAGCCTCCTCCCAGGCCGACAGGGGCGAATCGACCCCGGCGGCGCGCAAGCGTCCGGCCGCCTCGCGCGCAACGTTGCAGGCTTCGGCCAGCAGTTGCATCGGCAACGCCGCGCTCAAGGCCGCGAGGTGCCCGCTCACCAGCGCCGCTCGCGCCGCCTCGAGTCCGGCCCGGGTCTGCGCCTCCGTCGCTTCGTCGCCGACGTCGCCCGGCAACTCGGGCAGCCACGCCTCACGACGCGCGAGCATTTCGGCGACCAGCGCCACGAATTTCGCCACGTTGTTGTCGAGATGCCCGAGCAGCAGCGCCACGGCGTCGGACGGCCGCGGTTCATCCCCGGGCAAGTGCGCGAGCAGTCGCTCGGCGGCGAGTGCGTAGAACTCGCGCGCATCCTCCTCGACAGCAAGTCCCGCGCCGAGGCCCGAGAGCACCGGCAGTCGCCGCGCCAGTCCCTGGTTCAGCGCATCGATCGTCTGCAGTCGCAGCCGGCCTGGATTGGCGAGCAGGCCCCAACCCCGTGCGCCATCCGCTGCCAGTACCAACCGCGCGAGCTCGCGCGTGCGCGGCTGCATCTCGCTCGCTCGCGCCGCGTCGCCGCCACTGCGCAGTGCCTGCAGGATGCGATTGCGCATCTCCGCCGCTGCCTTGCGCGTGAACGTGATCGCAAGCACGGACTCCGGACGCTCCACGGTCGCAAGCAACGCGAGAAAGCGCTGCGTGAGCAACTCAGTCTTGCCCGACCCCGCAGGCGCCTGCACGATGAAGCTGCGCGTGACGTGCAATGCCTCCTCGCGCGCCTGCGCATCGCGTGCCCGCAGGTCACTCATCGAAGCCTTCCTCCGCGCCTGCGGCGAGGCGCGTGTCGCCGATGCGACAAAGGCCCGGCAGATGACAGTGCCGGCAGGCATGTCTGGGGTCCGGCGCGAGACGCGCGTCGCCCGCGGCATACTCGCGAGCGAGTATCTCGAGGCGGCGGTGCCATTCGGCGAGCAGCGCGTCCCAGGACGCATACGCGTCCGGCTGGACCTTGCATCCGGGGAAGGCGCCCGCATCGCGCGCCAGCCCCGCATAACCCGTGCTGCCGGCGCGAACCCTGCCGAACGCGACCGCAGCTACACGGTCGGCACCCACGGCTTCGACGTACAGCGGCAGTTGCGGCAGCTTCGGCCGCTCGTCCAGCCAGGACTTCGGTTCGGCATCGCTTCCAGTCTTGTAATCGATCACCGCCAGCTTGCCGTCCGCCAGGCGATCGACGCGATCCAGACGGAGGGTCAGTTCCAGACCGCCGATCTGCACGGTGCGGGTCGCCTCGACCGATTCCACGGCGAAGGCGGGCCGCCCGAGATCGCAGTCGAGCAGTTCGAGGGCGCGGCTCTCGAGCCAACGAGCCTCGATATCGAGCAGCCGCAGCAGCACGCCGTCGGCCTCTCGACGCAGCGGCGCCAGTTCTGCAGCGATCGCCGCCTGCAGCCGCGCGCGCCGTTCGGCCGGCGTCAACGCCGCCATCGCCTCAGACGTGCGCACGGCGGACCAGAGCCGAGCAAAGACTTCGTGCACGAGGTTGCCGCGTGACGCGGCATCGAGGCCGAGAGCGGGTTCCTCCAGCGCGCGTGCGCCCAGCCGCTGCTCAGCGCTGGCGCGGAATGGACAAGCCGCCTGCAACTCGAGCACTTTCGCTCCGCCGGTGGCGCGTTCGCCCGCCGCGAGGAGAGGCATCGTCCCGTCCACCGTCACGATCAGTGGCGGTCGTGCCGCAAACGCTGTGCGTGCCGGAGTCGGATTCGTCCAGAGTTGCAGTGCCGGGATCGGATCGATGTCGACCAGCAGCGCGCTCGGCAGCAGCGGCGCCTCGTCCTCGAACAGCGGCACGCTCAGGATGACCTCCAGCGCGCTGCCGCGCAGGCGATCGAGCGTGCGTCGTGCCTGTGCCGCAGCGACTTCAGCCGTTGCGCCAGGAACGCTCCGGCGCGCTTGCCACGAGCGTGGCAGGAACGGATCGGGTGCTGCCGGTGGCGGCCACTGTGCAGCATCGAGGCCGCACACCCAGATCGCATCGAAGCTCATGCCGGCGCAGGTCTCCGGGTCGATCACGACCAGCGGGGCGCGAGTCTCCTGCGGCTCGAACAGCGTGGCGTCCGCCAGGTCGCGCAGGAGACTGAGCGCCTGCCCCGCCCCGACTGGGCCCAGCACATCGTCATGACCGCCGAAATCGCCGAACAGCAGCTGCCAGCGTTGCCGGGCCTGGTGCTCGACGCTGTCGAGGTTCTCACCCGGCCAGCCGATTTCCTGCAGCAGTCCGAAGAACGCCCTGGACCAGACACTGGGCAGGCCCCTGTGCGGCCAGCGCTGCGCCGTCCCAAGCGCGGCCTGCAGCAGTGCCGACAGCTGCGGGCACTGACGGCGAGCCGCATGTTCGGCCAGTCGCACAAGGCTCAGGCTGGGTGCGGCATGACGGCGGATCCAGGCATCGAGCGCCGCGCGCGCACTCGCCTCCGTATCGGCGCCACGACAGAACCGGTTCCGCAACAGCAGACTGCTGGTGACGATATCGGTCTCGCGACAGAAGGCACCGAGCCACTCGAGCGCCGCGGTGACCACGGCACGCTCGCTCAACGCGCGTGCCGCGGCCAACTCGTAGGCGATCGATTCGGGCGCCGGTCCGCCGCAGATCGTCGCTGGCGGCGCCAGCACGCGATCGAGCGCACGGCGCACTTGTGCGCGCACCTGTGCGAGTCCCGGGACGACGATGGCAAGTTGCTGGCCGCTGCCCTTGTGCAGTCGCAGCGCGGCCCAGCGCGCGGCGGATTCAATCTCCGCATCGCGGTCCCTGGCTGTGACCCAGCCGGTGTGCCCTGCCGGCGGCGCCGTGGCATCGACGATCACTTCGACGCCGGCGCCCAGCAGGCGTTGCGTGAACGCGCGCTGGGCCGGCGTAAGCGTGTCGAAGCCGGCGAGGCGCAGTCGCGTACCGGCAGAGGTTGCGTGGACCAGGCCCTGGGCGCGCGCGCCATCGACCCAGCCTGCGGTCTCCAGCCAGTGCTGATACTCCGCAGCCCAACGGACAAACGCAGCCACTTCCGGGCCGTCGCTGGCATCGAGCGCACCCAGCGCGATGTCGTAGTCGTGCAGCAGGCGCCATGACCGGTGCGCAGTCCGCCCAAGGCCCTCGGGCCCGATCACGCCGGCTGCGTGCGGATCACGCTGTACGAGCCGCTCCCACGCCAGACGCGCAGCGCCGTCGCTGAGCCAACGTCGGTCGGTCCGCCCGGCCTGCCGGTCGAGCTTGAACATGCGTTCAATGAGTCCCGACCAGGTCACGATGTCCGGCGCGCGCCAGACGGCGAGTCCGCGCTCGACGCAAACCGCATCGTGGCGGGCCTTCAGGTGATGCGCGAGCCGCCGGGTCGGGGTGACCAGGGTCTCATGCGGCCGTGTGTCGTCCTTTTCCACGGCTGTCTTTTATATATAAAAACAGATAGTTATGAGCTATTTCTCAGGTCACTACTCAGCGAGTTTTCGTGTCTACGACGCGCAGCGGACTTGGCCGGGACACGGGTTCGACGCCCGCCGCATAGTTGTCGAGCAGTTCCTCGACGCGTGCGAACACTTCGGCGAGCACCCCCGGGTCCGGCAGGTTCGTGACGCGGAAATGCGTTCGGTACGGCACGTTGAAGCTCGAGCCGGGCGCCACGAGCACGTGCTTGTGCTCGAGCAGGTCCAGCGCGAACTGCTGGTCGTCGAATTCCGGCAGGTGCTCGGTCTGCACCCCGATGAAGGCATACATCGCGCCGCGCGGCGGCGTCAGGTTCAGGTACTTGCTGCGCGCGACACCCTCGATGATGGCCTTGCGCGACTCATACAGCCTCCCGCCAGGCCCGACGAGTTCCTGGATGCTCTGGTAACCGCCGAGCGCCGTCTGCACGGCCCATTGCCCCGCGACGTTGCTGCACAGGCGCAGCGACGACAGCAGTTCGAGCGCCGAGAGGTACTCGCGGGAATTCTCCAGGTCACCCGAGAACGCCGCCCAACCCACGCGGTAGCCGCAGGCGCGATAGACTTTCGAGAGGCCGCTCAGCGTGCCGCACAGCGTGTGGTGCACGAGCGTCGCCATGGGCACGAACTCGGCGTTGTCGTAGGTCATCTGGTCGTAGATTTCGTCTGCCAGCACGACGAGATGGTATTTCTCCGCGATGCGCGCGATCGCCTCGAGCACCTCGCGCGGATAGACCGCGCCCGTCGGGTTGTTCGGATTGATCACCACGATGGCGCGCGTACGCTTGGTGATCAGTGCCTCGATCTCGGCCGGGTCCGGCACGAAGCCGCGTTCGGGCCGGCACGGGTAATGCACCGCGCGGCCGCGATTGAGATTCACGGCCGCGGTCCAGAGCGGGTAGTCGGGGCTCGGCACCAGCACCTCCTCGTCCGCTGCGAGCAGCGCGCGCAGGGTAAGGTCAATGAGCTCGCTGACGCCGTTGCCGATGAACACATCCTCTGCGGTGACGCCCTTCACCCCCCGCATCTGCTGCTGCATGACCACGGCTTCACGCGCCGGGAAAATGCCCTTCTGATGGCAGTAGCCCTCCGCCGCCCGCAGGTTCTCGATCATGGCGAGGCGCATGGTCTCCGGAGTCCGGAAACCGAACGCGCCGGGGTTGCCGATGTTCAGCGAGACGATGTCGTACCCGATGCGCTCCATTTCCTGGGCACGCCGGGCGAGCTTGCCGCGAATCTCGTAACGGACGTTCGCGAGACCGGGGCTGGGGCGGACACTGCGGGTGGACATGGCGAATCCCTTGGCTGCACTGCGTCAATTATGGCGCGCCGGGTCGCCGGAGGACAGGACGACAACTACCCTATTGCGCCCATCTCCCGCAGCTCCGCCAGCCGCGCGGGCTGCAGGCCGAGCCGGTCGCGGAGCACCGCATCGGTATCGGCCCCGAGTTCAGGCGGTGCGCGACGGTATTCCAGGGGAGTGCGGGAGAAAACCGCAGGGTTACGGACCCCGGGCACAGTCCCCGCCGTGGGATGCGGCAGGTCGATGCGCATGCCGCGGTGCTGCACCTGTGGCTCCGCAAAGACCTGGGCGAGGTCGTTGATGGGTCCGCAGGGAACGCTGGCGGCGCGCAGCCGATCGAGCCATGCGGCCGTGGTGTGCGCCTGCAGTATCTCCTGCACCACCGCCACCAACTCGCGCCGATGCGCCAGCCGCGACCGGTTGGTCGCGTAGCGCGGATCCATGGCCAATTCGGGTCGGCCCGCCGCCGCGCAGAACCGCGCGAACTGCCCGTCGTTCCCCACGCTGAGCATCAGGAATCCATCCGATGTCGCCAAGGCCTGGTACGGAACGATGTTGGGATGTGCGGTGCCCTGCCGCGACGGGGAGGCCCCCCCGATCAGGTAGTTCATGTTCTGGTTGGCGAGCCAGGCAACCTGTGTGTCGAGCAGCGCGAGGTCGATGTATTGACCGAGGCCCGACTGCTGGCGCTCAAGCAGCGCCGCCAGGACGGATGACACGGCATACATGCCGCACATCAGGTCCGCGACCGCCACGCCGACCTTTTGTGGCCCGGCGCCCGGCTCGCCATCGGGAACGCCGGTGACGCTCATCAGCCCGCCCATCGCCTGGATCATCGCATCGTAACCTGGTCCGGTCGCGTCGGGGCCGTCCTGGCCAAAGGCGGAGATCGACACGTAGACGAGCCGCCCGTTCACGGCTGCAAGATCGGCATACGACAACCCGTACTTCGCGAGCCCGCCCACCTTGAAGTTCTCGACGACCACGTCAGCATCCCGGGCGAGATGACGGACGAGATCCTGCCCCGCGGGATGCGCAAGGTCGATCGCCACGGATTTCTTACCACGATTCGTGGCGAGGTAATACGCGGACTCGGCCGTATCACGGCCGCTCCTGTCCTTGAGCCACGGCGGGCCCCACTGCCGCGTGTCGTCGCCGACCCCCGGCTTTTCGATCTTGATGACTTCGGCACCGTAGTCGGCCAGGGCCTGCGTGGCCCATGGACCCGCGAGCACACGGCTCAGGTCCAGTACGACGATTCCTTGCAGGGGTCCCGGCATGCTGGAACAGGGCGTCGACTACTTGCCGCGCCTGCGTTTCCCGGCGGTCGACTGCCGGCTGCGTCCATGGTTGTGGTCGAGTTCCCCGCCTTCATGGTGGTGGAAGATACGCTCGCCTTTCTCGTTGTAGTGAGCATGCGGAAACTCGAAATCGGCAGGATGGTTGTGGTCCCCAGTCGCGACCCACTGGTACAGGTCCGGCTTCCACGCGAGCAGGCGGGCGCCGGCCCGCTCCCTGTTCTCTGCGAGCGTGCTCCACGGATTGAAGTGGAAGTGGTTGTAGAGCTGGCTGTCGGTGCGGCCGATCGCGAGCGTGCCCAGCTTGCACCGGAACGCGCCGTGATTGATGTAGGGCGGGCGATAGAAATAGCCGCCCGTCGGCAGTTCGCCGAACTGCATCATCCAGGACGTGCCCCAGATGTGGTACGCCTCCTCCGCGCAGTCGTGATAGCTGATGTTGTCCTGCCAGAAGTTCGGCGTCATGCAGTACATGAACGTGAACGCCTGCGTGCGCTCGTCGAACTTCAGGATCTTCACCATGCAGCCCGGCGCCGTGGCCGGAAAGAAATTCGTCGCGCTCCACTGCAGGTCGTCGTACGCGTTGACCTTGACCATCTTGTGGCGCTCGGCGAGCGGATGGTCGGCGTCGGATTCGACGAAGGACGGCTCGCCGTAGTTGTAGAACAGCAGGCCGGTGATGCCGCGCGGCATCTTCATCGCGGGCAGGTGCACGCCGGCCGGCAGGCAGATGTAGCTGCCGGGGCCGTGTTGCTTGCCCTCCATCTCGATGTAACCCGTCATAACGAACAACTCCATCTCGGAGTAGCTCATGCCGGGCGGCAACTCGTAACCGGGCTCGAACATCACGGTCATCGAGCAGGCGCCCGTGTCCGTGTCGAGGCTCAGCATCTTGTAGTGCATGCCCCGGGGGAATCCGGGTAATGCCATCTTCTTGAACGGAACCGCGCGATCGACGAACGGTTCGATGTGTGGCCTGGCCATGGTGCGAACTTCCTGACTTGGAACCTGAGGCGAGCGGCGGTCAGTAAACGACCTTCGTCCTGCGCTTCGGCTTCTTCGGGATCTCCTCCGGCTTGATCTTGCGCATCATGTTGAAGTGCACATGGTAGCCGCGGGTCTGGATGCGCTCGAGGAACTCGTCGAACCACTTGTCGCGCTGTCTGGCGATCACGACGTTCATCTCATGCTCGATCTTGCGGAAGCGCACCTTCTGCTCGGCAATCTCCTTCTTCAGCCACGACTGCGCTTCACGGCTGCGCTGGTGCTTGATCAGGTCCGGCATCGCAATCCCCTGTGGTTCGAGGCACAACGTTCGCAAGATAAACGATCACGGGCTGCGTGGCGACAATGCGCAGCCGGTGGCCGCCTACAACCGGCAGCCCGCCTCGTAGCCCTCCGCGGTCGCCGCCATCACGCCGCGGGGGATCCGGCAGTCGCCAATGGCGATCGGTTCGATTCCGGCCGCTCGCAGCGGCGCATCCAGCGCGTCGTTCTGCAGCCGCGGCGTCGCATACGTCAGCAAGGCCACGTCGTCGATCCACGTCAGCTCACCGGTGTAGACGTTGGCACAGGCGAGCTTTCCGTCCTCGAGCGTGGACTGCGGTGACAACTCGTGCCAGGGCAGCACGCGGATGCCGCGCCGTGCGATGCGCCGATGGATGCCGAGTGCGGTGACCAGAGGCACGTCCCCCGCTACGCGTTCGCGTGGCGTCACGAGCGTCACCCTGTCGAACAGCCTGGCCAGGAGGTCCGCGAGCGCGTAGGTACCCTCGGTGTGGTCCTGGTCGAACAGCACCGCGTTGCCAGGCTGCCGCTCGCGTCGCTCCGCGAGCTGCGCGGCGAGGGTGCGCGCATCCGGCACGATACCCTCCTCCCGCCATGAGTCCGGGAGGGCCATCGGCCAGGACAGCTCGGAACCGGCGGCGAGTACCACTGCTTCAGGAGCCAGCGACAGCACGTCCGCCGCGCTCGCCACGACGCCGAGTTCGAAGCGCACACCGAATCGCCTGGCCATCAGCTGCTGGTAATCGTAGACGCTGCTGAGCGACTCGCCACCGGGCAATCGCGCGTGCAGACGGGTCTTGCCGCCCGGATCGCCCGAAGCTCCAAACACCGTAACGGCATGTCCACGGGCAGCCGCGACCCACGCTGCCTCCATTCCTGCTACGCCTGCGCCGACCACCACCACTCTCTTGCGTGCTTTCGCAGCGGCCGGCCGCCAATCCACCTCGTCGGGCTCGCCGACCCGAGGATTGTTGTCGCAGGCGAGCGGCTTCTGCTCGACGATCGTGCCCCAGCAGTTGTTGCAGGAAACGCAGTAGCGGATGTCCGCCTCGCGGCCCGCGGCCGCTTTCTTCAGCCAGGCCGCGTCCGTCACGAGTGGCCGGCCGAGGGCGACCAGATCCGCCTGGCCGCGCGCCAGGATGCCGTCCGCTTGCGCAGGATCCGTGATCAACCCGACCGCCATCACCGGCACGTCCGGAATCGCCTCGTGCAGCTGCGCAGTCAACGCGACGAACGGCGAGCGTGGCCAATGCATGTCGGGGATATGCCAGTCGAGCGAACGTGCGTGACTGCCCCACGTGAAGCACACGTAATCGACCGAGTCCCCGGCGCAAAGTCCAGCGGCGATCCGTGCCGCCAGCGCGGGATCGACGCCGCCCGGTACGCCGTCGTCGCCCGGCAGCTTGAGGCCGAGCAGGAAGCCGGCGCCGCACTCGGCGCGGATTGCGCCTATCAACTCCTGGACGAAGCGCAGGCGCCGCTGGAAGTCGCCGCCATAGTCGTCCTCGCGCCGGTTCGACCATGGCGAAAGGAACTGGTGAAACAGGTGGCCGTGCCCGGCGGAGATCTCCACGCCGCTGAAACCCGCCCGTTCCAGACGCGCCGCGGATGCTGCGAATTCCTCCACCATGCGACGTATCTCGTCCGCGCGCAGGGCGCGCGGCACCGACCAGCTGAGGTCGTCCGGCAGCGCCGAGGGCGCGACCCCGTCGGGATTGCGGCCACGCTCGTGCCGGCCGCGTCCCGCATCCTGGATCTGGCCGAGCAGCCGGCAATCCTCGCCCTCGACCGCCGTGGCCCAGCGCTGCAGGAAATCGCGGTTGTCGTCGTTCCACACGCGCACCTTGTGCGGCAGGCGCTGATGCGTGGCCATGCTCAGCGGCTCGGTGACGATCAGCGACGCACCGCCGCGCGCGCGGTTGGCATGGTAGTTCACGAGGTGCTGCAGTCCGAGCCCGTCGCGCACGAAGCGGGTCGTCAGCGACGCGTGCACGAGGCGGTTGCGCAGGCGCAGCCTGCCGCGCTCGAACGGGGACAAGAGTGCCGGATACAGCGGGGTGTCCGTGGGGCTCATGGGCTTTCGTCTATCATGAACGCTGCGAGCATACCGCGAGGATCGTACCGTGCTGAGTGCCATCGTTGCCGTCACGTTGCTGGTTCCGGACGTGCAGGTGGCCGAGCGCGCCTACCAGGGCGCCCTGCACTACCAGACCGTCGAGCGCGGTCAGGTGAGCAAGGCACAGGCCGAGGTCTGGGGTGCCACCCGCGTCGCGGCTCGCGAATACATCGTGATGCAGGCCGAGAGCCGGGAACCGGTCTACGTGCGCTTCGTCGCCAGCCGCGACCCGCCCGCGCCTGCGCTCAAGCGCCTCGGGTGGAATGCCACGGAGATCCTTGTCGAGGATCCAACGCGGCTCGAACAGCAGCTTGCCGGCTCGCCCTTTCGCGTGGTCGGACCCGCCGCGCCGCTCGAGTTGAACCCGGCCGTGATTGCCATGCAGGCGCTCGGCCCGTCGAACGAGA
>Ga0315275_10004277_pt1 | contig 13328 bp, 13 predicted proteins | sample YL17G03_0_MG_FD_205557 | JGI IMG/M metagenome (GOLD analysis project Ga0315275, IMG submission 205557) | Sediment microbial communities from Yellowstone Lake, YNP, Wyoming, USA - YL17G03_0 | ecosystem: Environmental > Aquatic > Freshwater > Lake > Sediment | place: USA: Wyoming | collected... | reverse complement strand
ATCTGTCCAAAAAAACTCTTCTAAATGTTCACGTTGGGCTTTCTTCTCTTTGGCACTGGGCGACCGATGAAGGCTTGTGCCCGGAAAACACGATGCACAAGGTAGCCCGTCCCAGGCCGGAGATCAGGACCATCCAGCCCTTCACGCATGAAGAGGTGGACAAATTATTCAATGCGCTGTTTTCGGTACAGTACACTGTGCCTGGGAAAAGAAGTTGCTCGAACCCACTTCCTTATCGACGTACCAGGGCGATGATGCTGATTTTGTTTGACAACGGTATTCGTGAACTGGAACTGTGCCATATCCGCGCCAGGGACCTCACCCCTACAACGATCAAAGTGTTTGGAAAAGGGGACAAGGAACGTCTGCTCCCCATTTCCGAAGCCACCTTCGAGGCGGTCCAGGATTACTTTCGGGAAGAACGTCCTGGCGGACCGCCAAAGAACAGCGAAGATTATGCATTTATTACGAAAACCGGGAAACCGCTTGGAGGGGATGAACTCTATCACCAAATCGCCAGGGTCGGCGCTCGCGCAGGCGTAAAAGCGTATCCACATAAATGCAGACACACGTTTGCCATTAATTTTCTTATCAACGGAGGCAATGTCTTCGCCCTGCAAGCCATCCTGGGCCACGCTTCTCTCGAAATGGTCAAACGCTACCTGGCGATTGCCATGGCCGACATCCAGGCGGTTCACCGCATTGCTTCGGTTGTGAATTGCTGGCAACTAGGAACCATCGGCATCGGAATTCCTATCTCATTATCCTGATTGTGAGTTGTTGCAACATGATGAGGACTCCCGATTGCGGCAGTCCTTTTTGTTTCCTGGCAGCGCATGGGTCGCGTTTTTTTAACCTTTTTCGCCTACGGATAGACGGGCGGCTGTTAACCGCTAGGTTCGAGGTTCAAATCCTCGGCGAGGAGCTTTTACGCCTTTTGCGATGTATTCAAAGACAATACGTCGCTTTTTTTATCCCCTTTTAACCTCCTGTAGATATTGAACCTCGATCCAATGGGTTAACAGCTCCCCGCTTACTGAAACTGGCTATGTTTTAGCAATGCCCTTTGATATACTTGATTTATATATCATCCCAATTCGTAGGTTACGTAAATAATCTTATTGGATCATAGTTAGCTCGCCCACTCCATAATTTCTTGTTTAAAGGAATAAATATCAATGAACTTATCCGAATGGTTCCATGACCAACTTCAAGCCACTGCTGATGGTTTCGTGTGGGGAGCACAGCAAGTACCCAATGCACGGCGAAACGTCCGACCACCTGGGGCTCTTGGTGAGTGGACAGCTGCACGTCACATTTTCCACATGGTATTCTACGAGGAAAATATTGCTTTACCAACTATGTACCAGTGGCTTGGTAAACCACTCCCTCTGGAAGGCGTAGCCGAGGATGTCGCATGGGGAGAAGGAAGCGATAACGTCGAAAACCTGCTTGCTGGGTTTACGAAAGTCAGAAATGAACAAATGCAATTGCTAGCAAGGTTTGATGATCTTACATGGAATTCGATTCGTGAAACTATCTGGGGAGTAGTTACATTGCGATGGGTCGTGAGTAAAACATTTCAGCATACAGCTGAACACACAGGTGATATTCTGCGGATCGCCTTATTCTGGGATTCGTGGCTGTAATGACAGCGGGTAATGCTTGTTTATCTGTCGAGATAAGGAATTATTTATTTGAATATAAAGCGGACTAACACCGGCTGACGGGACTGCTTAGCGCCCCAAATGAATAAATTTGCTTTTCGAGATACACTGATCAAAGAGTCGCCTTGCAGGAGAACGCCCCACAGTTAAGCCATTCCGTTATGCTGTAGAATTAATCAGCCATGTTCAATTCTTCACATCCCGAGCCATTGTCGAGAATTACAGAGTCTATACTACACTCGCCATTTGAGTGGTGTCATGTGGATGGCGGCAATGTAGTTCTTCAAGACGCGACACAGGATGGTGGCACAAAAGGTGGGGCTTTTGAAGTCAGCGACTTCGCAATTGCCAAATACCCAATTACAAATGCCCAATATGAAAAATTCCTCAAACATTCAAATGGCTTTTCCAATACCCAATGGTGGGAATTTTCTCCCGAAGCAGCGCAGTGGCGGAAGGATCACAATAAACCCAAACCAACTGCATTTAACGGTTCTAATTTACCTCGCACACGTGTCAGTTGGTTTGATAATATGGCTTTTTGTTTTTGGCTTTCAGAAGAACTGAAAAATGCAATGCAGTATGATAAGCCATTGAAGATCCGCGATGTATTTACATGGATTACTCGCCTCCCCACAGAACAAGAATGGCAACGTGCAGCGATAGGTGATACTGGATGGTGTTATCCTTGGGGCAATGCATTAGATGAAACACGTGGAAACTATAGTAATAATGTTGGACAACCTAGTAATGTCGACAAGTATTCTGCGGGAAAAAGTATTTATGGTGTCATGGATATGATAGGAAACTTGTGGGAGAGATGCTTAACAGGTTGGAAACAAGAAATCATTGACACCAGTGGATATGCATATCGAGTTATCAAAGGAGGGGCATGGAATATTAGTAATCCAAATTATTTGCGTGCAATTGATCGCGGATGTCATCCCCCTCGCGGACAACTTAACGATTGTGGGTTTCGAATAATCCTTGATTTAGGTTTAAAATAACACAAAGCCGCCTAACCAGTGTGCACACTGGAAAGCGGGGATTCGTCGCCGTTTTCGAGCATTTTTCCCCGGCCTAACCTGCCGGGACAGGTTGAGTTCGAGTTTTTTTCTGCTCCCAAGCATTATCAACACCCGCCCAACTGGTCCCTAAAGGGGATTAACGCAAACCCTTTAGATCAAATGTACCTCTGTAGATATTGAACCTCGAACCTAGCTGTTCGAGGTTCAAATCCTCGGCGAAGAGCTTTTTAGACTTTTGCGACGTATTCGTAGATGATACGTCGCATTTTTATTCGAATTTTCCCTCCTGTAGAACATAAGCCGCGAACCCCCGGGTTAACAGGACCCCCGCTTTTTTTTAATGCGTATATATTCCTTTTGTTGTATATTATGATATAATAGATAATATTTATCTAATTATATCATCCTGAGAAATAGCGTGGCAGACTGAGATGGAATTAGGAAAGGTAGAATTATGATCAGCGCAAAACGAAAAACCATCCTTGATAAAACTTACATCAAAGCTATTGCTGTTGATCTTCTATTGGGTCTATCCGTTGGACTTTTGATTAGTTTACTTGTATTCCTGGCTTTTTACCGATATAAAGGTGCTGCGAATCTCATGGAAATTCTTCCCATGTTTTTCGTGTTGATTATTCTCAACTCACCTTATTCCTATGTATTTCGATTGGTCCTATTGGTGCCAATTTATGCGCCGATCTTGAGCATTCTTGTCACCAGGTCCTTAATCCAAAACACCACCTCCAGGAAGAGTTGGATATTTCCAATTCTTGGTGTCGTGGCCACTTCAGCCTTGGTCGCAGTCATAATAACGATTGTTGGAACATTGGTAATAGGTTATGGGGATGGCACGCTATATCTGAAAGTGATTGCCATGGGCCTGCTTTTCATCTTCCTGGGTTTCCTGGCAGGTATATTGCTCGGCTTTCTATTTGCCCCAACCAGGCGGATCTTCAAAATACTTATCGCGGAAATCGCCGGTGCCATTGTTGGAGCCTTTTTTGAAATCGCTTTTTTGATCTATATGGTGCGATGAAACTACCAGGTTTTTGCACACCGGTGGATTTTTTTTTAAGGATTCCAGTCAATTAAAACTGGAACATAAGGAGAAACCTATGACAACAAATAACTTCTCATCCGCGACAACTGGCTGGATCGCAATCGCCACAGGCGTTTCAGCCATCCTTGCAATTATATTTCTCACCTTAATGTATACCGTTAATCCGTCCTTTGGTAGGGTCAATGATGTATTCAACAGCGTTATCGGTATTTCAAGTGTGGTTCTGGCGTGGAGGGTATATACCGAATATCATGCCAAATCACCGCTGATGAGTCAAATTGCACTCGCTCTTGCGGTGGTTGGCGCGATCTTTACCATCATCGGGACGATCCTGATCATTTTCAGTTTCACAAACTTTGTGTTGGCTGGGTGGTATTCAGGCATCGGGTATGCTCTCATCGGCTTTTGGCTGGCGGGATTTTGTTATGCGTTTCTACACGGTGACGCGTTGCCTCACAACTTGGTTATTTTCGGGGTTGTGGTGGGAGTGTTCATGGCAATCGGTCTGCTCGGTATTCCAGGAATATTTGCTGGAATTGACAGCATGGAGTCCATGCCGTGGTATCTCTATGTTGCTTTTTTTGGTTGGCTCGGAACCTATATTATGTATCCCATCTGGACGATCTGGCTGGGACGAAATCTTCTGCTCAGCGGGCACTGAACAGGTGGAATCCTGCGGCATGATCGGGCATTTCTCTGATTTAGGGATTTTCCTGCTCCCAAACATTGTCCACACTTGCCCCGCCGCTGAGCCAAACCGTTGGGTGTACAGATAAAGAGCTAAAAAATGAAGAATGAGCATTAGGCTATATACAGAGCAAAGAATAATCGATAATAAATCTCAAAGGCCACAGCATATGAATCCCAAAACTCAAATCCGTACTTCTAGCATTATTGGTATGGCATCTGCAGGGCTTTGGATAATCGCGCTTTTTATTGAGTACCGTTACGGCTTACAGCCTCCTGGCAATGGTAGCTTGATCTACCTTGTTGATCAGATCCTGTTCTTCATTGCCCTTGGAGGCTATTTAATAATGCTCTTGGGGATATGGAAGTCAAAAGCCGCAGGAGATGGCATTTTTGGTAAGATCGCCTTAGGCATCTTTATTACTGCCCTGGTGGCCTTACTCATCGCTTGGCTGGCTCAATTGTGGAAGAAAGATCCTAATTTATTCCTCTATCCTGTCGGAGGAATATTCCAACTCCTAGGCGGACTTTTGACAGGAATCGCCATTGTGACTGCAAAACGCTGGAATGGCTGGCAGAGATTCGCACCACTCCTGCAAGGGCTATTTTATTTAATACTGATTATCCTGCTGGTGGTGGGAAATAGCCAAAACCCATCTCCTGCAGGTGAAGGGCTCTGGCAAGTAACCTGGTTTCTCACCAGTCTGGCACTTTTTACTAAATCAAGTAATACATAAACTGGCCAATAAACGCCCGACACCAGCTCCAGGCAACAGCGGCTCCGCGCCTCTTAGCCAAACCGTTGAGATTAATTGTGTCTCGCATAGGACTTGAACCAATAACCGCTAGGTTCGAGGTAATCACCCGAAGGGGTGTCAAATCCTCACCGAGGAGTTTCTTCTTGTTCCGCGATGTTCACAGATAATTGTGTTCATCTTTATATTGTGTATAATTCTTATTGATGGTAAACAAACCTAAATTAGCCCATATATTTTGGTTTCTATTAATCGAAGTCCGCATAAAACCCTAATTCTGTGGGATTTTATACGGATCGCCTGTAAGCTGTTACGAAGTGCCCCGCAGGGGTATACGAACCGCTCAAACGCGAGTTAGGACCTAGTAGTACAGAAAGGAGAGCACGATGAGCAACGAACAGGTGGCACCTGAGACGAAAGGTGTTACGGTGAAGTTACTTGCAATGGTTGACCTTGGCCCTGAGATTGAGAGCATGGCAGGGCGCCTGCTTCGAATGCGTATGGTGACCATCGAGTCTGGAGGCGTCATCGGCCCGATTCACGACCATAAAGACAGACCAGGCATCGTCTACATATTGCAAGGATCGATCACTGACCATCGAAATGGAGTCGCTACGGACTATGGGCCGGGAGTGGGTTGGCCCGAGGATAGAAACACCACACACTGGCTTGAGAACAGAGGAATGATTCCGGCGGTGGAGATCTCGGTCGATATAGTCAGGCAAGAGTAAGCTCAGTCACGTACAAGATTCAAGAAATTTGAGATTGTCTGTAACAAAGACTTAAAAGCCTGGGCATGACAAAGCATGCTTTGGACGCTAGAGATTCTGAGGCATTTTCGAGTATTTTCTGGCTTCGAGTTTTCCTTTCCCTCAAGCATTATCCTCGCCCGCCCCAGCTGCTACACCTGCCCCACGCAGTGGGGGTAACGCAAGCCGTTAGATTAAATGTGCCGCGACTAGGACATGAGCCTCCAACCGCTAGGTTCGAGGTTCAAATCCTCGGCGAGGAGCTATTTAGCCTATCGTTGATGCGCAGATTAATGTGCTGCGCATCAATTTTATATATATAATAGATTGAAAATCCTGAACATCCTAATAGGCTGAATTAAATAAAATTATTAGGCTACGCAGGTATAAAAGCAGTTGAGCCGAACCACTCAATCCCTGGTTAACCCACATTATTTATTCAAAATAAACAAAATGTTACCGTTCGTCGCGAGATATAAGAAAGAAAACCTGTATGCCCGCAGTCGTCTACAGTCAGGAAGTCAACTGTATAAAACATCTGCGGGTGTAGTAGAAGCCGCGCTCATCGGCCATGGAAGCACCGTTCTAATATCTCATGGCAGTGGCGGCGGTTACGATATGGGACTTTGGTTAGCACAATTAATTGGTGGACAATTTCAATACGTTGCACCATCACGTTTTGGATACTTGCGTACACCGGTACCATCGAACCCTGGCCCAGAAGCTCAAGCAGACGTGTATGCGGCATTGATTGACACAATCAATGTTAACTCTATCATCATCATTGGGCTCTCTGCCGGAGGACCATCTGCTCTGCAGTTTGCGTTACGTCATTCTGAGCGCTGTCACGGACTCATTATGTTATCAGCCGCAAGTCACCCAGTTCCCCCCTTACCACCTATCGTGCGGGCTATTTATCCTTTCATGTTAAAGTCAGATTTCATCCCTTGGTTATTCTACTCCATAGCCCCTCATGCTGTTTTTCAAGCAAATGGTGTTAGTCGTGGCTTGCTTGCCCAAATCAAATTTGAGCGGGAAAAAATGCACCTCCTTGATGCACTCTACCAAACTACTTTTCCAACAACCCCGCGCCGTGAGGGCATGATAAACGACATGCAACAACTAACATCTTTTCCTTCTTATCCAATCGAGCTCATCACAGCCCCTACTCTTGTCGTCCATGCAGTTAACGACCCAATCATACCTATTGAATCGGGAGAATTTTCAGCACAAGCTATACCGAATGCACGATTTATTAGATTAGAAGATGGAGGGCACTTTGTATGCGTCACACATAGAGAAGAAACAATGCCAATTGTTCAAGGTTTTCTCAAGCGCTACGGCGTCTAAAATGAGATCGCGCGGGCCCACTCAGCATACAGCGGATGGGTGGGATTCTGCACGATTTTCAGGCAGTTTCCTCGATTCGTTTTTTTCTGCCATCAACCCTTGTCCACGCCAGCCCACTTGTACCCCGTTGGGGCATACATTGAGATCAAATTTACCTCCGCTAGGACTTGAACCTCCAACCGCCAGGTTTGAAGTTTAATTTTTCGGAAATGAAGTTTTGGTCTTTCTGTGATGTTCACAGGTAATTGTGTACATCCTTTATGCTGTATGCTGTTCTTAGCAATTAAAGTACTTGTATAACCAATTTAATTTGTGGTCATTTAAGTATCTTCATTATTCTTACTCAGGATAAAATCCAGAGAAATAAGGATTGTATATGGAAAGTTTAATAGGTGGTACGAAGTGCCATGCAGAGGTATGCGATCCGCTTCTTCACTTATTAGACGTTTCGCGTCAAGTGCAAATGTGAGTGAAATAAAATTCCACCTTTATATGGCAAATATGAGTATTTGTTTATAATATTTATTCCAATTTGGAGATTAATGGTAAGATTATTTAATAGCTATAACCAACAAACCGTCAAAAACAATAAGGAATCAGTGTTTATTTGAGCATCCTTCCATTCTTCAACTAATGGTGTCGGGGAAAAGAACGCAGCCCGCTCACCTAAACGTTTCATACCGCTAAATCATTGTGCACCATGGAGCCTCTAAAAATGAATAAAATGAATCCCAAGGTTGATTTCTTTTTTAGTAAAGCCAAGATGTGGCAGGAAGAATTTAAGAAATTAAGAATGATCATTCTTGACTGTGAGCTGACCGAAGAATTGAAGTGGGGTGTTCCTTGTTACACATTTCAGAAAAGTAACATAGTCTTGATGCATGGATTTAAGGAATACTGTGCGATTCTGTTTGTCAAAGGTGCCTTGCTCAAGGATGCCAATGGTATTCTCATCCAACAAACGGAGAATGTGCAGGCAGCGCGCCAGATTCGGTTCACCAACGTTCGAGATATTGTCAAGTTGGAGCCCATCTTGAAAGCCTATATTCATGAGGCTATGGAAGTGGAAAAAGCCGGTTTGAAAGTGAATTATAAAAAGGCTACAGAATTCATCATTCCTGATGAATTTATTAATAGGTTAGAGGAAGTTCCTGGTCTGCAAGACGCTTTTGATGCATTGACGCCGGGACGGCAGAGAGCATACATTCTTTATTTTTCTGCACCCAAACAATCCAAAACCCGGGAGTCAAGGATCGAAAAATATATTCAGCAAATTCTCAATGGAAAGGGATTAAATGATTAGTATATCTTCCGCTAAATCAGTATTACCTCGTCCTGCCCACCTTTACCCAAAAGGTGCATAACGCAAGCCGTCAGGTACTGAAACCCGTTTATAAGAAAAGACCGACACACTGAGGCAGCCGAAAGAAATGACCTCCCCAAAATTCAATTCCATTGAGGAATATTTAGCTTCACTGGACGCTACGAAAGCAAAGACCCTCAGATCCGTGATCGATTTGATCCTAAGCCAATTTCCGGAACTAGAGTCTAAAATTTCCTGGAATGTACCTACCATCCACCGGAAAGGGAAGTATGTAGTTGGTATTTGTGCCTACAAACACCATCTAACATTTTCACCCTGGAGTCCTCGTGTAGTTGAAAACTTCAAGGTGAGGCTTGGGAAGTATGTCCTGTTCAAGAATTGCTTTCAGATCCCTGTCGATTGGGAAATCGATAAGCATTTAGTGGAGGATTTGGTCCGAGCCAGACTGGACGAGTTGGATTAGAGCCGATTTCAAATGAACCACCCGGTAAGGAGACCGGGTACCGACTTATGAGAATAACTTTGCCTCGGCCTGGACATTAGCCTATAACCGCTTAGTTTGAGATAAATACCCCACTTCGGGATCAAATCTTTGGCGAGGTTTTTTGCCTTATGCGATGTACTTGATTAATGTACATCGCTTTTTTTACCCCATTTTGTACTTATATCGGATACGAATTTCAAATCCCAGGATTATCAGCCTCATGTCTATTGATAATTAGCGTGTTTTACACAGGAATATTTGCTATACTGGATTTACTTATCATACCAATTCGTACGGTACATAAATCCTTTTGTTGAATCATAGTTGGGAAATGAAATCGACTATCAGGGAGAATGATATGAATATATTTCTAAAATGGCAACAGAATAGAAACTCAAAGGGAAAATATTTGTTATTTCTGGTTATTGGAGCATTACTTTTTCCTACAATGATTCCAACGGTTCTTGTTATTTTGCTTCCGCGAATGGATAAAATAATTGGAATTTCATCTTTTTATAATGGATTGATTAATATTGTTGTTGGCATAATCGCAATAATCCTGGGTGGTTTCATTGCATTTTCTACAATAATTGCCCAGATCAAATTTGCATCAGGAACACCATTTCCGATGATCCCGACCAAGAAGTTACTGGTTATTGGACCTTTTAAATATTGCAGAAACCCAATGACATTGGGAACAATTCTGGCATATTCTGGAATCGTCGTGATGGTAGGATCGTATACTTCTCTATTATCTGTTGTTCTATTTACAATGATTCTACTAACATATATAAAGTTGGTGGAAGAGAAGGAATTAGAGCTAAGATTTGGACAAGAATACCTGGATTATAAAATTGATACTCCTTTCATCATCCCTATGAGAATCGTATCAAGGAAAAAGGCAGGTGAATAAAATAATTACTTCATTGCCCAAAACTGCATTTACAGGACAAGCGGGATCATGCCCATTTTCACAAATTTTTCCCTGCCTTGTCAGCCAGGACAGGCTGGTTACGAGTTTTCTCGCTCCCAAGCATTGTCAACCCGCCTCACCTGTACCCCGCAGGTGTATAACCAAGAAGTTGAGAGCGTTCGCCAGATGAAACGCGCATCGATTTAAATATCTGAAAGGAGTTTTCTTTTGAACTTGTCCATCTCAGGCCTCCATCTCGCTGCCGATTCAGCCATTGATCTCCACCTGCATACTACCTACAGTGATGGTACCTGGACGCCCGAGCAGTTACTGGATTACCTGGTGCAAGAGCAGTTCGGTCTGGCAGCCATCACCGATCACGATCGGGCAGATACTGTTCCTGCCCTCCAACAGTTGGCGATAAAGAAAAACCAGCCCATACTCGCTGCCGTCGAAATGACCACGCTGTGGAAAGACGAAATGTCGGGAAAAGACGAAATGTCGGGGCAAGACAACATGACGGACCTCCTCTGCTTTGGGTTTGACCCAACCATGAATGCCTTGAACGACTTGGCCCAGGACCTGTTCCGCCGCCAGCGGGAGAACACCCGGGAAGTATATGAGAATCTACTGCAGAAAGGGTACACATTTCCTCAAGAACCAGACGCATTGGCAGCCCTCCTGGAACAACCCAGCCCGCAGCAGCCGCATGCACTGGTCGCCCTCTTAGAAAAACATGGTTTTGGCACTGGTCAACCGTCAGCGGGGAGAATCGTTCTGGAGGCAGGCTGTGCGTTTGTGTTGAACGACTTGGCTGCGGTGGTGGAGGCTGCTCACCAGAGTGGAGCCGCGTGCCTTATCGCCCACCCCGGGCACAAAGACGGGTTTGTAACCTATGATGTTCCAATGTTGAATAGACTCCGCCAGGAGATTCCGATTGACGGCCTGGAGGTCTATCACCCGAAACATACACCGGACCAGACGACGATGTATTCAGACTATGCTCAGCGACATCACCTGCTGATAAGTTCGGGTTCAGACTCGCATCGCCCGGATAAGCCGCCCATCAAATACCGGGCTGAATTGAGCCGCAGTCTTCTGGAACGGTTAGGTATCCAGTTAGGGTAACAGGCCTTAAGGAGAGCCAGGATTCTTTGGTTAGGTCCGGTCGGGGAAAATCATTATGGGCTGATGCTTGTATTTTCCTTCACAAGGTCTATAATGAGAATGTGATTTTCACCGTATGGAGGCTTCCATGCGATTCCCAAATAGACTATTTATTATTGTGCTGGTGATGTTTCTTTCAGCCTGTGAATTAACTGCCGCAGATACAGGTGAAATAGCAAAATCGAGCCTAAGGCGGGATACAACACCTTCGGTTCCCCCATCGGATGAGCAAACCATTTTGGAAGGCATCAATGCCTTCGCCTTTGATTTTTATCACCAGGTGAATGGCGATGATGGAAATTTGATCTTTTCCCCATATAGCATTTCAATAGCCTCGGCACTGTTGTATGGCGGAGCAGGTGGGGAAACTGCCTCTCAAATCGCCAACACCTTTCATTTCAACCTGCCTCCGGATCAATTCCATCCGGCAATGAACGCCCTATCGCTCGACCTCTCCAAACGCCCTGCTCAATCCAGAAGGATCGATCGTAAAAATCCCATGCTGCTGGATATTGCCAATGCTGTATGGGGTCAGCGTGACTATCCATTTGAGATGACATACCTTGATCTGCTCGCAATTAATTATGGTGCAGGGGTACGGCTGGTGGATTTTGTAACTGAACCTGACTCCGCCAGACAACAGATCAATGATTGGGTCGATCGCGAAACGAATGGAAAGATCAAGGACATTTTGCCACCCGGTTCAGTGGACCAGGACACACGTTTGGTTCTGGCGAACGCGGTTTACTTTAAGGCTGCCTGGCAGGAAGCGTTTGTTGAAAAATTAACCCAGGATGTAGCATTTACGCTGCTGAATGGTTCTCAGGTGCAGGTTCCCATGATGCAGACTGAAGGAGATATCCCCGTTCGTTTTGGATCCGGGGACGGGTATCAGGCGATAGCGCTTCCCTACAAGGGTGACCTGGCAGAAATGGTGATCATCCTTCCCGACCAGGGTGCATTTGATTCGCTAGAGACCACTTTGGATGAAAATTTGTATGAGGCCATCTTACAAGAATTGAGACCTTACAATTTGATACTTTTCATGCCGAGATTTGAATTCTCTATTAATTTCGACTTGAAAGTTGTTTTATCTGGGATGGGAATGCCGTTATCATTTGACTACACGAAAGCAGATTTCAGCAATATCACGAAATTTAATCGGTTTTTCGTGAAGCAGGCAGTTCATAAAGCGTATATTCTGGTCAACGAGGAAGGCACAGAAGCCGCGGCTGTCTCCATTATGATCCCGGCACCTTCGTCCCATCCTCCGCAAGTATTGCGACTCAACCGTCCGTTTATTTTCATCATCCGCGATGTTCCAACCGGGATGATACTATTCGCAGGACGAGTTCTGAATCCTTTGGACAAGTAATCGATGTTGGTTGGAGGCAGCAACCCTGAACAAGGCATTTTGTAATAATTTGAAAATTGGATAAAAGTGAATACCCATAAGAAAAGGTGGTTGACATAGTAGATAGAGTGGGTATTTCTAATTATTATATTCATGCAAAATTGTATTTCATACCATTATCTCGTTACTCCATCGAGGATCGTTAGTTTGGAAAGGAAAATGGTGAATCTATGAAAGCGACTCCCCCGAAATTTTTCATCCCTTTAATTCTCCTAAGTCTCATCTTTGCAGCCATTCCCTTCGAGAAAGTTCAAGCTGATGCAGGTCCCCATCCTTCCATGCAATTTGTTTTTATCAGCCGGATAGATCCAAAACCAGCCATCGTCTCCGGTAAGTTGCTCAATTGCAAGGATGAAGGTTGTATTCAATTTGAACCCCTTCAAGAGATGGGACCACAACGATTCGAATGCCAATCCTATTCCTGTCATTCGTCTGCCTATAGTAATAGCCCCTTCTATCGGCTGGAAATTGTATTCTCCGACGGTGTGACCCGCCAGAGTAACATCTTTACCAAGCGTGCCTTCGCAGCCAATTACCAGGTCACCATTCTTGCACAGAGCCTGGAGGTGGAAGAAAAACCTCTGGGTCCCAACATCCCTTTCCTTAAGGCAGGAGCACCAACATTATGGAATCTCCTGGCGACGGTGGCATTTCCATTCCTGGAGAGCATCCTGATTATTATCGTGGTGGTATTGGCAGTCAGGACTGGTCGTGTCGGAGCGACACCCGC
>Ga0315275_10004276_pt1 | contig 13329 bp, 10 predicted proteins | sample YL17G03_0_MG_FD_205557 | JGI IMG/M metagenome (GOLD analysis project Ga0315275, IMG submission 205557) | Sediment microbial communities from Yellowstone Lake, YNP, Wyoming, USA - YL17G03_0 | ecosystem: Environmental > Aquatic > Freshwater > Lake > Sediment | place: USA: Wyoming | collected... | reverse complement strand
CATCCCCATGCACATCGCCCTGGTGGGCACTCTAGTGTTCATCAGCGAGGTTGTCTCCGCCTTCAACACCAAGCTCGTCGAGGCCCAGTCCATCGTCGGCAGCGAGAACGCCACGACCATTAACCCCGAGGATATAGGCATCCCCGGCGCCCTCGCCTTCCAGAATTTCGATACGGGCTTCATCAAGCTCATGGTCCTGGCCGTCATCTTGATGCTGACGGCGGTGAACGCGTTCGCCCCCAAGGCTGCGGCCGGAGGTCACAACTTCAAGATGGCGTTGTTCGGCGCCATGACCCTGTGCGCCACCGGCGCCCTGCTACTTTTGGTGCCGCCCCTGGCCGCCAACATGTTCTCGGACACCCTGTCCCAGCCCGTTAGCTAACGGAGGTGCCAGCCGTGAAACTCTTCCGGATGAAACGCAAGCTGGAGAACGGCGAAGAGGAGAAGGAGCTCGTCCTCGATACTGAGGACGAAGCCACACCATCGGCGATGGTGGAAGCCGAGGCGAAGGCCGGAGAGCCGGTGGCCGACACTACCCCCGAGGCTGCGGTCGGCCTCGATGGCCAAACGCTGCCCTCTGCCGCCGAGGCCGACCCGCTGGCCCAGTTCCGCGCCGAGGCGGCAGGCGAGATCGCCGCTGGAGACGAGGCGCCCGAGGGCGACCATGCTTCACCCCAGCCGGACGATGCCCTGGACTCTGATCTGTTTGATATCTTCCGCGAAGCCAAGAACGAGGTCCAGGAGTCCACCCTCGCTTCGGACTTGCCGGATATCCCGATCCAGGAACTGCTGGGCGACCTGGTAAGCATCAGCCAAGACCTGGGCATCACGCCGCGGGTTCGCGCCAAGCCGAACCCCCGCCCTAGCCACGAGCTCGGCGAAGGCGGCAAGTGACGCTGATGGAACTCCTTGGCCCAGGGGGCGGGGCCGACGGCGGCACAGGAGACGAGGAACTGCTGCCGCCGCCCAACGGCCATCCGCCGGCCGCTATCCAAGAGGGGGCCGCCGTCGTTCAGGGCGATCTCTTGGTGCAGCCAGACGTCGAGGTAGACGGCGGCGGGAGAGCGCCCGACAACGGCGCCTTCTCTCCCGAGACGGAAGAACCCCTGGACCCCAGTCTCGTGGAGCTCTTCCTTGAGGCCAAGAAGGAGGTGGAGGAGGGCGTCCCGGCCTCAGACCTGCCGGACATCCCCATCCAGGATCTCCTGAGCGAGCTGGTGAGCCTTAGACGCTCCCTACGTGTCGAACGACCTGAGCCTGTCCTGAGCGGAGCCGAAGGGCCTGTCGCCGAGCCCACCGACGGAGGGGAAGGCTCCGCAGAGCCGGAGGAGCCACCCAGTCTAGAGACGGCGCCCCCGGCGCTTCAGCCAGAGGCTGAGCCGCCGCCGCCGCTTCAACCAGAGGCTGAGCCGCCTCCGGCGGTGGCTGGCCTCCGCCGTCACGCTCTGCACGGCCTTCTACTGATCCTGACCCTCGTCCTGGCCATCGCCAGCGTGCTCATGGGCGCCAATCGGATCATCAGCACCGGGCAGAGCTACACGCCGACGCCTTCCGCTACCGCAACCACAGAGCCCGGCGTCGTGGTCAGCCAAGTGCACCCCACTCAGGCCACCCTGGAGCCTGTCCTGAGCGGAGCCGAAGGGCCTGCCGCCGAAGCCAGCCCAGAGCCTGCACCCGCGCAGCGGCTCGCCTACGTCATCTACACCGTCGAGCGGGGGGATACCCTGGCCTCCATCATCGCCGCCTTCGGAATCAGCCCTGACCACGTCCTCTGGGCAAACCCCGATGTGATCGACGATCCGAACCTCCTGCCGGCGGGCGAAAAGCTTCTCATCCCCAGCGTCGGCGGGCTCATCTATCACCTCAAGCCCGGGGATGTCCTCTCGGTTATCGGCCGCCTGCTGGCGGCTCAAGGGCCAGCAGACGGTTCCGGCTCTCCTGCCGGACAGGCCCAGACACCCTGATAACGGCGCCGAGCCGTTACCCGATGAGCCGATAGGCGTTCTCCAGATACTGGAGGATCATGCGCTGCGAGTTGAAGAACGAGGCGTTGATGGCTATTGCCGACCGCATGACCCGCGCAAACGCTCTCGGCCGCCCGTAGAACATAGGGACGATCACGTATTCCAGTTTGTCGTAGAGAGAGGCGGTCTCTCTACCGGGATTGCTCTCTGCTTCCCAATCGTCGCCGATGGACCAGCCGGTGACGCCTTCCACGTGCCCCTCGATCCACCAGCCATCCAGAACGCTCAGGCTCGGCACGCCGTTGACGGCGGCCTTCATGCCGCTGGTGCCGGAGGCCTCGTGCGGTTTCTGCGGGCTGTTCAGCCATAGGTCCACACCGGCGCAGAGATACTTGCCCAGCGCCATGTCGTGCTCTTCCAGGTAGACGATAGGCACAGTGTCCCCCAGGGCAGCGGCAAGCTCGAAGATGTGCTGGATTGTCCCCTTGCCGCTCGCGTCCTGAGGATGGCTTTTGCCGGCGTAGAGGATCTGAAGGGGGCCAACCTGGAGGGCTATCCTCCTCAGACGATCAAGGTCGGTGAGCAGTAGATCCGCCCGCTTGTAGGCTGTGGTGCGGCGGGCAAAGCCGAGGGTCATCGCCGTTGGGTCCAGGCGTACACCGCTCCGCTTCTTCACCTCTGCCAACAGCTCACGCTTGGCCTCCGCGTGGGCCTGCTGGATTTCCTGAAGGGGGATGCTCATGGCGTAGCGCAGGTAGAGATTGTCGCCGCGCCACTCGGGAATGTGGCGGTCGTAGAGCTCTTGGAACGCTGGAGCGGCCCAGGTGTCAGCGTGAACACCGTTGGTGATGGAGTTGATGGGATAGGCAGGGAACATGCTGTGGGAGATGTCGTGGTGGCGCTGGGAGACTCCGTTGATATAGCGCGAAAAGACCAGCGCCAGGTAAGTCATGTTCAGCGTGCCGTCCAGGCAACAGCCGACGGACTGCAAGGCGCTGGTTTGTTCGTCGCCCACCACCCGCCGGACCATATCCAGGGAGAACTTGTCGTGGCCGGCCGGCACTGGCGTGTGGGTAGTGAAAACGCACCGCTGGCGGACCGCCTCTGTATCCTTCTTGGTCGCGGCGCGGAGGCCACGCCCTTCGGTCTGTTCCTCCAGCAGGGCCAGGGTGAGGAGGGCGGAGTGCCCCTCGTTCATGTGGTAGACCTGCACCCTCTCGTGCCCCAAGGCGTGCAGCATGGCCACGCCGCCCAAGCCCAGCACTACCTCCTGGCATAGACGGTAGTGGTCGTCTCCGGAGTACAGGCGGCCGGTGAGCGTCCGGTCCCAGGGGGTGTTCTCCGGCAGAGCCGTGTCCAGGAAATAGACAGGCACGCTGTGGCCCGACACCCCTTTCACGGCATAGCGCCACGCGCACACCTGCACTTCCCGCCCCTCGATGGTCACGGACACACGCGCTTCGAGGGGCTCCAGAAACTCCTCGGGGTACCAGACCGCATCGCTCTCCGTCTGGACGCCGCGGGCATCCAGGTGCTGGCGGAAGAACCCCTGGCGGTGCAGGAGTGTCACACCAACCATAGGCACGCCCAGGTCAGCACCGGCCCGCAGGGTGTCTCCGGCGAGGACACCCAGGCCGCCGCTATAAGTCGGCATGGCCGGGTTGAGGCCAACCTCCATAGAGAAGTACGCTACGACAGATGGGTGACCGTCTGGGTCCGGGTCGCGTGGAATCATGGGTTCTCCCCTAGGGCCTTCAGGCTGTGATCGTCCTTTCTAGACGTAACAGAAGATACCTGACGGCGTACACTGCGTCCATAAGGCTGTCCGTCATCTTAACATCGTTACCATAATAGATTGGCGATGCCCCCGGTCTGTTACAGCCTCTCCGGAGCTTGCCGAGAGCGACTTGAACCACCCCCCTCGGATTTCTCCGAAATATCACCTTCGGGCAAACATCGGCTAGACAATCACTCCTTCGGGGGAAGCCTTGCCGTCCAGGGCCGCCAGCTCTTCCGGCGTCAGGAGTTGCTCTCGTGGTAGGTTGAGCACGCCGGCCACGGCCGCCAGGGTATGGGCCCAGGTGCAGCGGTTGACAAACAGCATCCCGGGCACGGTGAGGGTGCCGCCCTGGCCCGTGAACCCCAGGGCGACGGTCTGCTCCTTTCCGGTGTGAAGCGGCTGGAGCGTGCCCAGAAGGGGCTCCGGCCGGGTGTGCGTCACGAAGACCCGCTGCCGCACAGCGTCCGGATAGAGCTCGTCTCGCAGGGCGGCCGGCGCGGCGTGGGCCCGCTCGCCCTCGCTCCGTGGGGAGCGGAACCGCCCCGGCTCCAGCATGTACACCACGGAATGAGGAACGTCCCGTTCCGCCAGGCGGAGGGAAGCCCTCACCACCTGCTCCAGCTGATACGCCCCGACGGCCGTCAGCACCACCCGCTGCTCGGAGGGCCTGTGGCCAGCCCAGTCCAGCGGCAGGGCGCCTTGCTCCAGGAGGCGGGTCGCCTCCTCCGGCGTGAACAGGTCCGCCGCCGCGTCGTACTTGGGCACCACCAGCGTCCAGATCTGCCCCTGCGTCTGGTAGACGCCGTATATGACGGCGGCCGCCGTGTTGTAGTCGGGCACGAACAGCACCCGCGATACGTCGGAGCGTTCACCCAGCATCGCCTCGGCCATGGCCGGGTCCTGGTGCGACTGCTCGTTCTTGGCGTTCTCCCAGGTGTGAGAGGTGAGCACCAGCGGGACGGAGAGCCAACCCTGTGGCCGCCCCGCTTCCTTGCAGTGATGGGCGAAGATGATCTCCTGGCGAACCACGCCGTGCATCTTCGCCCCGAACGCCTCGTAGGTGGCGATGATGTTGATGCCGCCCTTGTTGGCCAGGGCGGCCGAGGCCACCGCCTCCTCGTTGAGCGCGGTGATAACGGCCCCCTCAATGGACTCGGGCACCCCCTGCTCGGGGGCAGTGACCCGGAACTTCAGGGCATCCAGCGTTCGCAGCATCCGGTTGGAGCGCATCTCGTCGGGATTGCCCACCCGTGGTCGGAGGTGAGGGTTGGCCTGCACTGCCTCCAGGAAGCCCGCGTCCACCGCCGCCATGGGCGAAGTCCTGGTCCAGGTGGAGGCCTCGCGCCGATTCTCGGGCACCGGCCGGAACTCGGGCGGTGGCGCCTGCTGCAGCTTCACCTCGCGATGGGCCAGCGGGTGGTCTCGCTCCCGCGGCCGGCCGGAGGCTTCGTGGTGCTGAAGCTGGCCCACGGCCTCCTTCAGCTCCGCCTCCGGCACCCACAGGCGGCGGGCGCTGCGGTTGAACCGCTCGGCCGCGACCGCGTCCAGATGAGGATTGGCCCCCAGGGGCAGGTTGTGGGCCAGGTTCGTGCCCTCGCCGAAGAACCCGGCGCCCTTGGGCGCCGTAGCGATGCCGTAAGGGAGCGGCACTGGATACCGCTCCTCGCCCGACCGGACCGCATCGGCGGCGGCCTCCAGCCGGCACTCCATCTCGAAGACAGCCCAGGCGAAGGCCGCCGGGTCCCTCCCATCGAAGCCGATGGGGTCGAAGCCGTTTAGCTTGAGGTGCTCCTCGAACCAGGACGTGCCTCCCTGCTGAGACATCGTCGTTCGCTGGTCGATGCGGCGGCCGTTGTTGATCATGATGGGCGTCACCAGGCCGGAGTCGTCGGCCCGCCACCAGCGGGGCGCCCAGTCACTCCCCCGCTGCTCCTCGAAGGCGCCGTCGCTGAGGAAGACCACCAGACGCTCGCCGGGAAGGGGCATGTGGACGTACTGGAGCTCCGTGAAGCCCAAATAGCCTCCTTCGACCAACCCTCCCGCCGTGTTGGGGTTGACGTGGCTGCCCAGCGGCGAGTCCTGTCTCCCGTCGCTCCGGAGGCTGTAGGAGTAGAAGTCGCGCACGTACCGGGCGAGCCCTTCGTCGGTGATGGAGTACCGCTCGGCGTGGGCGTTGGTCAGGTTGTCCAGCAGCAGATTCACGGTATCGATGGCCGCTACGCAGTGCCCCTGGCCCATGATCCACGAGCGGGTGTGGCCGGTGATGGCGTTGATGGCCATGTAGCCGGTATAGGCGGGGACCATATTCAGGGCGCCGCCGGTATGCCCTTCCGGCTGAGGCTTGAAGTCGTCCGAGGTTAGGTTTCGTCCGTCCAGATAGACGTTGCGGGCGTAGGTCTCGTGGGCCACCAGCCACATGCCGGCGCTGGCCACCCGGTCGGCCGCGTACAGCAGATCGAACAGGGGCACGCTGTCGCCGCGCACGCCCCGGGCCGCCAGCAGGTCCGCCATGGCGAAGACGCGGGCCTGCGTCTCCATCGTATGGTAGATGGCCCCGTATCCGACCGCCCAGCGCTCCGCCGCCGGGTTCTTCCTGCGGTAGAGCGCGCCCCACTCTTCTCTGCGAATCGCTTCCGCCTTCTCGCTTTGAGGCATGGCATCCTCCCATGCGTAGCAGGCCTAAAGGCCTGCAGCTACTCGGGGTATGGGATGTGGGATGTAGGGGCGACCTTTAGGTCGCCCGCTGGAGGCCTAAAGGCCTCCCCTACATTGCGATGATTGCACATACATGTGTCGGTCTATTCTCAATGGCCTTCTAGCCCGGCCGACGCAGGCAGCGCACGGTGTCACGCGCGATGACCGCCGCCTCGTCCACCGAGATCACGTAGGCATGAACCCGAGAGTCGTCGGTGCTGATCCGCTCCTCGGAGCCGACGGTGCGGGCGTTGCGCTCCTCGTCCAGCGTGAGCCCGCACCAGCCCATGCCGGCGCAGATCCGAGCCCTCACCAGGGGCGCGTTCTCGCCGATACCCCCGCCGAAAATGACGGCGTTGGCTCCACCGAGGCCGGCCAGGTAGGCGCCCACGTACTTGCGCACCCGGTAGCAGAACATATCCACCGCCAGGGCGGCGCGCTCGTCGCCGCCGGCCTCGGCGTCGAGCAGCTCGCGCATGTCCGAGGAGCGTCCGGAGACACCCAGGAGCCCCGACCGCGTATTCAGCCAGGCCTCTGCCTCTTCGATGTCCACGCCCTCGCGGCGGGCGAGGTAGCCCGCCAGGGACGGATCAACGTCTCCCGACCGCGTGCCCATCATCAGCCCTTCCAGCGGCGTGAACCCCATGGACGTATCTACGGAGCGCCCTCCCTCGACAGCGGTAGCCGAGCAACCGTTGCCTAGCTGCAGCGTGACCAGCTTCGCCTGTTCCAGCGGCGTAGCGGTGATGGCAGCGTAGCGCTCGGTCATGTAGCGATGGGCCAGCCCGTGGAAGCCGTAGCGGCGGACGCGGTGCCTGTCGGCCAGCTCCGGGGGGATGGCGTAACGGGACGCTCGCTCCGGCAGGGTGCGATGAAAGGCGGTATCGAAGGTCGCCACCATGGGGGCACCCGCGCCCAGCACCGCCCGCGCGGCCCGGATCGCCCTGAGGGAGGGCGCGTTGTGCAGGGGCGCCAGGTCGGTGAGCGCCTCGATAGCCGCCACGACCTCGTCATCGATGAGCGTCGGCTCGAGGAAACGGTCGCCGCCGTGGACGACCCGGTGGCCGACGCCGTCCAGGGCACCCAGCAGACTCACCGACTCCAGCCAGGCGAGCACCTGCCGCGTGGCCTGGTCGTGGTCGCCCACGGCTGCGGTCTCCTGGCGGGGTTCGCCCTCCGCTGGGGCGAAGTCGATGTTCGCCCGCCCGCCGATGCGGTCCACGATGCCGCGGGCCAGCCGCCGCGCCGCATCGCCGTCGGTCTCGATGAGCTGGAACTTCAGCGTCGAGCTGCCGCAGTTGATGACGAGGATTTTCATTTCTTCGCGTAGTAGGCGGCTACGTTGGCCACGGCCCTGGCCGCCCGCTCCAGCGTGGGGTACGAGGGGATGCCCATGCTGAGGTACTGGTCTCTGATCTGCCTCCGCCCCTTCTCGGCCTCGATCATCTCCACCTCGTCGCCGTCCACCGGCAGCACGATGACGATAGGCTTCCCGAACCTGTCCCTCACCCTTGCGGGAACCTCGACGAGAGCCCGGAGGAAACGCTCTTTCTGGTCAGGCGGCGGCCCGAACGTGCCGCCGAGGACGTGGAACATCCCCTGGGTGGCGATGATGGTCTCCACACGTTGGCTCGCGGCCACTACCTCTAGGACACGCTCGAAGACCGGGGCCGGCACCAGCGGCACGCCCATGTCCAGCGGGTTCCTGAGGCTGGTGCCGGCGGCGGGCAAGGCTTCCCGCAGCTTGTCTTGAGCGCCGTCGTCGAACGCGGGCACTTCCAGGCCTAGACGGTCGCAGGCGTCGGCAGCGGCCACGCTGAGGCCGCCCCCGCCGGCCACCACCCCCACCCGCCGGCCGGTGGCAGGGGGCAGGTGGAGAAAGGCGAGGACGGTATCGCCCAGCTCCTCCAGGCCCTGGACAGGGACGGCGGCGGTCTGGCTGAAGAAGGCGTCCCAGACGGCCTTCTCCCCTGCCAGGGATGCGGTGTGCGAGTGCACAGCCTTTCCCCCGCTGCGGGTGAGCCCCGCCTTCCAGATGATCACCGGCTTTCGCGCGGCCAGGTCTCTCACCAGCCGGGCGAACCGCCTTCCCTCGCGGGGGCCTTCCAGGTACATGGCCACGAGCCTGGTCTCGTCGTCCTGCGCCGCGTACTCCAGCAGGTCCGACTCGTTCAGGTCGCAGCCGTTGCCGTAGCTGATGACCTTGCTGAAGCGGATCCCCCGTCCTTTGGCCTCGCGGGCGAACTCGACGGCGTGGCCGCCGCTCTGAGAGATGAATGCGACCGGCCCGCTTTCGCTGGGGAAGCGGCCGCCCGGGAGCAGGGTGAGGCCACCGCCCGGACAGTAGACGCCGAAGCAGTTCGGCCCCACGATGCGGATGCCCCGCCGGGCGATGCGCGTGATCTCGCGCTCCAGCGCCGCTCCCCGCTCGTCTCCGGTCTCCGAGAACCCGGAGGTGAACACCTCGGCGGCCGGCACGCCCTTGGCCAGGCAGTCCTCCAGCACCGAGGGCACCAGGGGCGCCGGCACCATGATGGCGGCCAGGTCGACGGGCCCCGGGATATCGCGGACGCTGGCATAGGACTTCAGCCCCAGGATCTCGCCCCCTTCGGGATGGACGGGGTAGATCTCTCCCTGGAAGCCGAACTTCTGCAGGGCCCGCAGGAAGACGCTGCCGAACTTCGCCTTGTCCCTGGAAACGCCCACCACCGCCAGCGTCCGCGGGTAGAAGAGGGGGCGCAGCTCGCTCAACCAGTCCATGGTTGCTCCAACGATACTGCATGCGGAAACTCCGGTCGAGGCGGCGGCACCCCTGCCTGTGAGGACGTGAGGTCAATGCCGATGTAGATCACGACCGCACTCTGAGAACACCTCTGAGGGTTAAAACCCTCAGCTTCGAGGAAGCTGCGGGATTTATCCCGCAGAGTTGAACCCAAGTCACCCCACGTTGTGGGCGATGACGACGATGCTCAGCCCGACGGCCGCCACCGCCGCGAACTCGCCGGCGGTGGTCAGATCGAGCTGGCGCAGCAGGTAGTTCTGGGCGATGCCGGTGGCCACGTAGAAGGCTAGCAGCAGGAAGGCGGCGGCCAGGAAGCCCTCCAGGGGCATGAAGTGCAGCGACCAGGTGAGCTGCGCCAGGAACAGCCCGATGGCGCCGGCGTAGACGGCGGCGGTACGGGCTGCGGTCGTGGCGCCGACGGGTGTGGCCCCGACGGGCGTAGCCTCGCGCAGGACCTCCAGCGAGAGGAGGAGGCTGACCAGCCCCACGCTGAACGCCGCCCCCAGCAGGTCCACACCGAACTCGTAGACCACGGAGTAGAGGGCGAAGGCGGCCACGTAGGCGCAGATGCTCACCACCAGGCGAGCGGTGGGGTAGACGGGCCAGCGGGCGTCGACCGACAGGTACTGCCCGTTCAGCAGCGCCGCGAAGCCAATGGTGGTCAGCGCACCGACAGGCGCCGACCAGTAGCCTTCGATCACGTCCTCGAGGAAGAGGCCGCCGCCCAGGGTGAGCAGGGCCGGCAGGAAGAGGAAGGAGGCCGTATCGTCGATACGGGCGAAGGGACTGCTGGGGTGGGAGCGGAGGACGCCGTCGGTGCCGAAGGCGGCCAGGCCGGCCAGCACCAGGAGGAGCCACTCCTGGGTGGGCTCGATGGCCAGGAAAAAGGCCATGCCCACGCCGAGGACGATGGCCAGCAAGTTGGCCTTGTCGGAGCGGGGCAGCGTCTGAACCAGCACCGGCAGCACGAGGGCAATGTAGCGAACAGAGGGCGGGAGTGTCAAATGGAGGGGCGGCGACAGCATACTGGACGCGGATCAGTTGGTCATAGCGAGCCAATCGTTGCACATTTTGATAGGATAGCGCCCATGAGCGTGATCATCGTCTCGATCATCGTTGGGCTGTTCGCCGGCGCGGTGGGCAGCGTCTTGGGTCCTGTTGTCACGCACCTTCTGGGTCGCCGCGGGCGCAAGGAAGAGCGGGAGCGGGGGATCCACGGGGAGCTTCGCCTGATGGTCGAACAGAGGCTGGGGGACTGCGATGAGGCGTTTGCGACCGTTTTCGGCATCCTGGTCCACCTGGACGCCGGACACTCACCGCTGGACGCTTACAACCGCTCTATGGCTCGGCGATGGGACAGATCGAAGGATCGGCCGCTGCTGCGGTGGGAACCCCACCGCATCGAGGATGAGGTGCTCAGGGCTGTGGCGGAGGAGCTTCATCACAACCTGAGGGAGTTTGACAGCTACCTCTTGTCGGTAACCAGTGCGGATCCTAAAGAGTGGCGCGCCGAGATCCAGGAAAGGGAGCGGCAGATCGAAAGGTTACAGCGCCAGGTCAAGCTGCGGCTGGACGAGCTCCGTTGGTAGACTATGGCTCCCCATGTGGGCTCGATGGCCAGCAGGTTGGCCTTGTCCGAGCGGGGCAGCGTCTGAACCAGCACCGGCAGCACGAGGGCGATCTAGCGAACGGGCGCGGATGTGTCAGATGGAGGAGGGCCGGCCGTGGCTTCCGGGCCCAACAGCGCCGCCATGCCCACACCGGAGCGTTTCAGTCGCACAAGCAAGCGTGAGTCTGCATCAAGCTGCCAGACCCGCCTGGATCATCCAATCCCGAATACGCTCCTTGGCTTCATCGTAGGGTATTCTTGTTTTCCACCCAAGCTCGCGCCGGGCCTTTGACGTGTCCAGATCATTGTTGCGACCCATCATTGCCACGTTGTGGCGGGTAAGCGAGGTCTTCCAGCCGAAAATGGAAGACGCTCCCCCGATCGGGCGCGCCAGTTGCCACGCCACAGCGAAGGGAATCGACAAGAACGTCGTCCTGGTGATCGGTTTCCCCATGAGTTCCGCGATATCGGAGAAGTACTGGCCCCACGTGACGTCGTAATCATCCATGACGTGATAGGTCTGGCCCTCGGCTTCCTCTTTCGTTCCGGCCAGGAAGAACGCGTCCACAAGGTTATCCACGTACACCAGGCTGGCGCTCCACCTCCCGCCGTCGATGAGCGGGAAGAAGGGCCTTCTCAGGGCGTCCACCGCATCGCGGACCCAGACGCTCCCCGGGCCGATCACATTCGTGGGTCGTATGACCGTACCGGTGACCTTTCTGTCTTTGTGGTGTTGCCAGAGCAGCTTCTCCGAGTCCAGTTTCGCGTCGCCGTAGAATATGCCGACCTTCTGCGTCGGGTCAGTCTCGCGGTAGCCGTTGAGATGCTTTCGTCCCAACCCGACGGCCACCACCGAGCTGGCGAGAACAAACCGCGGACGGCTGCCGGAAGACTCCTCGAGCAGATGTTTCGTAGCTTCGTAGTTGGCATCGTAGAAGTCTTTCCGGGTGCCCCAGTACGTCACTCGGGCCGCCAGGTGATACACCGTCTCGACGCCGTCGCAGATGCCCCGGATGGTATCCGGCTTGGTCAGGTCGCCCCGGACAACGCTGCACCCCATCCTCTCCAGGTGGTCCGCCGGCTCCTTCGGCATGGCCAGGCCTCTCACGGAGTAACCTTCGTCGATAAGCCTCTTGCACAGAAATCCGCCGATAAACCCAGGCGCGCCGGTGACAAGAGTTGTCTTCCCTTGCTCTTTCGTCATGACCGTTCTCTCAGAAGCTCTCTCTGTTTTCCATAGAATTCCACTTCCTGTTCGTATTGGTAAGGGAGGGCCGGAGATTTCCAATCGGCCACCGGCTTTCCGGGGTTCAATCGCGTTTGCAGGTAGTCGGAACTCATCACAACGAAGGGCTTGGCGGTGTCCAGCCCGAGCGCGCGGATGTTCTCCGCCATGCGGTGCTTGCTGCGTCCGACTTTGACTTCGATCCGCTTGCAGGTGCAGTTTTTGACCTTGCCGTCCACTTCGGTCACGACCCTGAAAATCGAGTCTTCGTAGTTGGTGAACGACACCAGATCGAATGCCTTGACCGAAAAGCCCGGACCGATCTCCCCCTTCACGTCCACGATTGGTTCTTCCGTGTCCGGGTCCACCACACCGAACTCGAACTGGTTCCCCGAGAGCCTATACGGTATCTGGGTGAGGAACTTCGGGAAACCCCAGATCTCCCGTCCCGCGGCCCTCGCTCCGGGGATAGTCACCGGCATCTCGATGACATACGACCCCATGTTTTTCCACCATTTCTCTTTCTTGGCAAACAGGAGCTTGGGAAACGGCATTGACGGCGGCCCCAGCGCCTCCGGATACACGATGGCCGCCACCACCACCTCGTCATAGGCGTCCACGGTCACCTGCTGGTAGTTGAAAAACGTCAGCGAGGCGAGGGCCTTCCCATTGAAGAAGGGTACCGGCAGCAACCCGGTCCCCTTCAACACTGGCAGCACCCGGTCATATTCAACGAAGTAATTGATGACGCGCAACGCAACCTTGTAGAAGAACATGGGGACCTGGGTTTTGGTGTATGAGGTGGTGTAATAGGTTCGTGGAACGTCAAAGAAATCCTTTCTCATCACGCACCTTCCAGTCCAAGGGCTCTACCGCTGAGCTACCGGCCCCAGCATCGCAGATACTATCTGTCTTCGCGCGCCAAGACAACCTCAGGTCCCCGCCAACTCCTCCATCACCCTTTGCAGCGCCTGCGGCCAGGCCGGGCCCAGCCGCCGCCGCTCCAGCCGGAGCTGCGTCCGGCCGACGTGCGCGCCCTCGGGCAGGCGTCCGCGTAGCGCCTCCGCCGGCAGCAGCCGTCCTTCCTTCAGCCGCAGCACGATCAGCCCGTCCTCGCTGCTGATCGATTCCACGCCCGCCTGCATCGCCAGCACCCGCAGCCGCACTACGTACAGCAGGTTGCGGGCCAGCGGCGGCGGCGCCTGGAAGCGGTCGCGCAGCTCCTGGGCCAGCTCCTCCACCTGCTCCACGCTCTCCATCTGGGCCATGCGCTGG
>Ga0315275_10004273_pt1 | contig 13336 bp, 14 predicted proteins | sample YL17G03_0_MG_FD_205557 | JGI IMG/M metagenome (GOLD analysis project Ga0315275, IMG submission 205557) | Sediment microbial communities from Yellowstone Lake, YNP, Wyoming, USA - YL17G03_0 | ecosystem: Environmental > Aquatic > Freshwater > Lake > Sediment | place: USA: Wyoming | collected... | reverse complement strand
GCGTTCGAAAACGAGTGGTACCCGCGCAACATGTATCTGGCCAAGGAAGCGGCCTTCCAACATCACGTCGCGACCTATGGCCCGCACTCAAAGTTCGGCTACAAAGACTTTATTCCGAAGTTTCGCGCCGAGAAGTTCAACGCGGATGAATGGGCCGAGCTTTTCCGCAAAGCCGGAGCGAAATACGTTGTGCCCGTCGCCGAGCATCACGACGGCTTCCCCATGTACGACTGTAGTCTGACCGAGTGGTGCGCGGCCAAGATGGGCCCCAAGCGTGACGTGGTAGGCGAACTGGCCGCGGCGGTGCGCAAGCAGGGGTTGCATTTCGGCGCGTCATCGCATCGCGCCGAGCACTGGTGGTTTTTCGAACGCGGGAAGACGTTCGATTCCGACGTGCAGGACCCGCGCTACGCCGGACTCTACGGCCCGGCCAATCCCCGCCGCCTGTCGGGCGCCGACCGGGACAATCAACCGGACCAAGCCTATCTCGACGATTGGCTGGCGCGCACCGCGGAAATTGTCGAGAAATATCAACCCGAGGTTCTCTGGTTCGACTGGTGGATTGAGCAGCCGGTCTTCCAGCCGTATCTCCAGCGCTTCGCCGCCTACTATTACAACCGCGGCGCGGAGTGGAAGCGCGGCGTGGCCATCAACTACAAGCTCAAGACGTTTCCCGAGCGCGCCGCCGTGCTCGACATCGAGCGCGGCCAGCTCGAGGCCCTGCGCCCACAGTTTTGGCAGACCGACACTTCCGTCGGCGAGAAGTCGTGGGGATACATTCAGAACGATACGTTCCGCACGCCCGACTCGCTCGTCCACCAACTGGTGGATATCGTCAGCAAAAACGGCTGCCTGCTCTTGAACGTCGGCCCGCGGCCCGACGGCACGATTCCCGAGGAGGTTCAGAAGATTTTGCTCGATGTCGGCCAGTGGCTGACGGTCAACGGCGAGGCCATCTACGGCACGCGGCCGTGGAAAGTTTATGGCGAGGGACCTACCCAGGTCGTCGGCGGCTCGTTCAAAGACACCGCCACCCGGCCGTTCACTTCCGAGGATATTCGCTTCACGACGCGCGGCAATACGCTCTATGCCATCGCCCTCGCCTGGCCCCCAAACGGCAAGCTGACCATCAAGTCGCTCGCCTCCGGCTCCGGGCTGTATTCAGGCAAGATTGCCAAAGTCGAACTCCTCGGCTCGAAGGCGCGACTCAATTGGACCCAAACCGCCGCGGGCCTTACCGTCAGCTTGCCCGCCGAGAAGCCGACTGATTACACGCTGGCACTAAGGATTACGCCGTAGGCAGTTGGCAGTAGGCAGTCAGCGGTGGCCAAGGTCAGTCCGTCAACTGACGGATGACCGTGGACCGCACACATCGCGGACAACGCGATGCACCTGTCCCTATGGTCTTTATCGGGATGCGCCACTCGCAGTTATCAAATTGTCCATCAGTAGCAAGTTGATGTCCTTCATTGAATCTACATTTCCCGTCTGATAGACTCCAGTTTAACCAAGGTGCGCAGATACTTTTATTGGAAAGTCGCCGTGGGAAGAAAGCATGGAGGACAATGACGTGGATGAGTACGATGTCATGCAGGTTTGTCTGAATGGACACAGAATAACCACTACTCTGAGATCGTCGCCGCAGCACGGCAAACAACATTGCTCTAAGTGCGGCACACCGACCCTCAGCCAATGCCAGCATTGCCAAGCCGACATACGCGGTTCATACCGCCAGCGCCACGCCCGCGTTGTTCATTTGCCCAATGTGCCTGCGTTCTGCCATGCGTGCGGTAAGCCGTATCCTTGGACTGATACAAGGCTCGATGCCGCGCAAGAGTTGGCGGAAGAGCTAGAGGGATTGACGGAGGATGAAAAGAAGACACTCAAGGCGAGTCTAGATGACCTAGTGCGCGACACGACACGCACTCCCCTCGCGGCCACACGATTCAAGCGCCTTGCAACGAAAGCGGGAAAGGGCGCGGCAGAGGCGTTCAAGGACATTCTCATCGGAGTGATAAGCGAGACGGCAAAGAAACTGATTTGGCCATGATAGAGCTAAGCGACGAAGACATCCTGCGACGCCTGACGAATACCGAGGACAGTACAGTCGAGCGCAAGACAGCGAGCGACTACCGGGACTGCCTCAAGACAGCCGTCGGCTTTTCCAACTCGCTGCCAGTCGATGATCCCGGTGTCATCTTCGTAGGCGTCGGGAACGACGGCACAGTGCAGGACAAACTGAATCTCGACTCGCTCCAAAAGGATGCGAGTAAGGAACTGAGCAAGGCCTATCCTCCGATCTATTCGCAAATGAAGGTAATACGAGACACGAAGGGCAAAGAGTTCTTGGCGGTAATTGTGCGGGGCAGTGGGAACAGACCGCACTTTGCAGGGCCGTCATACGTGCGCGACGGCTCGCAGACTAGAGAAGCGTCAGAAGAGCAGTTTGAGCGGCTGATTGCAGAAAGGAACAGTTACGCGAGAGAAATTTTGAAGTGGCGCGACAAAGAGATTACAACATTTGTTCCCGCTACAAGGTCGGTTGTTTCAGGGCGGGTTATACGCCTCGGGGGCCGAGTCGTGGCGACTGTCAAAGACTGCAACCAGTTCTATGTCACCCTGGAGAGGCTTGTGCAGGCTAAGCGCCATGTCGAATCATTTCCGCTCGCTGATGTGGAGATTACCTTTGACAACAGCTCGAATCGGCTTGAATTGCGAATACAACGGCGCTAGGTAGAGATTGAAAACACAGGTTCCTTGCTTTTCCTAAAGCAGGGTAGCGCAGAGCAGGGTAGCGCAGAGTTTCGCATCCCAGAAACTCTGCGGCTTTTCGGCGGTCCTGAGACAAAGAACCGTCCGCCAGCCGGCGGATTTGAAAAGCACAAACTCTGCGCTACATTGCTTCCTCGCTCCAAGCGCTATTTGCATAGAGTTGCTTTCAGCGCCAAATCGAGGATAATAGTCAACATGGTGAATCCGGCCATCGTGTCATCGCGCGAGATTCTTGGGGGAACCCCCGTCTTTGCGGGAACCCGGGTCCCGGCGCAGACGCTGATTGATTATCTCGAAGCGGGCGACTCGATCGACACTTTCCTGGCGCACTTCCCCACCGTGCGTCGGGAGCAGGTCATTGAGGTCCTCGAAGCCACCAAGGCCCAGCTCCTTTCGACACAACCCTAGTGCGAATTCTGCTTGATGAATGCCTGCCCCGCCCGCTCATCCGACTGATAACCGGTCATGACGCCAAGACCGTTCCGGAGATGGGGTGGGCCGGGAAGTCCAATGGTGAGTTGATGGCCCTCATGACCGGCCTCTTTGACGCTTTCCTCACCGTGGACCGGAACCTCGTCTTCAGCCAGAACCTTTCTGGGCTGAAGATCGGAGTGGTCGTGCTCCATGCCAGCAGCAACCGGCTCGAAGACCTCCAGCCGTTAGTGCCGCAGGTGCTCGAAGTCCTGCGAGCCATCCGAAGTGGGCAAATCATTCACGTGGGAGCAGGGTAGCGCTGAGTTTCGCCTTCCAGAAAGTCTGCGGCGGTTGATGTTTCCCAGGAAAAGCCATCCGTCAGCCGACGGATTACAAGCCAACGTGTGTTAGGCTCTGAGGGAGTACCTGCTTGGGAGGTACCATGAAACCCCACGCGCTCCGACCAACCATCATCATCGCCGGCTGCCTCTACCTGTTCGATGGACTGGTAGTGGGCCAGGGCGTCATTGGCGTGTTCGTTTTCGTGGTTGCGCTGCTTGCGGGCGGCGTCCGGATGTTGATGGCGGTGCACAAGAAAGACCAGGCGCAAGTTCGGCTGCGTGCGGCGCGCATTGCCGTCTACTTCCTGATGGCGGTGGCGATCCTGGCGACGATTTACATCAACAACCGCATTGCGGCTTACCAGGCCGAGCGCGTCATCGCCGCCTGCCGGCAGTTTGAAACGAAGAATCACCGTTTTCCCGACAGACTCCCGGAGCTTGTCCCGGAGTTTTTGCCCAGCGTCCCGAGGGCGAAGTACACGCTCCTGTACGGCGAATTTACCTATTTTTTGTCCTACGAAAAAAGGCACCACCTTTACTATGTTGTTTTCCCGCCGTTCGCCCGCGCCATCTACTCCTTCGAAAGCGGCCGCTGGTCCACGTTCGATTGACCGCGGCTACCCGCTCCTTGACAAGGTATTTTAAATCAGCTAGATTATTAATCTAGATGTAAGGAGACGACGATGCAGAAGATCGGATTGTTTCAGGCCAAGAACCGCTTGTCGGAGCTGGTGGACCGGGCCACGCAGGGTGAGGAGATTGGCATCACGCGACGCGGCAAACTGGCTGCCGTGATCGTCCCCGCCCGACCCAAGGTCAGCTTGCAGAAAGTCTTCGACGACATTGAGGGCATCCGCCGGCGCGCCAAGCTGCCCTCGGGCGTTACGGTGGACGAGCTTATCGAGGAGGGACGCGCTTGACGCGTTTTGTGTTGGACGCTTCGGTGGCCCTGCGCTGGTTCCTTTCGAACCCCGTTCCGGCCTATGCCCGCCGGGTCAGGCGGCTCATCCTCGACGGAGCTCGGGCGGTGGTTCCCGCGCTTTGGCATCTGGAAATGGCCAACGGCTTGACGGTTGCCGAACGGCGCGGAATCGTGACCGTGGGTGATGCCGACCAGTCTTTGACCGACATTGAAGGGTTGCTGGGGCAGGCGATCGAGAGCGACCCCGCGCTCGTCTCCGTTCAGCAGGCCCTGACGACCGCGCGGACTTTCAAGTTGTCCGCGTATGACGCCGTCTACCTGGATGTTGCCCGGCGTGAGCGGTTGCCACTCGCCACACTCGATGAGGACCTTCGGGCCGCCGCCGCCCATGCCGGCGTGGCACTGATACGCTGAGCGATGAAAAGTCGTCCGTCAGCTGACGGATTACAGGACAACTCCGCGCTACGCTATTGACCGACAACATGACCCTGGTCAGATTTGCTGCCCCGAAGCTGCGCAAAATCGCGTAGAATCCCCTCGCCCGATTCCTCGCCATCTTAACTGAGGGAGGACTTCCTCAAATGCGCAAGCTTCTATCCACAATCATGGTGGCCTTTTCAATCGTTGCCCTGGCGCACGCTCAAGCTCCGCCGAAAATCAAAGTGCTGATTCTGACCGGCGTGAGCAATCACGACTGGCGCTCGACGACGCCGGTGCTGCGCGAGATTCTCGAGCGCAGTGGCCGCTTCGACGTGCGCGTCAACGAAGAGTGCCGTGGCTGCGGCCTCGAGACCTTCGCGCCCTATGACGTGCTGGTGCTCAACTACAACGACTGGAAAAATTCCGGCCCCTGGTGGGACGACCGCGCGCGCCAGGCGCTGCTCGACTACGTGCGCAACGGCAAGGGTTTGGTTTCCTACCACGCCTCGAACAACGCCTTCTGGGGCTGGCCGGAATACGACAAACTGGTGGGCGGCACCTGGCGCGAAACCGCCGGACACGGGCCCTATCATCCCTTCACGGTCAACATCGTGGATCGCGAGCACGCGATCACCAAGGGCCTGCCCGCCTCATTCGCGCAGAACGACGAGCTCTATCACCTGCTCTCGCTTCAGCCGAACATCCACGTCCTCGCCAGTGCCTTCGATGACCCGAAGAATTGCTACAAGCCCAACGAAGGCTGCGGCACGGGAAAAGACGAGCCCCTCATCTGGACGCTGCAATACGGCCAAGGCCGCGTCTTCCAGACGGCGCTCGGGCACGATGCCAAGGCCATGCCGAGCCCGGGCTTCGTGATTACCTTGCTGCGCGGCACGGAGTGGGCCGCCACCGGCGCGGTGACGATCCCCCTCCCGGCAGACATGAAGTAGAGGCACCTCGGCGAGGCGTCTCTGGCGACTTGCGTTCGATACCCGACCTTTCGCCGCGTTGCCCGACGCGGGGAGGTAAATCTTGTCGGCCAATCTTGCACAATACTTCGACAGCGTAATTCCCTGGGAGAAGCGCCTGGCGCGCGAGATGCCATTGCTCGAGGAGATTGCTCGCCGCGCCGGCCGGCGAATCCTGGTTCCGGCTTGCGGGACCGGCGGGCACGTTGTCGCGCTGGCCGAACTCGGCTTCGAAGTCTTGGGGCTCGATATCGATGAAGACGCGCTGGCACTGGCCCGGCGCAAGATTGCGGCGGCCCGCTCCCCCATTGCCGCCCGCGGAGGACACGTCGAAGTACAACTCCTCAACATGACGGACGGCGGCGCGCTGGGGCCGGTTTATGACGCGGCCCTCTGCCTCGGCAATGCCCTGCCCAGCCTCTCCGCGCCCGGCCAACTGCTCGCAGCGCTGCACGGCATCGCTGCTGGGCTTCGCCCCGGCGGCGTTTTCTTTACGCAGAACCTGAACTACGACCGGCGCTGGAAAGAGAAGACCAAATTCTTCCCGGTGCTTTCCGGCCAGACCTCGGACGAGGAAGTCCTGCTCGTCAAGTTCGCCGAATACGAGCCGGAATTCATCAACTTCCATGCGATGTTCCTGACTCGGCCGAAAACCGGCAGCGCGTGGCAGTCCTACCCGCGCTCTTCGCGCCAGATCCCGCTGTTCCGCGAGCGCATGATCGAACTCCTCACTCAAGCAGGATTCGGCGGCTTCGAGTGCTGGGGCGATTACGCGAAGACGCCGTTTGACACCGCTCAATCCCCCGACCTCATCGTCGTCGGCGAAAAGACCAACCCGTAAGTCCTGCGCTCGTCGCTCGTCGGCCCTCCTCCACCGCGAGCGGCCGCGCCGCAAAAAACTACGGACGCAGGGCCGCCTTCCAGCGTGGGCCTGCAACCGAAGTGAACACATAAAGCGGATAAAGCTCGGCGAAGATCTTTTCCACAGTCTTCGCAAAGGCCGGAGTGTCGAGGCCGCGGGCGCCGGGCTCGAAAACTTTGCGCACGACCCAGCCTTGCAGGGTTTGCCAGTCCTCATCTTTCTTGGGCCGGCCCGGATGCAGGACCCACTCGCCTTTTTCCTGACGGTGCCAGTAGGTCTCATAGCGGCCTTTGCGGACTGATTTCTCCAGCAGGCGGTCGAAGCTCGCGCGCTCTTTCACAAGGCGTTTGTGGAAGACGGTTTCGAGCACTCCTTTCGGCCCTTTCCCCCAAGTGGCGTAAATCGAAAAACCCACCGTGACGCAGTCGGCGCTCAGACCAACGTAAAGCCGACCGTCGGTGTCGCGGGCGCGGCGGCCGTCGAAGACGTAGAGGTAGTAGTTCGATTTGTAAGGGCTCTTGTCCTTGCTGAAGCGGATGTCGCGGTTGATGCGGGAAAAGTTTCTGTTGGTTTTGCCGGCGGTCTCGAAATGCGGATTTAGCTTCAACAAGAAAGGCTCAAGCGCCACGAGCAAGCCGCGAAACGCGCCCGTGATATGACGCTCGTAGCGCTCGCGGTTCTGGTCGAACCACGGCTTGTTGTTGTTGTGCGCCAGCTCATGGAAGAAAGCAAACGAGTCGGGCGCGAATCCCGCGAATTGGCTCTCCATGGAAAACTCCTCAAAGGGTGATTTCGGCTCGAACGCACAATTATAGGACGAAAAGTCAGAATCGAGTCACGTCCCTCACAGTTCCAGGGCGCTAGGCCCGAGATGGACGGGTGGGGCGACTCGCGGCCAGTACAGCACCGACCACCGCAATTGAAACCTTTCTTGAGAGAGCACAGAGAAAAAAGACGCGAGGGTCATGCGCTTTATCTCGCAATGCGAAATCAGCAATTCGCCAGCGGTTTGTTTGGACTACCCATCCGCAGCCTCGGCTCAGCCTCAACCCACATAAAACAAATAGGTTAACGGCGGATCCTGGTTGGCGCCCTGTCATCTGTATACGGGTCAAGCGGGAATTGACTTATGGCAGAGCGATTGCCACGTCCCACCAAAAGGGAGAGTTGTATTTCGCCTTATCAGGAGGGGGTCATGAGCATCCCCCAACGTCTTCGCGATTACTTGGACTCCCAGAACGCTCCATACGAATGGCTGCCCCATCCCCAGGCATTTACTGGACAGGAAGTTGCCCACTCGCTGCACGTTTCCGGCAAACGTCTGGCGAAAACCGTCGTGCTCGAAGCCGACGGTCGCCTGGTGATGGCGGTCCTTCCGGCGTCGCACCATCTCGTTCTGCCCGAATTGAAGGCGGCTCTCGAGGTTCGGCGCCTCGAGATGGTACCCGAGCAAGAACTCGCCAGGCTTTTCCCGGACTGCGATCTGGGCGCAATTCCACCTTTCGGCAACCTCTACGGAATGGAGGTGTGGGTGGATCGCCTGGTGGCCGAATCGGGCGAGATCGTCTTTACCGCCGGGACGCATGTGGACGCGGTGCGCATGAAATACTCCGATTACACGGAATTGGTGAAGCCGCACGCGAGCCGTTTCTCGGAGATCTGGGCATCCAAGGCGGCCTGATCGATGCGGGTGCGCCCGCCGCAAGCCAAGCGAGAATTGTTGTGCCTTCGCGGACCTCAGATGAGGTCCGGATCGAGGGCTTAGAACGGCTCGAAAGTTGAACTGCCAAGGAGGCAAAAAATGGCTAAGTTGCACGACAAATTGGCAAGTCAGATTCCGGCGCTGCGCGATGGTATGCATGCGCTGGTCAAGGACCATGGAAACAAAGTTATTTCGGAAGTTACCATCGCCCAGGCGTTCGGCGGGATGCGCGGCGTCAAAGGCATGGTGTGCGATACTTCCGTCGTCGAACCCGACACCGGACTCGTCATTCGCAATATTCCCATCGGCAAACTCGCCGAAAAGCTTCCGGAGGAAGTCTTCTACCTGCTTTGTACCGGCGAACTTCCGGACGCCGAGACCCTGGCGGACCTACAGGAAGAATTGCGCCAGCGCGCCCAGGTTCCCGAATACGTCTGGGCGGTGCTGAAGGCCATGCCGGCCGACTCGCACCCCATGACCATGTTCGATACCGCCATTCTGGTCATGGAGCGGGACTCAGTCTTCCGCAAGAAATACGAGCACATGCGCAAAGAGGAGTACTGGGAAGCGGCGCTCGAGGATTCACTACAGCTCATCGCCAAACTGCCCGCCGTCGCGGCCGGCATCTATCGCCTCCACTACAAGAAGGGCAATCCCATCCCCACCAACCCCAAACTGGATTGGGGAGCGGATTATGCCGCCATGCTGGGCCTTCCCGACCCGAAGGGCGAGTTTGCCAATCTCATGCGCCTTTACATGACGTTGCACTCCGACCACGAGGGTGGCAACGTCAGCGCGTTCACCTGCCACACGGTGGGCTCGGCGCTTTCTGATCCCTACTACGCCGTCTCCGCCGGAATGAACGGCCTCGCCGGGCCGCTGCACGGCTTGGCCAACCAGGAGTGCCTGGCGTTCGTCCTGGAGATGCTGGTGAAGTTTAAGGGCGTTCCCACCGACGAGCAATTGCGGCAGTACTCCTGGGACCGCCTGAAGTCCGGCCACGTTATTCCCGGTTATGGCCACGCCGTTTTGCGCATCACCGACCCGCGCTTCACTGCGTTCCACGACTTCGGCGCGCGCGTCTGCGCCGGCGACGACATCTTCAAGATGGTTGACGCCATCTTCCGCATCGTGCCGGGCGTCCTGAAAGAACAGGGCAAAGCCAAGGATCCCTGGCCCAACGTCGATGCCATCTCCGGTTCCCTGCTCTACCATTTTGGTCTGACGGAGTTCGATTACTACACCGTGTTGTTTGGCGTTTCGCGCGCCCTCGGAATGTGCTCCCAGTTGGTCATCAATCGCGCTCTCGGGACGCCCATCACCCGGCCCAAATCCGTCAGCACGGAGTGGCTTCGGTCGCAGTCTAACTCCGAACGCCGTGCGGCGTGAGGAAGGTTGAGGACGTCACCCTGCCGGGCCTCCGTGGGGGCCCGACAGGACTCCGATACTGAGCTCAGGAGAATCCCATGGGACCCATGTGTGCCGAATGCCCTGTCTTGAAAGGCGTGCTTTTCCGTGGCCTTTCGGACGAGCAGATTGCCCGCTTGAGTTGCGTCTTCCGGCCGACTCGCTACCGCCGGAGCCAGATCCTTTTCTTTGAAGGCGGAACGGGTCAGCACGTCTTTGCGCTGCACTCGGGATTGGTCAAAGTCGTCAAATCGCTCGAGAACGGCAAGGACCGCATCACGCGAGTCCTCTTCCCGGGAGAACTCTTTGGTCTGGAAGCCCTGACCGAAGCGAACTACCCGCTGACCGCGGTCACGCTGCGTGACTGCGAGATCTGCGCCGCCTCACGCGATGAGTTCATGGACTTCCTCCACGAGAACCCTGACATCGCGCTGGGCATGGTGCGCTTCCTGGTCAGCGAAGTCACGCGCGTTCGCACCCAGATTACCGACATGAGCTTCAAGGACGCGCGCATGAAGGTCGCAACACTCTTGCTTTCTCTGGTCACATCCGAGACCGAAACCCTTCCCAGAACCTACTCCTTCCAATTGCCTTTCTCCCGGCAGGAGATCAGTGAGATCCTGGAACTGTCGCCCGAGACGGTCAGCCGAACGTTGAGTTCGATGAGGCGCGAGCAGGTGCTCGATGCGCGCGGCCGGCGTGTGACGATTCAGGACACCGACAAGCTCCGAGTCGCGGCGCAACTCTAGATCCCGCGATAGCTGGTTTCCCTTGAAGCCCCCTCGGCCGCCGAGGGGCACTCTCTTTCACGCGGACAAATTGTCCCAATAACGATGCCCATTCACCTCATCTGATCCCGCTAACCCACAGGTTTTGATGTAGTAGAAGGAGGTAGATTGACGGCCGTCATACATTATTGTGACTTTACGCATCGACAGGCTTTCCTGCTCCTCATAACCTCCCCTGTGAGCGTTGGGTGTTGGGTCTGGGAGTAACTGAAAACTAAGGCCGACAGACCCTGGATCGCCGAAGCGGAACCAGGGACTCGAAATCCTCGCGCGATTCGTCCGATCGGCCGCCAGAAGTAATGATGAAGTCTCTCAGACTCTTAGCCGTTCTGATTTCGGGTGTTCTTCTCAGCCTGATTGCGGCAGGCTCGCGGGCCGATTCGCAGAGCCCGCCAGCCGCCAAGCCGCAGCCTCGGACCGCAGGCTCTCACTCCTCCACAGCGTCGCAGCAACCACCGATTATCTTCGTCCAAACGCCGGCCATTTCCGGCGATGATCTTCCGAACCGCTTCTCACAAGGCAGCCGGATCGTTCGCACCACCAGCGGGCCGACAGCAGGCAACGTCGTCAATCTCACTCCCGAATTCTTCGCCGCCGCCGACCCGCAAGTTTCCTTTGACGCCTCCAGGGTTCTGTTCTCGGCGCAATCGCAGCCCGGCGCGCGCTGGCAAATCTGGGAGATGCGCGCCGACGGTTCCGCCAAGCGCCAGGTCACGCGTCTCGAATCCGACTGCCTGCGCCCGGGCTATCTCGCTCACGAGGAATTCGTTTTCACCATTGTAACTGCCGAGGGTGGCCGCGCAGCCTCGCAAGTTTACGTCGCGAAGCTTGACGGCACGGAAGCGCATCCCATCACTTTCGGTCCGGGCAATTTCCAGGTCGAAACCGTATTGAAAGACGGCCGGATTCTGGTTTCAGCGGCGTCGCCGCTAGTGCCTGGGAAAGATGCTTCTGGCGAGCTGTACGTTATGCGTCACGACGGCTCGGGGCTCGCCTCGTTCCGCTGCGAGCATCGCCAGCCGGCGCGGCGCGCGCAAGCCGCGGAACTCGCCGACGGTTCTATCGTCTTCGTGAAGAACCCGCCCACCCGAGCCGCAGTCGGAGGCGAGTTGGCGATGATCCGCCGCGGCGCGCTGCACAATTCCTCGCTCAGCCCGCAGGCGGCGGTTTCCTGGTCGCCGCGTGCGCTCGATGCGGGCAAGCTGATTGTCGCGCGCAGGAACCCGGCCCCCGGGAATTCGAAATTCGATCTCTACGCCTTCGACTCCGCGAGCGGCAAGTTCGGTGATTTGATCTATCAGGATCCCAAGCTATCGAGCGTACAGGCTGTGCCGGTCGCGGCGCACGCCGTCCCGCGCTGGTACTGGAGCACGTTGAATCCGCAGTCGAAGGCCGGCTACTTCGTCTGTCTAGACGCCCGCCAGTCCGCCGACGAGCCGGACGGACGGATCGCCACACCCCTCGCACATGTCCGCGTATTGATCCTTGAAGGCAATCAGGAACGGTCTCTCGGCGAAGCAGCAGTGGAAACCGACGGCTCGTTCTACATTGCGGTGCCGCCCGACCAGCCGGTGCGATTCGAGTTGCTCGACGCGAGCGGCGCAATGATCCGCACCCAACGGAGCTGGATCTGGTCGCGCCCCGGCGAAGAACGCGGCTGCGTGGGATGTCACGAAAACAAGTCCGTCGCGCCGGAAAATCGCTGGCCTCTGGCGCTCAAGAGCTTCGACACGCCGACGCGATTGGGAGTGGAGCCAGAAACAAAGGCCGCCCATTGAATTTGTTGGAGCGATCCATGAATCGCCCCTACGAAAGTCGCAAACGAAACTGAGAAACATGAGCAAGCGCACGAAACAATTCGCCCTCATCCTCGCGGCTGGATTCTCGCTGGCCGCCTTGAAACTTGCCGGCCAGTCCCCCGCCGCCCCAAAAGCTCAGCCCTCAGTCCTGCCCGGCTACGAGGACGTTACGGAGAAATCCGGCATCAACTTCCGCCACTCGTTTGGCGAGGTGAAGCTCAGCTCGATTATGGAAGCCACGGGTTCCGGCTGCGCCTGGCTCGACTACAACAACGATGGAAACCTCGACCTCTACGCTGTGAGCGGCCGCTTCCTCGAAGGCGTGACAAGCCACTCGAAAGCCGACGGCGCCGACTCGACCAATCATCTCTATCGCAACAATGGCGACGGAACCTTTACCGACGTCACCGCGCAAGCCGGCGTGCCGGGCAAGGGTTTCGGCATGGGTGTAACCGTCGGCGATTACGACAACGACGGCTTTGAAGACATCTACGTCACCAACTGGAATTCTTCCGTCCTCTATCACAACAACGGCGACAGGACGTTCACCGACGTGACGGCCAAGGCCGGCGTTGAGAATCCGCACTTCGGCGTGGGCACAGCGTTCTTCGATTACGATCGCGACGGCAAGCTCGACCTCTACGTAGGCAATTACCTCAAGTTCGATCCCGCCGCCAAGATGCTCTACTTCACCGCCGACGCCTTCCCCGGCCCGCTCGATTACGAAGGCGACGCCGACCGACTGTTCCACAACAACGGCGATGGGACCTTCACCGACGTTTCCGCCAAGGCCGGCATTGCCAATCCCGCCGGGCGCGCCATGGGCATGACCACGGGCGACTTCAACAACGACGGCTGGCCGGACGTTTACCTCGCCAACGACACGATGGAGAGCTACCTCTACCGCAACAATAAGGACGGAACGTTTACGAACGTCGCGG